>Ga0315283_10002714_pt1 | contig 14895 bp, 16 predicted proteins | sample YL17G09_0_MG_FD_204541 | JGI IMG/M metagenome (GOLD analysis project Ga0315283, IMG submission 204541) | Sediment microbial communities from Yellowstone Lake, YNP, Wyoming, USA - YL17G09_0 | ecosystem: Environmental > Aquatic > Freshwater > Lake > Sediment | place: USA: Wyoming | collected... | reverse complement strand
TCGCGGTGGCGTCGATCGGTCCGACGTTACTGCTGCGGGTGCGCGGACTGTCCGGCAAGGCGATCTGGTTCCGCCCGATCCTCTAATTCCGGGGGGGTGAACCGCCGCCGTACCGTGGTGGCGCTCAGCTGTACTCCGCAAGTATTGGATCTGGGACGAACTGATCCTGTGGGTGGCTTGCATCACGAATGTTTGCCGGCGCCCGCGGCGGCGTGATCGGGTAATTGCGGAGCACAGGCGCAAGGATCCCAGAATCCTCCTATACCAGTTCTAAATCACTACGAAAAATCGGGGTGACGTCAGCGTCCGACGGAACCGGTAGAACGCCGCCGACACCAGCTGGCGTTGCAGGTTGAACAGGCTGTAGACGACGGCGTGGGCGCTCAAGAATCGCTGCGCCTGCGTGGGCGAATCGAAGCGGCGCATGCCCCGCTCGCGGGCCCGGGTCGGCTGGTGGGACAGCTCCGCCCGGTTGTTCGCGTAACGATCGGTGCTGTGGATCGTCTCCGGCATCAGTTCCCGGCGGGCGACGCGGTAACTACCCAGCCTGTCGCTCACGATCTTCCGGGGGTCCTTGCCGTGAGATCTAAGCAGCCGCCGGAAGAATCGATTGGCCGCCTCGGCGTCTCTCCGCGTCTGCAGGTACACGTCGATGACGTCACCGTCCTGATCCACCGCCCGCCACAGGTAATGACGCTGCCCCGCGATGGTGACGAATACTTCGTCAATGAAGAACGTGTCGCCGAATCCGGGGTGCTTGCGCCGAAGTCGCCGCGAAAAATGTGGGCCGAACTTGTTGCACCACAGCCGAACCGACTCGTAGCTCACCTCGATTCCCCGCTCGGCGAGCAGGTCCTCAATGTCGCGGTGGCTGAGGTTGAAACGATGGTAGAGCCAGACCGCGTATTGAATGATGGCGGGCGGGAATCGGTATCGTTTGTAGAGATTGGCCGATGGGTGCATGTGGGGATGGTTGCCCAACCCCACTTAACTTGACAGTACCCCATTCAGAACGAGTGGAGCGGTCGCGCGGCAGTCAAGGCTGAATCGGCTATCGGGCGTCGCTCAGCGTTGCCGGGACGGTGTTTTCAGGTTAAGTCGCCAGAGGCACGACGAGCGGCGAGGGAGCGGTCGCTCAGGCAGCCGCGTTCGCTACTGAGATTCGCCGGACGCGCGGCGGGCGCTTGCGTGCTCGCCAGAGGTCGTGGCTGGTCTGCATGTTGAGCCACATCTCCGCGCTGGTCCCAAGCGCTCCCTCGAGGCGTAGTGCCATCGGTGCGCTGACTCCGGCACGCCCGTTCAGCAGCGCGGACAGAGCCTGCCGGGTAACGCCAAGGCGCTTCGCGACCTCACCGATCGACACTCCCTCGGGAAGATACTCGCGGAGGACCTCACCGGGGTGCGCAGGGTTGTGCATGTTGCTCATGGAAGATGCCTGTCAGTGGTAGTCCAAATAGTCGACGAGTTCGACGTCCTGGCCAACGAATCTGAAGATCACGCGCCAGTTGCCGTTGACTGTGATCGAGTGGAACCCCCTTAACTCGCCGGTTAGGGAATGCAGGCGCCACCCGGGTGCTGCGAGATCGCTCGGCTTCGTGGCTGCATCCAGCGCCGTAAGTTGCAGTCTCAGCTTGGACGCGTGCTGTGGCTGGATTCCGGCCTTGGTGCCTCGCCGAAAAAACGCCTCGAGCCCTTTGTGCCTGAAACTCCTGATCACGATTCATCGTAAACTGACAAGTGACGCTTTACAAGCGGGGTGTGGTTCGGAGCTGGTTCGGTCTCGATGCGCCTAACTCCATGACTCGGTTGGGACCACCGGCGGCCCCGCTCGGTCCGACCCCGGCGGGGTTCGGTATGGGTTCGGTCGGGCGAGGCGGTTCGGTCGGCCAAGCGGAAACCCCTTCCCGGTCTTCGGCTTGCTCGCGCCGAACGGGGCTCTCAGTCGGATTGAAAATCCGCGTGTCGATGGTTCGATGGACTCGGGCCATCCGTGGCCCTCGCCCTGCGGGCATGCTGCGCATGCCCAAATTCGCTCCCGGCGAATTTGTCCGTCCCTGGCCACCACTTCCAACTCCATGATTAGCAACGGGTTCCGGTATCACCCGCGGACTTTTTTCCGGCCATTTTTGCCCAGATGGCGTTGACCCGCGGACTATCGGAAACTGTGCCATTCGATGCCCCGGCGGGCGGCTGGCGCGACTGGCGGTCTGGGAACCTGGAATGCTGGCGAGCTGCGGGGCCGGTCGGCGGGGCAATGCGGCGGGGGCTATTGACAAGTTAACTCGTGGGCGTGGGCCGACGCCACTCACTTTGGCGCGTATCGCCCCATAACTCGACGACAACGCCCACCGCAATTTTGGTTTGAGCTGTTCGCAGCGCCGAATGCCCGCTTTTCAGATCGAAAAAAATCAACTTGTCAGTACCAGGCGGTATCCCACGTGCAAAGGGACGAGGGCCGCTTAAGGAGATGCCGTGAAGGGCCGCAGCACTATGCGCAAAGGTTTTGTATTTGGTTGCATCGTGGCCAGCCTTTCCTTGCTCTCTTGCGCGACGACCGACCGCGTAACGTCAGCAGGGCCCATTCACGAGGCGAAAGGATGCGTGCATTGCCTCGACCAGCTGGCTGCTGCGGCGAAGGCGCAGGACGTGGAGGCGGCGTACCAATCACTTGCCAACCTCATTGATCAATCGCCGGAAGCGCTCGCCACGGTAGATACAGGGACGTTGGCCTGGATCTACAACGAGCGGGCGCGTCACGTCGGCGGCGACGAGCTGTACGCGGACTTGGGCCGCCTGTTCGATGCCTACGGGGGCGCCAGTGTGTCTCGCGAGCCGGAATCACTCTGGCTGGCCCTGGCGATCATGGCGGCAGAGCGCGGAAATCTGGATCTGGCCCGCCGCGCCATCGGCCATCTCAAGAATCCGCACTATCTCATCAACGTCAAAACCGACCGACGATTCAGTCCAATCGTCGAATCGGATCCCCAAGCGTTCGATATCCCGAATGCCTTGGCGCGCTATATCGAGGACCTTCGTAAGCAGGTCGAGGGTAAACCCAGGGGACTCCGCATCCGACTCCAGTTGGTCGACGCACTACTCACGGCCAACGCGTTCGAAGAGGCGCTTCGATTGACCGACGACCTGTCGTCGCAATTGCGCCAAACTTCCCCTGCATCCCCGGCGTTCGACGACCTGGAGTCTGCCCGTTGGGTCTCGGACTTGCGCGCGAAGGCGCTCATCGGGCTTGGGCGCCGCGACGAGGGGCTCGAGGAACTCGAGCGCGGCCGGCGGCCGCCCGGGGCGAGCAATGCGAGCGCAGATCTGTCCCTTAATCTGGCCGGCCTGCTGTGTGGCTCGGGGCGTCCGCAACAGGCGCTCAACGTGCTTGACGAGCCCCTCTGGGTCAGCCCATTCGGCTTGATGAAGGTCCATCTCGTCCGTCACTGGGCGGCGCTTCAGATGGGGGACGCCGAGGCGGCGGCCGCCGAATTGGCGTACATGGTGCAGCACATGCAGGACGATCCCAGGGGTCTGCAGCAAGCGCTCGTTGTTGCGGGCCGCACCGACGAGGCTGTGGCGCTACTGAAGTATCGGCTGTCCTACAGCGTTCTACGCACAGACGTGTTGATGCAACTGCAGCGGTTCGATCTTCGAATGATGGCGACCGAGGAGAAAAGGCGCGAGCTTGCGTGGCGCGCATTTGCAGATCGCACCGATGTGCGCGCCGCCCTGGCACCCTACGGTTCGATCGAATACTTCCCGATTGGGCCGACTCAAGGCTGGGAGTGAACTCGAGTCGTCCAGGCACCGCGGCCCGGTCGGGCGGCGGCCATAACCGGCCCATGGGCCGCCCCCGCGCGTCGCCTCGGGCGCGAGGGAAGTGAGTTCGCAGGGGGCGTCGGCGCGAAGCCGCGTGGGCGGGGAGGGCCTCCCTCCGAGGGATCATTAAATCGACATCAAATGATCACTTGATGTCATCGAGTGGTTCATCCCGGCCGCACGATCCGGATCGAGCACGGCCCGAAATCCTCCAAGCCGATGTTCGGGTTGGGCATGCGCAAATTCTGAGGGCGTCGTCGGAGTTCCGGCTGGGGGCGGATTGGGACGGGAGACGGCGGTACGGCGGACGATCAGAGCGGACGTCGACGCGACTGGCGGGTCGAAACAGTGCCGCCGGACCGGTGATTAGCAAGCCTGCCGCAACGGGCAAGCTCGGCCAGGAATGCCAGTACCGTCAAAATGCGAATGGCAGGCGTTCGCGGCAATGCGCCCATTGCTGCGGCTATGCCCGAACCTAAAGCGCTGCCCAGCGTGCGGAAGCCCCTGATTCAAGTTTCGCCGTTTAGCGAAATACTTCCTGTATGGCCGGCAAACCACTGCGCGCATCTCCAGATGAAGTCTTCAAGGCACTCGGGAGCCCCGGACGGCTCACGCTCGTTCGAACACTCATGGATGGCGAGCGCTGCGTCTGCGATCTCGTGCACGCGGTCGGGCTGGGCTGGTCCACCACCTCGAAGCACCTGGACGTCCTGCGCGAAGCGGGCGTCGTGTCAAGCGACAAGCGCGGCCAGAAGATCTTCTACCGCCTCGAGTTGGACTGCGTACCGCAATTCATCGACTGCCTGGACAAAGCACGCCTTGGCCGCACCGCAAAGCGCGCCGCGTGTGGCTGTGCCTGAGGACGCCCGACGGAGAATGGTATGACTGCTTTGACTCTCGACCCGGGCGCACGACATGAGCTGAAGATCTTCGGTCTTTTGGCCGCCATCTTCGCCGCCGTCTACTTTCTCCCGGTCGGCCAACCGCGTTTCGACGGCGCCGTAAGCGAAGCGCTTGAACTGACCAAGTGGTACGCACGCGAGCACGTCGTGCTGTGCCTGCTGCCCGCCTTCTGGATCGCAGGCGCCATTGCCGCGTTCGTCTCGCAGGCGTCCGTCATGCGCTTCCTCGGGCCCACCGCTCCAAAGCCTCTCGCTTATGGTGTCGGGTCCGTTTCCGGAACCATTCTCGCCGTGTGTTCGTGTACGGTGCTGCCGCTGTTCTCAGGCATTTACCGGATGGGCGCAGGACTCGGTCCAGCGACGGCATTCCTCTACTCGGGCCCTGCGATCAACGTGCTTGCGATCGTCATGACGGCGAAGGTGCTCGGTGCACAGCTGGGTATTGCCCGTGCGGTGGGTGCCGTGGCGTTCAGCGTGATCATCGGCTTGCTGATGACATGGATCTTCCGCCACGAAGAGCAGCAAAAGGCCGCCGCAGCCCTTGCGCTGCCTGAGCCTGAGGCCGGACGGCCACTCTCGCAGACCGCCGCCTTCTTCGCCGTGCTGGTCGGCATCCTCGTGTTTGCCAACTGGGGTGCAGCTTCGCAGACCACCGGCTTCTTCGCGGCGGTGTACTCGGTCAAGTGGCTGATCACCTCCGGGCTCGGCGTCGTACTGGCGTTCATGCTGTGGCGATGGTTCATGCTCGAGCCGATGCGTATTGCCATGGTCGCGGCGGCCACGGCGACTACCGCATTCGCAGTCCCCGGGCACCCGACGTGGCCGTTCCTCGTCGCGATACTGGGGCTCGCGTGGCTCACGGCCGGTCGCAAGGATGAAGCCGGCGAGTGGTTCAAGCAGGCCTGGGATTACACCAAGCAGATCGTGCCGCTGCTGCTGGGTGGCGTGCTCGTTGCGGGCTTCTTGCTCGGACGTCCCGGTCACGAGGGAATGATTCCGTCTGAGTGGATCAGCGGTCTCGTGGGCGGCAACTCGATCGCGTCCAACCTGTTCGCCGCGATCGCCGGCGCGTTCATGTATTTCGCCACGCTGACCGAAGTCCCGATCGTGCAGGGCCTCGTCGGCAGCGGCATGGGCTCGGGTCCTGCACTCGCGCTGCTGCTCGCCGGGCCCGCGCTGAGCCTGCCCGCCATGCTGGTGCTCAACTCGATTCTCGGCCTGAAGAAGACTGTCACATACGTCTCGCTGGTCGTCGTCATGGCGACGATCACGGGCATGGGTTACGGCCTTCTGGTGAACTGATGCGGGGCGACCCTTGGGAGAAGACGTATGAAGATCCAGATCCTCGGCTCCGGCTGCTCGAAGTGCCGTGCACTCACGGCGGTGGCCGAACAGGCCGCACACGACATGGGACTGACCTACGAGCTCGAAAAGATCACCGACGTGAAACGTTTCGCCGACTTCGGCGTGATGTTCACGCCCGCGCTGGCCGTTGATGGCGCCGTGAAGGTGAGCGGCAAGGTGCCGTCGCTCGACGAGGCGAAGAAGCTGCTGAGCTGACCATGACGCGCGTCCCTGGAGGGCCTCGTTAGGCGCGCTGCTCGGAAGAGGTTCGGACGCGATGCCGGTAAACCGTTGGCCGGGTTGCTGCAGTCCATGCTCGACGGCGGTTCGCTGAACGCCTTGGTGCCGCGATATCAAGCCGATTGCGGGCTGGACGAGGAAGGGCCCATTCCGGACACATGGGTAACACCTCAGCGTCAAACCGTCCGTCGCTCGGCTAGATTTGACGCCCCGAATATTTGTAGCTACATTAAAAGGGTGCGCATTACGTGTGACCCGGCCAAGCGGCAACGTACGCTGATGGAGCGGGGTGTCGACATGCGCAGGGCGAAGGAGGTCTTCGCCGGCGTGCACTTCACACGCGCCGATGACCGCTTCGACTATGGAGAGCCATGATTCGTCACGGTTGGTTGGCTTGATTCGAGGTTCGTTGTGTTCGTCTGGACTCCGCGGGGTACGGCCAGACGCATTATCAGCATGAGGCATTGTCATGAGCGCGAAGCGAAAAGGCTCCGGCCGTACTTCAGCAGTCTTGAGTGATCCGCCCGAGATTACTGATGAGTGGATCGCCGGTGCCGATGTGTATCGGGGAACGAAGCTCGTTCGTCGAGGGCGCCCGAAGTTGCAGCATCCACGCAGACTTCTATCGCTGCGTTTGCCGCCGGAAGTGATCGCCAATTGGAAGGCGACGGGCCCTGGCTGGCAGACGCGGATGGCCGAGGTACTGGAGAAGTCGACTCCGAAGTTACGTCGATCCGCTGCTAACAGCCTGCTGCGGCGATGACGAGTCGGGCCTACGGAACGGCGTCGGCGCGCGGTTCGGAAACAGTTCGGTCGCGATGCCGGCAAGCCGTTGAGCGGGTTGGGGCGTTGCAAAATTAAGGTGTGTTTTCACGCTTCCGGTTCGGGATGGGCTCAGTCGGGGAGGTCGGTTCGGTCGGCGAAGGGGAGACCCGTGCCCGGTCTTCGGCTTGGCAAACGCGGCGCGAGGGAAGTGGGTTGGCTTGGGGCGTCCCGAGAAGAACAAATCGGCAATCTTTGCTCAGCCGAACTTGCTCCAGGCGAAATAGACCAGCGCCACCAGTCCCCAGAACATGGTCTGCCGCACCATCTCACGTGCCCACCAGGGCAGGTCGGGCCGCAGCCGATAGGGCCATCGCCAGCGGCGGCGTCGGGCGGGTGCGTCGAATTCAATCTCCCCGCGGGACTCATTCCAGCGAAGCGACTGCTTCTTCTTCAGCTCTTCCCGATACCAGTCACGGTCCTGCGTTCCCATGGGCGCATGTTAACGGCAGGAATTCGGATTGGGTTGGCTCGCCGGAGGCCACCATGCGGCAAGTGGTTACTCCCGTCCGAGCCGCAAAGAAAGGTACCCTTCCGCATCAAAGGCGATGGATCGCGCAGACGCCATCGCAGGGAAATCGAAGAGCGGCATGTCCAGCACCAATCTTTCCTCTTTCATCTGGTCCGTCGCGGACCTTCTCCGCGGCGACTACAAGCAGTCCGACTACGGCAAGGTCATCCTACCGTTCACCGTCCTGCGACGCCTCGACTGCGTGCTGGAGCCGACGTGGCAGTCGACGGCGTCGTCAAATCGGTCGAACGCCGCTGACCCGCATTGCAGCGGGCGAGTGCCGCATTGCGCATCGCGCCTCGCACCTGGGCTAGGGTTGCTTCGGTCGCTTCCTGGAAGAAGTGAGTAATGCCGGCGGCTGCTCCCTCCAGCACGCAGCGCCGAGCAAGATCAACTGCAACTGCCGGACGAAGTCTTCGGTCATCTCGGCTTCCAGCAGCGGCTGTCCCGCCGGAAGATCCAGTATTTCGGGCGCCGCACCCAGCATCGCCGTGACGATCAGTCCGCAGATCATCTGCAGGCTCAACGTCGACAGCCCCTCGTAGGCACCGAGGCGGCGCAGGTCCTGCGCCATCTCGTGGGTGAAGTGGCTCACCTCGTTGCGGATCGCAAGACGCAGGATGCGGCTGCCGCCGGCGCGCTCACTGGAAATGAACAGGAACAGGAGCCGGTTCTGCTTCACGTAGTGCTGATAGACGAGCACCGAGCGGCGAACCATTTCGCTTTTTTCCTCGCCCACCTCGCGTGCCTCTCGCAGCAGCCGGCGCAGCGTGATGCCCACCTCTTCGACCAGCGCCAGGCCGAGGTCGTCGGTGTTGCGAAAGTGGCGATAGAACGCGTTCGGCACGATTCCCGCCTCGCGCGCGATCTCGCGGATGCCGAGGCTGGTGAAGCTGCGTCCCTCGCCGATCAGGTTGAGCGCCGCTTGCAACAGGCCGTTGCGCGTCAGGTTCTTGCGCTCGCCGCGCGTCAGCGAATCCTCGCGCTTGGCGACGTGCGGTGTGGGCGCCATGTGCGGTCCTCGTGTGGCGGAAGAAGCGGAGAAGTGCATCGGGAGTACCGGTGTACATGTGTATCTTAACTTATCGAGCCGATCACAGCGCAAGCATGACATCAGGACTGTCATTCGTCGCTGGTGGAACAGCAATATTTTACCGATCGCCTTTCTCGACGAATTACTGATAGTTGACTTTCAGTGGACAGTTGTACACAATGCAGTCAACCCGAATCGCCGGGTCGATCGAGCGGGCCAAGAACCCGAATAGCAATGACCAAGAGTGCTGCGACCAGTGTCAGGACGGCCCGCAAGGCTTCCGTCGGATCCCCAGCGGTATCGGCTCACAAGGTGATCGCCAAAGCGGCACGAAAGCCCGCGGTGATGCGACCGGCCCCACACGCTGTCGACGCACGCCGGACGATCAGCCCCGCCACGCGCCCCGCGCGGGCTGCGGCCGCAGCGCAGCCGTCGCTGCGCTTCCACTACCCGGAGTCGCTGCGCGCAAAGACGCACGCCGTGCTCGAGGCTCTGGAAGCAGCGCCCGAGCACGCCGGTCATGCGGAGGCCATGGCGCAAGTGGTGAGCGAACTCGTCGAAGCCGGCATGGACTACTACTTCATGCGCGCACTGAGGCAGGTCGACGTTGGCTTCGTGGCCGAGCAAACGGCGCGCGTCGGCATGTCGGGGGCGCTCACGCTCGTCAACTCGATGAGCCGTAAGTACATCGTGCGGATGGGCAGCGCGCAGCTTCTGGTCGTCGCGCGACACATACGCGAACTGGGCTGAGACGCGCGACGCCAGCCCCATCGTTGCTGTCACCCGTTCGAATTCGCATTTGCCGTTGTCACGAGACCCTCACCATGCCGACCTACAAGGCGCCGTTGCGCGACATGAACTTCCTGATCAACGAGGTTCTGGACTTTCCGTCGCACTATACCCGCCTGTCCAGCGGTGGCGATGCGACTCCCGACATGGTCGAGGCCATTCTCCAGGGTGCCGCCAAGCTGTGCGAAGAAGTGCTCGCACCGCTCAATCTCTCGGGTGACAGCGAGGGTTGCCATTTCGAGGCGGGCCATGTCAGCACCCCCGTCGGCTTCAAGGAAGCCTATCGCGAGTTCGTCGAGGGCGGATGGCAGGGCCTTTCCTTCCCCAGCGAATATGGCGGCCAGGGTTTGCCGACGTCGCTCGGCATCTTCAAGACTGAAATGATGGGTGCGGCCAACTGGTCGTTCAACATGTATCCGGGGCTGAGCCTCGGTTGCATCGAAACCCTTTTGCGCTACGGCACCGAGGCGCAGAGGGCGATGTACCTGCCGCCACTCGTCAGCGGCGAGTGGACCGGCACCATGTGCCTGACCGAGCCGCAGTGCGGCACCGATCTCGGGCAGGTGCGAACCGTGGCAGAGCCACAAGCGGACGGCAGCCACAGGCTCAGCGGCACGAAGATGTTCATCTCTGCAGGCGAGCACGATCTCGCCCCGAACATCGTGCACATCGTTCTCGCCCGGCTGCCCGGCGCACCAGCGGGAACACGCGGCATTTCGCTGTTCGTCGTGCCCAAGTTCCTGGTCGGCGAAGATGGGTCGACACGCACGCGCAACGCAGTGACCTGCGGCTCCATCGAACAAAAGATGGGTATCCGCGGCTCCGCAACCGCCGTGCTGAACTTCGACGCGGCCGTCGGCCACCTTATCTTCGAGCCGAACAAGGGCCTCGAAGCCATGTTCACGTTCATGAACACCGCGCGCATCGGCACCGCCATTCAGGGCATCGCACATGCGGAAGCCTCGTTTCAGGGTGCCCTGACCTACGCCCGGGAGCGCCGATCGATGCGTGCCGTGACGGGGAAGAAGGAGCCGGACGCGAATGCCGATGCGCTGATCTGGCATGCCGACGTGCGTCGCATGCTGCTGACCCAAAAAGCCATTGCGGAAGGCGGTCGCGCCATGATCTACGCGGCGGCCCAGACCGCCGACCTCATGGTCGATGCGGGACGGAGACAGGACCGCGCGACGCAGGACAAGCACGACGACACGCTAGGTTTCTACACGCCCATCCTGAAGGGCTTCCTGACCGAGATGGGCCTGGAAGCCGCCAACCTCGGCATGCAGGTCTTCGGCGGCCACGGCTACATCCACGAGCACGGCATGGAGCAGATCGTGCGCGACGCACGCATCGCAACGCTGTACGAAGGCACCACGGGTATCCAGGCGCTCGACCTGCTCGGCCGCAAGGTCCTGCTGGGGACGCGCGGAAAATGCGTGCGCGACTTCAGTCGCATCATGCTGCGTTCGGCGAAGGCCCATTGGCTCGCGCACGGGTCCATCGGCCGCATGGCGCGCTCGACGACAAAGCGCGCCATCGAGTGGAACCTGCTCACGCTGCGAATCATGCGGCGCGTTGGCAAGGATCGCGACCTCGTCGGCTCGGCAAGCGTCGACTATCTGATGTATTCCGGCTACGTGATGATGGCCCATTTCTGGGCCCGGCAAGCCGCGGTCGCCCAAACGTTTCTGCGCAACGGCAAGGGAGCCGAATCCGCGGAGTTCTACCGCGCCAAGATTCAAACCGCCGAGTTCTACTTCGACCGGCTGCTGCCGCGTGCCGATGCCCACCGCAAGAGCGCACTCGCACCGACGCGTTCCCTGATGCAGATGGGCAACGCGGACTTCGCGTTTTCCTGATGCGCCCACGAGGACACGTTATGAACATGCTCAAGCAACTCGACTCAGAAGCGCGCCCATTGGTGGTGGCACTCGTCTTCACGATCGCGGTCTCGGCCGCTTTGTTCCTGAATCATCTCATGGACATCGGCTGGAACCGCTGACCCGGACGCGCCGGCGCGTTGCGATGGCGTGAGACCCGCGATCGCGCGATGCACACGATGGCCGTTGTAGTAATCCCGGAAGGTCGCCAGCTTTCGCGCCAGATCCGCCGCGTTCCAGAAGAAGACGCGGTCCAGGTACTCGCGCCGGATCGTGCCGATCGGGCGCTCAACGAACGGATGCGAAACCGGTGCGTATGGGACCGACTTGACCTCCTCGATCTCGCGGACGCCGCCGGGGCGAAGGAGCTTCGCGAGGGTGACCCGCCGGTGGATGGCAAGGATGAGGATTTCTCGCGCCGGGCGAACCGTACCATGGCCACCGGTGCGTGCAAGGCTGCACGGCGCGTGCGGACTGCGTCACACTGCGAATTCGCCACTCACAGGTCAAAGCAGGACGCCCATTGGCAGGTCGACTCGCCGTTACCTGCTGGTGAAGCGCCTGACGCCCGCCTTACGAGCCGCTTTGGCGAGGTCGGCGTCAAGCGTCGCGAGCGGGAGTCCGCTCCGCAACGCAAGCTCCAGGTACGAGGCGTCGTACGCCGAAAGCCGATAGCGGCGCGCGAGGTTCAACGTGCTGTCGAGCGCTTGGGCAAAGGTCGCTCCGTCGGCACGAATGGGAGCGCTCGAGAGCATTTCCAGAAACGCCTCGCTCTGCGCTTCCAAGAGCAAACCCTTCGCCTCGGCGCGCGCGATGACGTTTGACACCTCGAGGCTCCATGTCACCGGCACCTCGGCATGGCTGTCGACCTGCTTCAATGCCTCGAGGGCGCTTTGCGCGTAGTTGCGGTCGGCGGCCTTGGCGTCGCCGAGCAGCCAGGTCATGGTGACCGACGCGTCGAGCACGAAGTTCACTCGCGGCCCTCCTCGATGAGCGCCTTGACGCTGAGCTTGCGGCCCGGGTTGACGGGGTTGTCGCGCAGGAAGGCTTGGAACTGCTCGATGGCCGCCCGTGCGTCGATCGCGCGAGCTGCTTCGCTCGGCACCAGATCCGCGACCGCTTCGCCGCGATTGGTGATCGTGAAGCGCTTGCCGGCCTTCACTTGGCGCAGCAGCTCGGGGAGTCGTGTCTTGGCGTCATAGGCGCCGATTTCCGTCTTCATGCTCGATTCTCCTGATGTCACAACTAGTCTACAGACTGGTCTATTCAGAGGCAACCCGGGGGGCTCGGCAAACATTGGATCTTGGACGAGCTGACCGCGCATCGGGACCTTCGCCGAGTTGTGGCACGATCGTGGCGTGATCGTGTTGGCTCGAATCATCCTTCGGTTACTTGCCGACCTGGCCGGCGTCGTTGTGCCGTCGCTCCGACCTCGGCGAACCGTCGAGACGGAGAACCTCTTTCTCCGCCGGCAACTTGCGCTGTATCTGGAGCGTGGCGCAAAGCCGAGACGCTGATCCGCTGGCACCGGGCTGGCTGGCGCCTGTTCTGGGGTCTCAAGTCAAGACCGGGACGACCGCCGATTCCGCCGGAGTTGCGTCGGCTGATCCGGCGCATGGCGAGCGAGAATCCACTCTGGGGCGACGAGCGCATCGCCAACGAATTGCTGCTGAGGCTCGGCCTGCAGGTCTCCCCGCGGGCGGTGCGCAAGTACATGCCGACGCGACCGCCGGATCGCCCTTATGCGCGCTGTGCAACGGACGGCGAGTGTCACGGCGGCGAGCAGCGTGCGACTGTGGATGCTCGATCACGAGACCTTCCTGGCGGCGATTGCGGGCTCCCGTCGCGCGGAGATGGTCGCAACGCGGGTTGCCGACACACGTCTTGCCGCCACGCAGACAACCCGAGCGGAGGAGCGCAACTATCGAAACCGGCGGCGCTGACCAGGGCGCGGGTTCCAATTCGCGCACCGCTGGTCAATCCTCGACGCCGGTTAACAGCCCCAGGGAGTGCAAGCCGTCGTGTCTCCGGACCAGTAGTCCGAAGTGCTGGCACCCGGTTGTCGCGACGACGGGGCCCGCGAGCGGCTGAAGCGCCTGCCGGGCGAGGCTGACGGGCAGGTCAGGTCTTCCTGAAGTAACCGTTTGAGTACTCGCCCGCGTAAAGCAGCGAAACCTTCTCCGGTTTGTCCGCGAAGAACTGGTCCGTTGCGCGCTTCACTCCGGGGGATCGAAACTCGCCGGGCAACCCCTCGCGCGGAAATATCGATTCGTCGTAGTAAACCGCGATCATCCCGATGGCGCCGGGCGACATCCTTTCGTACACGTGTGGCAACAGGTGGCGTGTCGACTCATACAGGTCGCCATCGATCAGCGCGAAGCTGATTCGATCAGGCAGCTGCGAGGGAACGGTTTCCTGGAACCATCCCTTGTGGATCACCGGCTGCAGCAGTTTCGCCTCGGTGAAACGGCGTCTGAACGTCTCGAGACCGGCACGCATGTACCCCTCCCCGAAGACGCCGTCGGTCAGGTCTGCCGGCGTCAGGCGAGGCAGTCCCTCGAAACTGTCGTAGGCATGCACGGTCTTGCCGGGAGCGAGTGCGCTGACCATCTTCTGCATGACGAACGTGCTCTCTCCCGCGTTGCAGCCCAGGTCCAGCACGTCACCCGGCACCTGCATCGCGATCGTCTGTTCCAGCAGGTGAAAGAGGTTCATCCGTGCTTCGACCGTTGCCATGACTGGAGGCAAGGGGGTGAGTTGCCCGTTGATACGCAGCCTGCGCAGGACCCTGTTCGCCGTGCGCTGCCAGCCTTTCGGAGTGCGGTGATCCCAGTCGAAGCTGGTCGCGATGAATGCATTGTCCATGGATTGCCCTCGCGTCTACGACCGCCTGCGGAAAAGCCCGCCTATCACGGATTTCCTCGAAGAAGATCCGGACTGCGCATTCCTGGGTGCGGCGTCGATCAGTGACGCGATCTGCGCGAGCGAGTTCAGGAGGAGCGTATGGATGTCGAGTCTCGCGCCATAACGCTCCTCGATTCGAGCCAGCGCGTCCATCGCTGCGAGCGAGTGTCCCCCGATATCGAAGAAATAGCTTTCGCCGCCTGGCGCGGGCACCCCGAGCAGCTCCGACCAGCTCGCAGAGATGAAACGCTCGGTATCCGTGGCCGGGGCTATCGACACGCCACTCGCACCGATCGCGACGATCGCGAGCGGATCGGGCAGTGCCTTGCGATCGACTTTGCCGTTGTCGGTCAGCGGCAGCTGCGATAGCGGAACGAAGTGCTGCGGCAGCATGTACTCAGGTAGTTGCGTGCGCAGGTGCTGCCGAAGCTCCGTGCCGGTGGGGGCTGCGGAGGCGTGTGGCACGAACCACGCAACGAGCCGCGCGTCGCCCGCGCCGTAGTCACGCACTGCCACGACCGCCTGGGTGATCTGTGGATGCGCCGTCAGTACGGCCTCTATCTCACCGGCCTCGATGCGAAAGCCGCGGAGCTTGATCTGCGTGTCCGCGCGTTGCAGGTACTCGATGCGGCCATCCGGCAGCCTGCGAAC
>Ga0315283_10002712_pt1 | contig 14897 bp, 26 predicted proteins | sample YL17G09_0_MG_FD_204541 | JGI IMG/M metagenome (GOLD analysis project Ga0315283, IMG submission 204541) | Sediment microbial communities from Yellowstone Lake, YNP, Wyoming, USA - YL17G09_0 | ecosystem: Environmental > Aquatic > Freshwater > Lake > Sediment | place: USA: Wyoming | collected... | reverse complement strand
ATTCCCTTTCTGCTGGTGCTCACCAGAAGATGAACGGATCGGAATTACCTTCCCGTTTCTACGAAAAAATCCAGTGACGGAATTCATTAGACAGGTCCAGGTCCATTCTTGTAGCGAGCAGAATCAGAGTTAAGCTTGTCGCTTACCTTCCCTTTTTCTGCCACATCCAAAGGGTTATACATTCGATCCTGCTGTCCAGCATCTACACCCTTCATTCCTACATCGCCCGCAGAACTGTCTACTTCTTTTGATACTTGCTCTTTCACGATCCGTACCTCCGTTGATTAGTTAATTCTCTTAGTTGCACGTCCCAAGTGACGTACTTCTTCTTGATGCTAATTACCTGATAAAGTTTATCACCTACTAGGTAAAGCTGCTCCACATTTACTCCCGAAGAAGACCCATCCAAATCTGCTTCAGAGTATTTGTTACGAGAGACATTGATCAAGAAGATATCTCCCTGCTTTACAGCTCCGCCTTCTTTTATCTGCAAACTCTGAGAGTAGTCCTTCAGCCCTGGGGAGGGAAGCATCTGCTCCAGGGTGTCGATTGCGGCCCCTTCCCCCATCGTTTCCCCATCCCAAGTACGGGTCACAAAGTAGATAGGATCAATAACAGCTCCTATAGCATCCCTGACCCCTAAGATGGAGTCCACTGCGGGAAGCAGGCTGTCTATGATTCCTTTGCTCATGAGATAACCGGAACCATCATACCGCTAGCACCTTGCACAATAGGAATGTCTATCAGCAACGAAAGCTCGCGAGTCATGCGCTTTCGCTCGCTTCTCAAGTTTTCCAATTCGTTATTGTTCAATTCGATGTCGCCAACTTTCTTGGCAATTAGCCTGGTGGGAGCTTCTGAAATCTGCAACTCTATAGAAGCGATACCCTCTAGATATGCAACTACTAATTCTTCTGTGCCTTCTGGAAGTGTCTCTAGTCTATCTGCGGTAGTCTTGTTGTAGATGACCGAATTTTCTTGGAGTACCTTACCGCCGTACCCTAGTAGCTGCACTATCTTGCTTTTCTGCGTGCTTGTTAGGGCCATTTTTTTCCGCCTTTAATTTCTTTTCGTCTTCCTGCTTCTTTTTTGCCGCGGCCTCTGCGCGCCTTCTAGCCATCATCAAACCCATAGTCCCTCTTTCTTTGGCACCAGGCCAATAGAAAAAGGGGCAGGTTTCCCTGCCCCTAGATATTATTAAAGCGGATAATACTCAATCGACAAAGTGGCGTCGGTAGGAACGGCAGTACCGTTCTTGGTGACAACCAACTGCAAATTGGTAAGTGCAGGAACTTCCAATTCACCAGAATTATCCGTGGCCAGTTTTCCAACTGACTTGGCTAACTCCTTAGCTGTGTTGGCTACTACTGCGCCTTGATTGGCTGCACGAGTATCTAAAGTAGCATACTCAACAGCCAACAAATCCTGCAAGCTAACCTGCAAGAAATTGGTGTTGTCTGCCGTGATCCCTGCACCATTGAGAAGATGAACCTTCTTGATGCGGAGTTTCTTACGGGCATGCAACCCAGGAAGTGTGACCGTTGCCGCACGAGTACCAATCGGAACTAGTACAACGTGGGGATTAAGTTCATTGTTCATTACTGAAGACATTTAATCTCTCCTTAAAAAGTGTTTGTGGCCGAAGTAAAGGGAGCGCAACGCGCTCCCTCCACCCTAATTCTTAGTTGACCGATGTAGTGATCAGTTTCGCGGTTTTCTTGAAATCCGCAGAAATCTTGGCATGGAATGATTTCACTCCGTACCAATGATCACCAGCGAACACCCATTGACGATGGAGAATATCGTAGTCTGATTCCAACTCCATCTCTTGTTTAACCATGAAGCCGTAAGCATTGGCTTTATGGATGAACGAGTCGTAGGTGTCTTTTCCACCAACTTGACCGCCCGAGTTTTTGGCAAGGGTATCAACTGAAATGATCGCCATTCCAGCCAACCGGCCCTCGAAACCTTCCACTAGAAACATGGGGTCCATAGCATCGGCTTTCAAGAATCCTGCCGTGGTATCGGTCATCATGTCTAGGAACTGAAAGGAATGCATGAACTGGACAACAGCATCTTTATGCTTATCGCCAAACGCTTTGATCTTACCAGTGTTCATCGTGCGAATGTTCATCGTGTCGCCAGCGAGCGCAGCTTGGTAGCCAAGCGTGGCATTCGCCGAAAACTCCGTGTACAGATCCGCGTCCACTTTTTCTGCCATTACGCGGCCAATCTGCTCTTGAATCTCCTGAATGACTCGCTCCTGGCGAGCAGCAGTAGACTTCAAAGCCTTCTTGGTCACGCCAACAGCCTTGCTGACTTCTTTCACGGTCACGTTGAAAGAGTCATCGGTCAAGCTGTCTACCGCAAGACCTTCGTCTTCAGCAGGCTCTTGAACCGCCCCGATCTTCTTAAAGTACGGGAAGTTCTGAGTCAGACCTGGAGCAGCCGTTAAGCTGTCGTCACGAAGTGCAAAGGCACCATAGACCAACTTACGGTCAAAATAGGCCATGATGTGGTCTTGCCAAACTTTGGGTTGAAAAGCAAAATCTGATGCCTGTGTTGCGGGCATGTTATCCTCCTAGGATTAAATTCGTTTTTTGAGTTTGGCTTCCGAAAACAGTGCCTTGTACTTTTCTGGATTCTTGTCATAAAGCTTCGATTTCTCAATGATGCCCATGTGACAGAAATCATCGAGAGATATTTCCCCCGACTCGCCTGGCTTTGGATCAGGGCCTTTGCCTTTTCCATCCCCTGATTTCAACCCAGTATTCGCGCCTGACTTGCTGGCCTTTTTTACTTTGCCGGCAATCTCAAGAAGCTGTTCTTCTGAAAGCTCCTCTTCGTCACCCAAAGCATTCACTGCCTTGGATACCAGGAATTCAAAATACTCGATTTCGTCACCAGAGATACCATTGGCAACAGCAGTTTCAAGAACCGCATTTCTAAACGCCAATTGATTATTGCCTAAAGAAAGAGACTTTATCTGTTCTTCTGGCTTATCGGAATCATCCTCAATGCCAGCAGCTTTTAAAATCGCCTTCTGTCTTTCAGTCAAAGCCTGCTTATCGGAAATCAATTCCTTGTTTCGCGTTCTTTGACCTTGATTCTCTTTGCGTAATTTTTTAATGTACGCAGTGGTTTTTGCATCCCACTTTGGGTCATCGTCTTCTAACGCGCCTTCTTCGGACTTGGCCTTTTCAGCATCGTAAGCATTCGTTGCTTCTTCTGCCGCTAATTTTAAAGCCTCATCTTCTGGTTTCGCTGCCGCCGCTGCGACCGCCGCCGTCTTTGCCGCCAATAACTCTTCAAGAGTCATTTAACCCTTTCCGTACCGAATCAATCGGCACTTAATGCTTGAACTTAGAGCGTATCCCATAGATTTTTATTTTTATATGTCAAGTTATTGACGCTTGCTTTTATGCCTCGGGATAAGTGCCAGGTAGGAAGGCTCCGCCTCGCACCGTGCCCCATTCTCTTCGGTAAGGAACCAAAATAGCCCTGTCGTTTGGTCTGTCTGGAGGAGCCATAAATTCCCTAGGCTTCCCTCTCCAGGTGTATTGAAAGGGCTCGTCTATCGCAGCCACTAGGTTAACCCTAGCAGCGTACTTGGAATCATCTCCCGTTCGGTCATCCATCGGATGCATGAGCGTCTTCATCAGATCGGGAATCTGACCCTCTGACAAGTCACCCATAGAACGAAGCTTCCCTACGTTATAGATATTATGTAGCTCTGTCCTAACTATCCTGCGGAGTTTCCATTCTTCCGCAGTAAAGAAACTTGAGATCCTACCTACCACTTCTTCGTGATTCACTTCCCCCAAAGCCGCAGAAAACAAACCGTTGGTTATCTGAGTTTGCAGATCGTTCCCATAGGCTTCTAGATTCGTTTCGTATTTTGTGGTCAGAAGATTAGAAACTTCTCTAGCCGCAAGAGCTGCATTGAGATTGATGGGTGTAACTGCCCCAGTAAACATCTCATCAAACAGATTTATCTCGTCTATGTTGTCTTGCATACCTGCGCTTGCAAAATCGTAAGCACTATGTGACAGAGAGTCTTTCATCCCTGAATTCATGGCCTCAATAGCCCCTTGAACCTGGGACAAAACTCCTCTTAAGTGCTGGGCTGTGAAACTCCCTGGTGGGAACCTGGATAACTTTTGGATTAACTGATCTCTGACTCCTGAGTATGAGGAGAGAATTTTATCTGATTCGCTGGCTTCAAGAGACAGAACTTTTTTGATGTGGTCTTCCACTATCCCGCTAGCGTCTGCCTCATCAAAGAAGTTTGGCATCAGGCCTTACGACCTTTGTACCCAATAACTTTAGCCGCTGTCTTAATGGCGTGCCAGGTAGCATTTATTGCTTTGCCTGAAGCATCAGTGACTTTTGGTTGCATTATTCTGTAGTAGATAGACTTCAAAGCAAAGGCAGTTCCTATTGCTGCTGAAGTATCAATAGCAACGCGAGCTGCTTTACTCTTCTTAACTTTATCTGGAGTTATTTTGTCCACTCCATAAGTAACTAAAGCCACAGCCGCCGTCTTTCCGCTACGTTGAATGGCTCTGGAATTGGCGTGCATAACATTAGATATTCTTATGTTCTTTCTGGCCAGATTCAAATGTTGCGCTGCTGACCTGCGAAGAGGTGCTATAAACAAAGTATTATGCGCTTCCTCTATCGCTATCTCTGCTTTTTTAGCTGCGTAAATTTTTCCCTGAGTTACTGACTCATTAAAAATTCTAGCTGACTTCCTATTAAGAAGTCCCGAAGCGGTAGCTGACCCAGCGGTTACTGCCGCAGCGCCGCCAATAGCAGCAGACCCCTTCTTAACGTCGCTTGATCTCTTTGCTCTAACATTCCCGTTTCTATCATGAATAGGAATTATTCTGCCGTGCTTGCGAATGAATCTAATTCCTTCAGCCACGTTTCACCCCTGGTTTCCCATTATATTTTCCAAATCTGGGCTTTCCCTTTTTCTTCTCAGGAATCTTCCCTTTAGGAGTTTCCTTCTGCCATCGTTTGGCAATGTCAGGATGCTGCGAGTACATAAACCGTCTTTGTGCTTCAGATTTGAATGGCATTAGAATGTCCCAAACGGATTAAGAATTGGTTCTGCTGCAATCTTAGCAATCTCTTCGTCAATGTCTTGAATGCCAAAATCAGCGGCCACCCAACGAGTGGCGCTTTCTCTTGATAAAAATTTGGCTGTAGTCGCTTGCACTGCTGCCATTACTTTCTTTTGAATGTCCTCAATGGTTAGCGGATAAATAGGAGGCCATGTTATTGAAAGGTCTAGAGACTTAGGACGATAACCTTGGGGGAATGTTAAAGCAGTTTCAAACCCCTGTTCTGTAACCATCAATATGGTTAGCCCCATCTTAAGTAGCAACTTCTTCATGCTCTCTTCAAGGCTAGTACGTAGATCGTCAATTAGTTCCACAAGAGGAGCGTTAAGAAGCTCCAACGCCTTAGCACTTTGCGCACTGCCTACCATCTTTTCAGGGTCATGCAAAACTACTCTCACTACCTCTAGCATCAGATTCCTAAACTCTTGTCTAGACTCACCAGCTGTAGTGACCCCTTTCATGTCTGCTTCTATGAAGTTCGCCTCTCCCTCACGACCAAGATTCCAAGCTCGTTGAGAAGACCTGATAAGTTCCCCCAACTCATCTTCGCTCATGTTCCTCATCGCTAACTGCGGATCTTGGTTGTACCCGACAGCCTGGGAAGTTTGAGACAGTGAATAATTCATATCATCAATGAAATCTAGAATAGGCTCTACTATGGATTCTCCATCAGGAGAAAACTTCTTCTTAGAAGTTCGTAGCCACTCTCCCTGTACCCATCCAAGGTTATGATCGTTCCTAGAAACTTCTACGAACGTAGGGATAGACCCCTCTCGATACTCTGGATTGTCATAAAGAATCTCTGCCGTTTTAGTAGACATTCTTCGATACCACTTCTTCTTAAACTTTCCGCGGGCATCTTTGTCGTTTGGGTCTTCATAGACGTATCTAACTTCTATCTGAGTCAATTCTTCCGAAGCATCAAACGTAGGGTAACAGTGCTTGGAATGAGCCCATTCCATTATCACATCGCCTTCAACCAGCTCATATCTTACATAACAAGCACCAGAGAGAAGCGTCTTCCTAATGGGCTCCACCATATTTCTACGAAATCCAGAAAGCTTCTGAACCATGCGGAAAAACTCTGTGTCGTCTGGACTATCTTCAATTTTAAACAAAGGGAAGGTGGCGGCTCCCGTTATCTTGCCTCCTACCTTGTCAACTATTACTTTTGCCACATTGTAATTGATTCGGGGCTTTCGTTTCCTAACCGCGATGTACTCGTTGCTGTCTATTGACTGATCCCAATCCGGTAGCCCGTCGTATTGAGTCTTGTCGTAATATTTATCCAACAAGTCTAAAGAATCTAATCGTACTTTTTTATAGCCCGTAACTTGGTCATTCATTATCACGCCAAGATTATTGGCTGCATGCCGTTGCAATCGAGTGGGGATCTGGGAAAACCTTCCCGCTAAGCCCTTCAATCCTTTTCCCATTCGATCAATAGTTCGAGGCATTCAAATCTCCTATCGGTTTCCCATGACATCAACGCTAAGGCTTGACGCCTTGTATCTATTATTCACCAGGCCCCACAACATCTCAAGTGTGTCAGGCCCGTCATCATGATCGCCATGTGGGAAAGCCTCTAGCTGTCCTACAAATTCTTGGCTCAATGCGCGATTAAACAAAACCCACCCGTGAGTTACCTTCGGCTCTAAAGTGTAGATCCTTTTCTCTTTATTATCTACGTTCTCGATATCATAGAAGGGCAATTGAATCACTCGCTTAGCTTCTTGCTCCCTTCTCTTGCGTTCTGTAATTATGTTCGGAAGTAGCAGATTTCTATAAAGATTAGTCTCAACTCCGAACTTCTGGAAATTCATAATCATGTGCTGCTCAAAAACTTCGGTGATGTACTTAGTTGGAGCCGCTCTCTTGGTCCAGTCTTTATGGACAAGTAGTCTCCCTTTAATATCTTTTAAACCACTCAGGATACATGAGAAGTCTCCCAACTTGCCCGCTCTAGCCTTGGTTTGACCCGTTGCGGGATCTAGACACCCATATGCATTTAGCCACCTGCCGTGCGGGTCTTTGAGTTCTTTCCAGGGAAGCAAGGCTCCTGTGCTCTCAATCACCAGGCCTTCGCCGGTTTCCCTATACCAGTGCAACCGCTCAAAAAGTGCCTCATCGCCCCCTAGGGGCTCATTCTGCTTCTCTTTCATGAAGGCTCGCTTACCCTTCTCGATAAGCTCCTTCATCAAGTCTAAGTATGTTTCCTTGTCTGCCCAAAGAACCTTAGTTCCTTGAAGCATGGAAGTCTTGTTGCTGTCGTAGAATGCTTGCGCTTCTGCAAGTCTGTTTTTATTGTCCAGATCCGTATAGATAAGGGTCCACTTGTCCCACAAGTCTTGACGCTCACTCCAAGAGATTACGGACTTGTATACCGCCCCATCATATGCAGGATTCTTCAGCAGACGCATTAACAAGCTCTCTCTGTGAAGAACTGTTCCAATAAAATCTATATTGGTTTCTTTAGTCCCGATCTGGGAGATTACCTGAAAGTACCAGTCTTCATACTTCTTACGAAGGGCTTCGTTAAGAACTTCCTCAGAGTGTTCGGAGTCATCGAGAATGACTTTTGTGGGTCGGTCAGCACCGAACCGAATGCCCCGTATTTCCACGCCCGCGCCATAGCTCGTAAATAAGCACGAATGATTGTTGCAATGTAGTGTGTACTGCGTTTCACCTGGCTTCTTAGTATGAAAAGAGATTCCATAATCATGTACCAAGTTAATGTTAGTAAGTACCTCGCTCCGAATGTCTCGAAGTTTTTGATTCGCCTGGTCCTGTGTATTTGAGACAACGACCACATACTTCTCAAGTCCATAACAGACATCGTGGATAGGTTTAATAAGGGCCGCAATCGTTGACTTTGCATAACCACGAGGTGCAGCGCGAGCACGTCTAACCGCCCTTTCCATAAAGCCCATTGATTTGAAAAGGTCAGTATGAAACTCATTAAAATCGAATTGGCAGTAATGAGGAAAGTAAGCCATAGCGAATAGCTCAACATCCGAAGCACAGCGCCAATACCAGAGATTTTCAAGATCCCTGCCCGCTTGTTGGTCCCCCTGAAGGCTTTGATCTTCCAAGTCTTGAGCCAATAGAAGCAAATCGTTCCAAGAAAGAGACTCTATCTGATTGACTCGCGTCTTTATCCAGTCCGAGTTTGTCCCACAAGTCATTGATAATGTTCCTTCGCTCTCCAGGGGTGATTATCTTAACCTCGTTAGTAACCCTAGTGCTGCCGTCTTCGGTAGTAAACTCTGTCTGCTTTGCAGATTCGATTGCGTAGCGTTTAGGGCCTAAGCCCGCGTACTTCTCTTTGTCTGCCGGATCTGCTAGCACTTCTGTGAAGTCATCATTTCCAGCAGTGGCCATGCCCACCAAAATATCCAAAGCTCGGTCACGAGAAAAGTGCAAGCGTTTCCGCAAGTCTATCTTTTCTTGCTCTATTGCTTGCAGAATTTCAACATCCTTCAACATGCGATGTCCTAGCTCCCCAGCCGACGATCTAGAGGCTCCTGTCTCTCTCATGGCCGCAGAAGCGTTGCCTCCATTGAGCACATAGGCCTCAATGAAGCGTTCTTCACGCCAAGTGAATTTGCTCTCGCACTTTTTTTTATGTTCTTGAGTTTCTGCCTTTGAAAATTCAGCAGATAGGATTGATTTTCTGTCAGCAGCTAGCCTACGTTTGGCGCTAGCCACCGCCTGGATGGTCTTGCGTTTCTTTTTCATTTCTTGAGAGTACAGAAGTGCAAGTTAATAAACGACGTCAAAAATTTTACCTCTATCGTGGCAGCGAGCAAGACCCAGCATACAAAGGCCTCTCCAGGGGGGGTGCAAGCACTTCGGCCACGATAGAAAATGCAAAACCTGCCAATTGCCACGATAGGAAAGTCTGATTTTCTTTTGATTACCAGTACTTAAGACACTTTTGCCACGGTAGACACGAAAACACCCCTTCAAACCCTTATATAGAAAAAAGGGCCTATATCATTTATATGGTATAACAACTACGATATACAACTAGTCGTATTTCAAATATTAAAACTCTTAGAGATTCTATCAAACCACTTAAGAAAAGTTATATAAGTAAGTAATATATAAGAAGTAAGTTCCATTTTCTATCGTGGCGCTATCGTGGCGGATTTAGCAGCTGGAGCTGACTATCATATAAATCAATTGCATCAGCACCCATTAATGGTTTATTTAGTACAAAACCGATTGCCACGATAGGAACCAAAAAATGAAGACAAAATTACTCAGGTACACCGACATTTTTGCCCGAGCCATAAGCCTCGGATCGCACATTAATTTGTGCAGTCAGAATGCATTTGTGCTTGCAGCGATAGAAGAAAAATTGAACGGCATAGATGATGACAGGCTTAATTCTATGATGGCAGAATATGCTACAGAAAATGATCGACCTAGATAAATTGGAGGCTAGCTGCACAAGAAATAGCGATTTACCACCGATGTTCAGTGCGATCAAGGCTTTAGAACTCATCGCAGAGGTAAGGAAACTTAAAAGTGCGTTGGAAATGATAGCGGAAGAGACTGGGACGCCGTATGGGAGAATGGCCAGTCAAGCCTTGGCACAGGGTGAGGAAACGAAATGAAATTGATGCGGGCTTGTGATTGTCCAACGGTTAAGTGCCGCCACAATCCATGTGAGCGCCACAGTAAGAAGGTGCTTGGATACTTGAATTGGTTTTCCTGGGCTGAGCGACAGATTAAGAAACAGACACAGTGTTTAGATTGCGGGCTTTGGTTTTTCCCAGATGAAATGAATTTTAACTAAGATGGCAGCACTGGTTTGTTAATTTAATTTCCCTCTCTCACGAGGGGGATGACGGCTGGTGCTAACTCTCCGTGTGTTAGTTCAATGGCCTGGAGGTCGTGGGTTCCGGTAGAATCTACCAAAGCGACCATAGCCAGCCAGCCGCTTAATTTGGGTTACATCAAAATAGGTGTAACTTCGGTTTACATCACAAGCGGTGTAGCCGCTTAATTTGGAGGAAGAATGAAATACGAGATGAATAAAGTTGGGCTTTTTATTTTTATCCTATGCATAGCTGCTGGCATTACTGATTTGGGGATGGTTGTGCTAGGAGGCGTGAATGGGTCTATCTCTTCCTACGTGGTATCGATCATAGGGCCGCAAGCGCCGGTAGTTGTGTTCGTCACTGGCCTGGTGGCGGGACACCTCTTTTTCCCGATGCGTCAAATATTTCCGAAAGAGGATAAATGAACCGTCCAATAATGTTATTTTCATTACTTTTAGCTGGGATTACCACGGGTCTAATCTACTCGTACAACCATCCCCCACTGACTCATAACAAAAGCGGGCACGACAACGTAGAGTTATCTGAGCCACTCCCAGACTGCACCAAGCACTCAAAGGGAACCAAAGGGGTTAGTGACAGCATAATGATTGGTGAGGGTGCGGGCCTTTATGAGACCACCTCTGAAAATACTCTAGCCCTTGGCAAGAATGGAATTCTAACTCTGTGTGAGGATGGCACTCTGTTCATCAGAGGGAAGGTAGTTCTCACTGACCCAGAACTACATCGAGAAGTGATTTTCGCGGTTCGTCAGTTGATTAGTTATTCCCAAACACATAAGTCTGAATTTGAACCAAGGACGTACAAAAAATGACCCTAGAACAAGCCCTAGTCATAGCGAACAAAAACTTAGACAAGAAAAACTTGAGAGGATTTATCGTCTATACTTTTCACGAAGACGTGAGTTACTTTTGGCGGCTAGTTACCTGTGTTGCGTGCTTGAAATTTAAAGGAGCCAAATGAAATACCTATTCCCCTTAATGTTCTTGTTGCCAGCTTGCGGAAGTGAATGCATTCAAAAGTCAACGCTAACCAAAGAGTATTCTTTCGGTACGCTTGAGAAAATAGAATGCCCCCCTGGAGAGCATGTAAAATCTGCCACTCCAAAATACTTGCCAGGAGGCGAGGTAATCACCCATATTATTGTGCAATGTGAAGCCATAACCTGCGAAGGAGTCTAGATGAAGTATCTTTTTTGTCTTTTGTTGCTTGCAAGCTGTTCTGCAAAGCCTGTTGTTGAAGCCCCGAAGCAAGTGGCTGTTGTTGAAGCCCCGAAGCAAGTGGCACCTGTTCCAGTGATTAAGAAGTTGAATGTAAGTAAGATCAAGAATCTTTCAGATGTTCGGTTAGTTCTTAAGTATTTAAATCTAAGTTTTCCCTACACTGTCGGAGATAAGAACTCTGAAGCCATTATTAAAGAAGCTGGTTACTTGTTTGAGTAGCTACTATCCCCTCTATAGAAATGCATCTCTATAGGGGGGATCTATGAAGCCCAAAATAGTGCAGCTATTTAAGAAGGTTTTAGACGCTCAAAAGTGCTCTATTATAGAGGACATACACTTTCAGTTCCGATCCGAGTCTAAGTGTCAGTGCAGTTACTTTGACGACCTAGAGCCGAATAACATTTGTAATATGGTTTACGTTGCTGCTCCTGAAATGATCCCCCCAATGCTAAAGAATTAGCCCCGAGTCAATAACCGAGTTACAATGAATCTCACCCATTAACCTTGGGGATTTCATGACAATAGAGACTTGGGCCACGATTGCCAGTTTAATCACGTCCATCATATTTACGGGTATAAGTTTTGGAATTCTCAAAGAGAAGGTTAGGATGCTTGAGAAGCAGGCTGATGAACTTGAATCAGAGTTAAAGTCTCATGAGAAGGAAGACTCCTTGCTGCATGAGAAGTTTGTATCCTTCCAGCATTTAGAGACAGTGCTAGGCCCCATAGAGAAGTCTTTGGAGATCGTGCAAAAGGATATCAAAGAGATTCTTAGGGTTGTTGGAACCTCGTAAAGTAGCTTGCAGTTCAGTAAGCACCATGCTTTATCTGCTCTATGATTATCTCTACTCTGGAAGTTAAGCAGCCCCGAGCCAAGAATCCCTATGCTAAGTACCGTCCTCCTACCGGCAAGAGTAGGAAATACCACGTTACTATCCTAAGTATAGACACTGAAGTTATCCGTAACACATATAAGAAGGCTACAGACGACGGTTTTACTTACCGCGAGCCGTGCGTATTGGTGGTTAAGATCAAGGCTAAGACATGGGAAGGTATTCCTTGTTTCTTTAATAGCAGGTTAGAGTTTGTTAGGGCCACGGGTTTAAGAAAAGGTGATTACTATGCTAAGATTAGTTCTGATTTCGTATCTGTTAGTGTTTCCCCTGACAATAGTTCTATCGTTTATTTACGGGTTCGGGAGGGGGATGACTTGTGGATTACAGCTATCGAAGAAGAAAAACTATCCTCTAAAAAGACTTACTACCTTAAGTTATCGAGGGTAAAAATAGTAGAGGCCTGATGTTACCGCCTACGGTTGTTCAAGGTATCGAAGTACCTAGGAGAGCCATAGGAAAAATGCTTTCGCATGTTATGCGTAACATGCGAGTGGGTGACAGTTTCACTATTGAGGCTGTTCACAAGTCAGTTATCTATGATGTGGGTAGAGAGTATTTCATAGCCTATACGAGTAAGATCCATGAGGAAAACGGAATAGAGCTAATTACCGTCCATAAATTACCGGATGACATGTTAATGGCTGGAGAAGAGTCCCCTCTAGATTTGAGACTGAAGCCTTGATACACTAAGCTTGCACTCCTGCAAACATCCGAGGCACCCATGTACAAACTACTGATCTTGTTAATTTGTGCTCCTCTCTTTGCTATGACTGAGCCTGACGTAGTTCCTTCGGCTAAGAGTCATGGCAATAGTAAGGCTAGAGAATTGCGTATGGAGTTAGACAGGCAAGATCTTCTCCCCCTGGCGCGGCGAACTGACTGGGCACTTGCTAACATTGTCAGCAGAGCCACAGAAGAGTTACGACGCCAGGGGTTTCGGGAGATGGCCGATAGGTACGATGCGGAGTATTTTTTTCAGTTCTCTAGTTACTTATCCCGAGCCGTTGAGAGTAGAGACATTGGCGATCATAAGCCTCTTATCGAATGGCTTGCCGATTTCTACAACAAGTTGGAAGCTATCCTTGGAGTGTCTGTCTGCAAGTCTCTCCATCTGTCTGATATTAAGACTTTAAACTATTGCATTCCTGTAGTGTTCAAGCCTTGCACCTTTCTGATGGATCAAGTCACCATAACCCGTAAGGACGAGTATCGGAATCACTTCTCAGGGGGAGCGATCTACTACGGTCTAGTGCCTGTGCTTACTTATTGGGTGATAGATATTCCTTGCATGGTGGGAACTTCAGGCATAGCTGCGTTCTTATGTGGACCTGCGGCCAATGCCGGCGAGTATGCCATGTACAAGTGGCTGGCTCCTAAGCTGTCAGATAATTTGTTTGATCGCGTCTGTAAGTGATAGAATTCCGTTAATGCCTGTAGGTGTTCCCGCTTCGGGTGCCCCGAGCCGCGCAAAACGGCTTGGGGTAATCCTACTCTAAGTTTAGGCGAGCTGAGAGAGATTAAGCACTTCACCTGTAATGGGTCTGAAATGAGCTTCTTCTACCAACTGCGATGACCCTATTAGCCCCGAGTCACTGTTATGGTGGTTCGGGGTTTTTTATTGCGGTATACTAAAAATAGATTACCCTTGGGGGCCTATGAGAAACATTTTACTTGTTTTTTTACTTCTTTCTTTACAGGCACTTGCGGTTGTCACTCCGAGTGATATTGCCGTGGTTGGGTATCCCCGAGGCATATCTACCAGCGTCAAACAAGATCAGCAAACAGCTCTTTTGACTAGTATTAATTCCAACATAGTTAGTGGCGGCGGAAATGCTACATCAGCGAATCAAGTAACGGGTAACGCGAGTCTGAGTAGCATAGATGCCAAGCTTACCAATCCTTTGCCCGTAAGCGTAGGCAGTATCGGTCTACCCACAGGTGCAAGCACTTCTGCAAGACAAGATACTCAGATTACTTCGCTGAGCAGCATGGATAGTAAAACGCCTTCTCTTGTGTCGGGAAGACAGCCTGTAGATGGGAGTGGAGTAACTCAGCCTATTAGTGCGGCTTCTCTTCCTTTGCCGGCAGGGGCGGCTACGGAGACAAGTTTAGCCAAGTTAACCCAGACGCAAGGCTCTACCACTTCGGGACAATCGGGAACTTTGAGTCAAGGGGCGGTGACTACTGCTGCTCCATCTTACACCACAGGACAGACTTCTCCCTTGTCACTAGCGGTGGATGGGTCTGTAAGGACCATTCTAATGACTGGTGGAGGAAGCCCTGTTTCAACTGTCTCCCTGGCAGGATTTTCGACCACAGCAATAAATGTAGTTCAGCCGATGACGTTCACTAACGGAGTGGTATCGGCATTAAATGGAGCCGTCACATTAGCCGCACTTAACATGGCATCAGCATCAATTCAGATTGCTGGTACTTGGGTGGGTACACTGTCTTTTGAGGTGTCTAATGACGGAGCTTCTTTCTTTACTGCTCCAGCGCAGGACTCCTCCGAGAGCACTTACACCACTATTACTACGGCTAACGGTCTTTTTAAAATGTCTCTGTCGTCTTATGTATCAGTACGAGTAAGGATGTCAGCATACACATCTGGTTCTGCGACTGTGCTAATAACTGCAAATGCTGCTCCGGTATCCCATACCTTAACAGGAACACTTCCTCTTGCCGTGGATGATGGCGGATCTTTCAGATCATTGCGCGCTGACACTATTAGAAACCAACTGGTAGCAGGAAGCTCTGCATCTGGAGTGGCTAAGACGGGTAATCCAGTTCAGACGGGTGGAG
>Ga0315283_10002711_pt1 | contig 14897 bp, 13 predicted proteins | sample YL17G09_0_MG_FD_204541 | JGI IMG/M metagenome (GOLD analysis project Ga0315283, IMG submission 204541) | Sediment microbial communities from Yellowstone Lake, YNP, Wyoming, USA - YL17G09_0 | ecosystem: Environmental > Aquatic > Freshwater > Lake > Sediment | place: USA: Wyoming | collected... | reverse complement strand
AAACGCCCATCCTCCAAATATTGCGTAAAATTTGTTTCTTGAAAAAATGGTAATCAGCCCACTGGCCAGATATGCCCATCCGATCAAACCCAATATTCCCCACCACTGGGGAGAAAAGTGTTGTATATTTCCATCTTCCCCTCCCCGATAGATAATACTCAATGTCAGTAATGTTAATATACCAATTGACCTGGGAACCATAACCAGATATTTATTCAAAGAGGTACCATAATTATTCCATATCAGGATAAAAGATAAACAGCAAAGCGGGTTCCACAAGGATTCTCCCATACCGGTTGCATTAGCATTGTAGGTTTCTCCGTTAACAAGAAATACTCCCATTACTAACAGCGCTATCGTTCTAAACAACACGTGTTTTACAAGCTGCCAGTCGGTATCTCCCTTTTTCCGCCGGTTATTAATAGCGTATGGAAGGGATAATCCGACAATAAACAGGAAGGCAGGAAATACAATATCAGCAAGGCCTATTCCATCGGCACCCCTTTCAACGTGACCCAGCCATTCAGGTATATGTTTCAACGACCATAAATCATTCACGAAAATCATCAATATCATGGTAAGGGCCCGGAGTATATCAATGGAGGTTATACGTTGTAATGTTATCGCACCTGATTTGTCATGAATACTTTCCATTGCCGGGGAAGGCGAAAAATTCGTTTGTTTCATATACACATTCGGTTAATTGATTCGACTCAATATAAACATTAAGGTCATTTCTGAAAACTACTTTTTTTTATGCCGTTTTCAGTATAAATATATTGAATGGCTTTCTAAAAACCTAATTTTATCGTGTAGGGGAGGATAGAATTAGATATGGGAGTAAGAGGACCCGGACCAATAAATGTCTCCAAGATATACTTCCCAGATTCTAAGGTGTTCTTTCCCAAAGGATTTTACTTTTTTAAGGGCATAAATATCAATTACAAGCATGCTTGAAATGCTTCCCGGTAGATTAGGCTTATCAAAAGGTAAACATTGCTGGCAAAATGAAAGAGCACCTGTGAAAGTGGAATCATTTTCCAAGGTCAATGGAGCCTTAACATTGATTTGAAGGGGCTTAAACCAGCAAGACATTCCCTGCGACAGGCTTCTCTCCAGCAATTGTTCCAGATTATAAAGATTAGGTTCGGGATAGGCCTTGCTCCAGTTTCTGGTGTCAATTTCTCTGGAAACAAAAAGGTTCACGGCCATTTCAACAGCTTGCTGCCTGAACCTTATATCCATTGATGAATCTGAGGTAATTTTCAAATAATCAGCGAAATCAGTAAGTTTCTGCTTTGCGGTTGCCTCATAGGCTACTAGAAGTTGATCTGTGGGAGAATCAACCTCAAATACCTTTTTTATACTATCTTTTGATGCTGAAAGAAGCTTCTCTTCATTCAACTCTTTCATATTTCCATCTTCATTGCAGCTTCTGGCACTACAGATGAGATAGATTAGTATCAGGATAAATATGTTGGTTATCCACTTCATTCTTTATTCATTTTGATCTTGAACCGGAGAATGGCTATCTCATCATGATCATATCTGGAATCAAGGATTTCAATTTGCCTAAGGCTTGAAGCGGACATAGTCAGCTTATCGATGAACTCCCATTTGTTATAAATTTCCATGCCGGTTCCCTCTTTCTGATCAGGAACCTGATAGATCATTGCACCATCATTGAGCATTTTGTCGAGCTGTTCACGTCTTCTCTGCCATGTCTTCACATCGGTTTGCGAAAAATAGTGGATCATAAGAGCATAGCCATCAACATTTAGCCTGATCTGCTCAGTACGGTTGAATTTCTTAAGTATCCTTATGACCGTATCAGCGAGATAATAAGGAGCCCGAACCACTATTTTTATTTTGCTTTGATCGGTTCGCAAAATGACACCTCCCTCCTTGTCAGACATATAGGTCACCGGAGATTAATCTTTCAGTAACAGATCTGCCTGTATATTGCTGTTCAGGATGGGTTCCCTGGTATCGGCATCAATAAAAGTGAACCGGTAATTCTGAGTATTGATTATCTTATAAAGAATGAATAACAGGATCATGGTAGCCAGCAATAGTAAAGGGACCTTGATAAAAATGCTGTTTGTCTTCTTTAATCTTTCAGCCAGGGGGACCTGCGCCGAGTTTTTAAACCTGAAATCATCCCAATTGCCATAACCGGCATATTGACTTAGCATATTCAATACATCGATGCGGGGTAGTGATGGATTTGATGCTTTCATATGTGTATAAAACCATTTTTCACTGAGCCGCCCGTTCACTTTAATCAGCAGGTCTTCCTAAAAGTCGGTAATCTCCTGACCCTTCCAATCTGATATTTCAGGATTCATTCCCGGATAGGATAGCTTCATGGCAGCTGCTATTTCCTTTTTGAGAAGTTTAAAGTATATTTTATCTTCTTGTTGCAAAATTGGAAAGGAATAAGAAAATTTGGTTGTTAAACACTTGTAAAATACTTTGCTGCCAATTTACATAAGAATTACAATTTGTATTGGAGGATCACAAGGTAAATTTAGATCATAAATTTCAAAGTGCCATAAAGCAGGTATTCAGACACAAGTAATAATAAATATTCACTACTAACTGCAGGGCTTAACTTGGGTTATCAGAATTAACATTACCTTTATAATAGATAAATTTACTCATCAATATTTAACGCCATGATAGAGCATATTCATAAACACATTACATCTGAATTGAATCAGAATACCCGCACAGATACTATTTTTATTCTGAGCGCCATTTTGCTGAACCTCATAACCCTTGGTATTAATTCAGGTATGGTAGAAAAATCCCGTACCGATAATTCAATGCTTGTTGTAATGTTCCTTTTTGTGGTACTGATCGTGTTAGTGAACATTGTTGTTATTTTCGGTTTGATCAAGGGGAAACAGACCCGTGAGAAATTAGCGGCAGGATTGCTGAAGATGAACAAGGATTAGGATGTCGACAAATATTATGATGAATCCCTACTCGGGAATTACAACATCCGTTATAACCTTTTCATCATGGTTGTAACTTTCACAGGCATCATTGCTATAATTGTACCATTTGTCTTGCGTTGATGCAAATATTTAGTTTCTTATTATCCATTTTGCACCTGGCATAATTATTCTTTTTATCCCTTCAATGGATAATAAAATCATATCCTGAATGTTTTTATATTGCGATCCATTCCTTTTTTTATTTAATGATTCCTTCATCAGACCCAATACGAATGAGCTGGGTCCTGCCTGAAGGGATCATTAAATTCAAACGATTTTCTTCAACTTTAACACGTTTTTCACTTACCATTTCGTACGCAGAAAATTCCTCTGAAATACCGAGTTCCTGAAGGTTCAATAATACAATGCACGAAATATCCTGATTCCCGTTGTTCCTGACTGTAAAAAATAATTTATTGTCATGACCAAACCGTTCAATTCTTATTGCCGCGGAGTTACCGGAGGCAGCAGTAACCGGCTCCCATCCTGCCTCTGCAATCTGTTTAATGATCGGAATATATTTTTTAAAAAATGGCCGGCCATTCTCTATTTTTGAGTGATCCTGCCAATAAGGATCACTCGAAGCATCCACACTGAAAAATGATGGAAAAAAGCCATAGGCCATCATTTTTTCAAAATAAATTTCATACCCTTTATAGGGAGCATCGGTGAAAGCTTTATCATTTAATCCTTCATTTAAAAGAAAAACAATTGGCTTTTGAAACGAGATGGCCCTCTTGAAATCCAGTGCTTCAGTATTATGATCATCAGTAGAATACCAACTCAGTTCAGCTCCGAACAAATCAAGATTAGCAGCGGCAAACGGATTCCATCCATGACCGTTTCCCATTGCCAGTTTTCCCTGAGAATGCATTTCATCAGCTATCTTCTTCATAAATTCAAATTCTGAAGTAAAATTCCAGATTGCCGGCCGGGCAACATATTTGGAAAATGTCAGTGGATAATCCGTAAATGCAAAGTGGTCTTCCCTGTAATTCAGATCGTGGTGCCAGTTCCATTCCATCGAATCAAAATAAATTCCATCAACATTCATCTTGCGTGCCGGATTTATTTCATGCTGTAATATGTATTGATAACTGTTAAAACCGTATAGATCGGGATCACAGTTGTTTGTTATACTCACAGCCCACCCTGTTTTAAACCATGGTGTTTCCAGACGCCGCGTTTGCCATAATCCATTCTTATCTTCTGTTGCACTGATATCTAAATGGGCTTTATGCTCTTTGGAAATCATTTTCTCAGATACAAGCGTATCATAGGCAATAATTTTTGTTTTTATTGGCAACTGAATATCCCAGGGCTCGGTATATTGAAAACTCAGAACCCCTGTTCCTTTATCAGAGAGTATATTGGGAATTTTTTTGCCTTCCTTTTCATCAGGACTTCCCCATGAGGTTTCATGAAATGCAAAACCAAAATCACTCCAATCAGGTATTGACCGTAAAGCTGTAAAAGGAAGCCAGATTCCTTCATTTACAACTCTCTTTTTAAATGTCTCCGGATATATAGAATAATATTGTTTCAGCGCTGCTCTCATACCCCATTCCGGATTAAAATCAAACTGGCATAATTTGAAAAAAGCGCGATTAGGAAACTTTTTCGTAAGTGGACTTGTTGCCATGTCAAATTCAGCAATTAATCCCAGAGAAGTACTGGCCCCCAGACGATATACCACCGGTACTGACATGTCAATGCCCAAACCTTTCCCTATATCATCTATCCTTGCGGCACACAGCGGATAATAGGACATTGTTCCCTGACCTACGGGATCACCGTATCCTCCATCAGATAGGTCTCTGCCATTGAATGCACCATCGGGAGGTAAAACAGTACTCACATTTATTGTATCATAATACACCAAACCGGACTGCATCTGTTCTGATCTATCCAGGCCGCGTAACCATTTCCATTTGTCTCCGTTGTATGGAATGCTGATCCGAAGGGTAGCACATGAACTGGCTTCGATCAGGTGTTCAAGCTCTCCGTTTATTTCTGTATAATTTCCCCTGTCAATTTCGTGAATTACAATCTGATAAGAATCATTGCGATATATCGTAATCCTGGTATTTACTGATTCACTAACCTTGTAAACCGGAATTTTAATGAATTTCATATTTGGCTTACCAACTTCAAGGTATTCAACATCAATAGGTTGTCCAAACATCCCGGTGGAGGTTCCAATGTTTTTAAAACTGCTGATTTTGGCATTTATATTACAACTAATCAATAGCATACCAAATATGAATACATACAATAGTTTTCTACCACAATAAAACATAACTACCTCCTTGCTTTTAACGATGATAATAAATCTTAAGCTAAAGTTGAATAAAATCTCAGCTAAAAATAATGGATACTTTTCAATTATCTCAAGGTATAGCCTATTATTATGATACGTCCCAATTAATTACAGATCTAAGATTATAGTTTAAGTAAGGAGTATCAAACCATTAAGTTTTAAACAAATCAAGTCATTCCATTGTTTCCAAAGTGAAGCAAATTACAATTGTATTTCTGATTTTTATGGTCACCCTGAAAACAGCATTAATATGCCGGATTATATTGAGCTGACTTCTTTAAGGGAGGCTGTTAAATAGATAATCCCAAATGTCTATACCTTTAAACAAAATGGGAAATATGATTTTAAACTTATAAACAAGTTCAGGGGTCAGCCATTTGAAAATAAACCACTGGTCCATGTTGATGGTGTACCAATATACGATTTTGAAAAAGTTTTGAATATCAACTCAAAAGAGATTGAAAGGGCTAATATAATCAATACGAAGTATTTCTTTTCTGAAAATGTTTTTGACGGGATTGTCAGCTTCATTACCAAAAAGGGCAAAATTGCAGTCGAGTATTATACTTCTGATGAGTCATACGAGTATTTTATAAATGTTGAAGGTATCTGTACCGATGGTAAAACAGGAGTCTCCAGTATGCCATTAATAATAAAAAGCAGATAGCTCTATTTTTTTCTATTTAACCAAAAGATTCACCTTTAGTTTGAAATCGTCATAAATAGTTTTATCACCCAGATTATCGAAGGAAGAACCTGAACCATAACGAATATTATATTTTGTCCTGTCCACAATGATGTTGGTGAAAAACCATAAACCATCATCTTTTTTCTGCATTGTTGTCTTGAACTCAACCGGATTAGTAACACCTTTGATTGTAAGTGTTCCGCTAACTACACCTGTACCTTTGTCAAATGAAGTGCTTCCGGTAATAACAAGCTTCGATGTGGGAAACTTCTCAACTCCGAAAAAATCTTCAGATTTAAGATGACCTTCAAGTCCTTCATTAGGTTCAGAATCTTTAAGAGTTGTCATATCGATGTTGAACTCACCTGACACAATTTTATTATCCTGCCAGTTAAGCCATCCCGACTGTAAATTAATGGTACCGGTATGCTGACCTGTAACTTTTTCACCTAACCATAATAATTTGGTTTTTTCGGTGTCGGCATTTAATTTATCCTGTGCACTGACATTAACTAAGAATAAACCTGATAATGTCAGAAATAATAGTGCTCTTTTCATTTTTGTTAAATTATTAACTCACCTTTAAACATCAGGATTTGTCCTTTTGTTCAGTCTTCATTAAAAACATTTCTGCTAAGGTCTTGGGAAAGCCAATAATCAGGATTTCAAAGTTTGTGGATATTCAGTCCCCCACTAATTTCGAATACCATTCCTGTGGAGAAACTCCAGTCGCCCCTGGCGATTGAAGCTACAGCTTTACCGATATCTTCCGGTAATCCCCATCTTTTCTGAGGAACTAGCCCTTCGCTTATGAGTTTGTCGTATTTATCCTTAATCTTTGCCGTCATATCGGTCTGGATAACACCCGGACGCACTTCGAAAACAAGAATTTCCTCCCTGGAAAGCCTGTCGGCAAAAACTGTTGAGGCCATGCTGAGCCCGGCTTTTGAGATACAATATTCCGCCCTGTTTGTGGATGAAAGCGCTGAAGAAACTGACGTGACAAATACTATAATAGGCTTATAATCAGATATCTGCTGTTTCAGCCAAATCATTTCCCTGGCAATCTTCTGAGCAAAAAACACCGGACCTTTCAGATTAATATTCATTACTCTGTCGTAGCTCTCTCCGGTCATTTCAAGAACATCATTTCTCTGAAGCGGCGCTACACCGGCATTATTTACCAGAATATCGATCCTCCCATATCTTTCAAGGATATTTGAAACAACCTCTTTCTGACAACCTGTACACGAAATATCAAGACCTATGGGGAAAAATTCAGCTCCTCTTTTTTCAACCTCCGGAAGGAGATTTTCCATTCCTTCGCTATCTACAGAACGGGCTATTGCTGCAATATCATATCCTTCGGCAGCTAAAGCAATTGCAACCGACCTGCCTATCCCTCTGCTGGCACCTGTAATAACAGCTACAGGTTTGTCATTCATGCGTAAAGAGTAAAATCAGGTTTTACAGTAAATTTGGCGTTAAAGGTAATAATTTGCCCGACTTGGTCAACAATCAGGGTAAATATCTTCAAGATAAACTTTTCGATCTCTTTCAAACCAGAGATCCTGCTTTGGCGTTTTTCTTTCCTCTTCACAATTAATTCTGGTTATCCCGTTCTTTAACCCAAATTCCAGTTTTATTTCCGGGATGATCATTGATATATTGATCGAATTTTTCAACTCCAGTTTCAGACTACCTTTCTATTAAATGTGATGGAACGGGGAAAGAGACTAAAATCGTTCCGACAGCTTTTTATGGAAATTTACCGACCTGCGACTAATCCATGATAGTCTGAAAACTGATCCGGCATAGTAGCTGATTAATCTGACGTAAATTAATGTTCGGGAAAACACCTTTGGAACGAAAAATAACAGTAACCCTAAGAGTGCCATTAACCCTCCTGAGATGAGGTTATTAATAATAAGAAATGTCTGTATCAGAACCCTATCCGTTCCCCTCTTATGTTTACTGATATAAATATGTCTTGAAATATGAACTTCGGTTTTTGTTAATGATGCTGTTTTTAAATTTGTTCTTGAACTGCCACCATGATTATGCTCAATGGTTATGTTCCTGCAGAATGCAATTTTGCTACCAATATTCCGTGCCCGCCTGCACAGATCAACATCTTCAAAGTACATCCAGAAATCTTCATCAAACCCTCTGAGTTTTTGAAATAATTCCATTCGCATCATAACAACTGATCCTGAAATCCAGTCAGGGAAACTAACTTCCGGCGTCCGGTTTGCGGCTTGCGGTTTGCGGCTTGAGGCTTGAGACTTCTGACTTCCGGCTTCCGACTTCCGTCGTCCAAAAAGTACCCTCTGAAATCCTGTAAGATTAAAAAGCTGAGGAAATTGACCTGATGCAACGCACTCTTTCTCATTTTCATTTACCTGTCTACATGATAGGATGTTAAAAGAAGGATTTTGTTTTGCAGTGTTGAGTAGTTTTTCTAACTCACATTCTGATGCCACGGTATCAGGATTTAGAAATAGCAGGAACTCCCCTCCTGCATTTTTACCTCCCAAATTGCATCCGTTTGCAAAACCCCCATTAATTTCGTTATAGATGAATCTGAACTTTTGAAACCGTTCTTCAATTTTATAGATTGTATCATCATCCGACCTGTTATCAACAACAATCACCTCAGTACTGTAGTTCCTGCCGGTGAATGAGTTCAGCGCCTCAAGACATTTAGTGAGACGTTCCCACCCTTTGTAACTTACTATGATTATGGAGAGATCTGTCATAAAGTTGAGCGTTTATCGTTTATCGTTTGCCTTCGGCGAGCTCTCCCGCTGCAGCGGGGTCGGTTCGCGTTTCTAGTTCTTACTTTTTACTACCTGCTATTTACTAATTTCTTGTCTTTCAGTCACTCAGTCTCTCAAGTCTCTTAGTCTCCTCTTCTCCCTTTCCCCCAGTCTCCTCCTCCTCCATCCACTCATAAACCGGTCGCTGCGGGCCTTCTTTTCTATACCAGACTGCCAGAACTACTCCGGAAAAGAACCCCAGCATGTGTGACTCCCATGAAACATTCTTATATATTCCGGGAAATATGCCCCATACCATGGATCCATATAAGAATACAATAAGAAGCGATAAAGCAATAAGTCTGAAGTACCTGCGTATTATCCCACTGAAAAAGAGGAATGATGCAAGACCATAAACCAGTCCGCTGGCTCCGATATGCCAGGCTTCTCTCCCTGCAATCCAAACCAGTAACCCGGTAAGAAAAAATGTCCATGTAAAAACTTTCAGTGCCACTTCCGAATAGAAATAGAAGAGAGCTGTTGTGAGAAAGAACAGAGGAATCGAATTATCAAAAAGATGTTTAAAGCCTGAATGAATGAATGGAGAAAAAACTATTCCCGCCAACCCCCTTGCAGATAATGGATATATCCCGAGAGAAGAAAAATCGATATCAAAGAGAACCTCAACAATTTTTACCAGCCACATTATAAAAATAAACACCCCCGGAATGATTATGCAAAGAAGAAGTTTCTTTCTGTAAAACGCACCCTCCTTGGTTATATCTGAGCTGATTTCCGGCATTTTTAAATTTTGGTACTGGGTACTGGGTCCTCGGTCCTTTTAAAAATTACTTACTTACACAGTCATTGCTAGGAGTGAAGCGACGAAGCAACCCCTTATCCCGTCCTCAATCTCTCCCCGGAAAAACAATTCCGGCAGCTTTTCTTATCCTGTCAAGAGTATTCATCAGGTCGCGGCTGAAAGAATGTGGAACAATATCACTTTCAAGTTTTCCTTCATCAAGACATTTCATAACTTCCATTGCTTCGAACTGGTAGCCCATTCCTTCTGGCAAAAGTGAATATTCCCTATTCTCTTTGCCATTTAATGCAACATTGAGTCGTTGTGACATATCGCGCCCACGGGAGAAGAAAAGATTCCCGTTTTCGCACAGCAAGTCACATCCGATCCCCGCTCCAGTGCGGAATGAACTGTAAAGAGTTGCCATACGACTATCCTCATAACCAAATATTATACTTATAGAATCCTCCGATCCGGTCTCTGTAAATGAAGCTTTTGCGATCACCTCAGAAGGAACTCCCATAAAATAAAGAGCATCAATAACGGTATAAATTCCAATATCGAGAAGTGAACCACCACCAAGTTCGAGGTTGAATTTTCTGTCAGATGGATTAAACGGAGGTTGGAATCCAAAGAATGCATTAAGATGTATTACTTTCCCGTGTTCACCTCCCTGAAGTATCTCTTTCGTTTTCTTATAAATAGGCTGGAAGGGGGGCCAAAGCGCTTCCATAAGAAAGACTTTTTGCCTTGCAGCTTCATTGATCATCTCTTCTGATTCGCAGCTGTTTAGAGCAAATGCCTTTTCACATATTACAGCTTTTTTATTCTTCAGACAGAGCATAGTATGATTGTAATGATGCGAATGTGGTGATGCTATATATATTACATCAACTGCATCGTCACCTGCCAGCTCTTCATAGCTGCCATAGTATTTCTGAAATCCATGATCTTTGGCAAATTTCTCAGCTCTTCCTGCATCGCGTGATCCCACAGCATATAATTCAACATTATCAAGAAGTTTCAGCCCTGCAGTGAATTTAGCTGACATCTTCCCCGGTGCCAGTATGCCCCATTTATATTTTTTCTTCATCCTTAAATAATATTTTGATAAATATAGAAATAGTTGGCGGAATGAAGGTATAAACCCCCCTTGTGTTCCCCTATATTTTACCCCCCAACCCCCCTTTAGGGGAGATAACGAGCAGCAGTAGAGGGGTATAAGTCACAAAGAAAAGAGATATTTAGTAAGATCCGCTTTTTTCAGAAATATTTTGATGCCATCATCCCTCTGATTATCTGCCACTTAAAAAATATTTTAAAAATAGTTACATTATTTTAGTACTATGTATTGCATAGTATAAATATATATTTATATCTTTGCATTGACAAGTTACATGTATTAAACGGTAGTAATAAATAAACAGTACTATGAAAATCACAGTAAGTATTAATCTCGGCGGATATTCTTTCAACATTGACGAAGATGCCTATGCCGAACTAAAAAGATATCTTAAAAATCTTGAACTCCATTTTGCCGGGGAAGAGAGTTCATCTGAGATTCTTTCAGATATCGAGACCCGTATGGCGGAAATATTCCGCACTAAGATTACCAACTACAAACAGGTAATAAACATTGAGGATGTACACCAGGCTATTTCAGTTCTGGGAACTCCTGAAGATATTTCCGACAAAGACGGACCGTCAGCCCGCGATAAGTTTTCATCGCCAGGCTATCACAGGATGTACCGCGACCCCGACCACAGAGTAATAGGTGGAGTTTGTTCAGGGATGGGCGCTTACTGGGATATTGACCCGGTCATTGTCAGGATTATTTTTGTCGCTCTTGCCCTTGGTGGAGGCCTGGGAGTTTTAGTATATCTTATACTGTATATAGTTATACCTGAAGCAAAAACAACGGCTCAGAAAATTGAGATGAAAGGCAATCCTGTTAATATCCACAACATTAAAGACTCTGTAAAAAAAGAATTTGATTCTGTAAGAAAGAACATGAAACTGTAACAGACAGGGAATTATAACTATTTGAAGAGTAACCTATAAAAATTAGATATCATGGATTTAGAAAATACAAAAGCACAGATGCGTAAAGGGATACTGGAATACTGCATTCTATCAGTTTTATCGAGGAATGCCTGTTATGCAAGCGACATAATAAAGGAACTTAAAGAGGCTGAGGTAATAGTGGTAGAAGGCACCCTCTACCCGCTTCTGACCAGGCAAAAGAATGCCGGATTGCTCAGCTACCGCTGGGAAGAATCGCAACAGGGTCCGCCCAGAAAATATTACGAACTTACCGAGCAAGGCCGTACTTACCTGATCGACCTCGATAAGTCATGGCAGGAGCTTGTTGAATCAGTCAATCTGATCAGAACCAGGTAGCCTATTATTAACCATTTAAAACTAAAAATGATGGACAAGACAATTAATATAAATCTCGCCGGCACCTTATTTCAGGTTGACGAAGAGGCTTTCCGGATTCTGCGCGATTATCTGCAGGCAATAAATAACCGATTCAGAAATGTTCAGGGCGCACATGAAACAATTGAGGATATTGAATCGCGAATTGCTGAGATATTTCAGTCGCAAAAGGGTGTGGCCGGAGTTATTACGAAGGAGAATGTTGAGGCAATGATCTCAATTATCGGCAAACCGGAAGATTTTGATCATATTGAAGCTGAAGCTGATTCACCAGTATATTCGGCTCAGAGAAAAAGGATGTACCGGAATCCCGACGATTCAATTATCAGCGGTGTTTGTGGTGGGATCGGGGCCTATCTGAACACTGATCCCGTACTGTTCAGGATTTTGTTTGTTCTTTTTGTGTTTTTTGGAGTAGGTTTTTTTGTCTATATCGCGCTGTGGATAGCACTTCCTCCTGCGAATACCGATACCCGAAAAAGGGAAATGTATGGTAATGCATATCATTCAGCCCGGTCGCAAAACAGACAGCCTGATGGAACCACTTCTACAAGTTCGCCATTATACAATTCAGGATATTACAACACCTCCAGGGTTGGTAATGCATTTAATGAAGTTTTCAGGGCAATAGGGAGAGTGTTCTATATTTTCTTACGTATCTTGCTCATAATTATAGGCATTACATTGGTTCTGACTGGATTCCTTTTCATTCTAAGCTTTGTAATGATTTTTGTTTTCAGATTGCCAGGGGCTTTTACTGCCGATGGGTTTGATATGAACCTGACCTATCTCCCCGATTTTCTTAACTATATTGTGAACCCTGCGCTTACTCCCTGGATTTTAGCATTGACATCAATTGCTTTCTTATTACCAATGCTTGCACTGATTTACTGGGGCATTAAAATGATCTTCTGGTTTAAGGCAAATGATGGCGTTTTCAGCCTGGCAGGACTCGTACTTTGGGTAATGACAATAGCTGCCCTGTCAATAATCTTTTTCAATGAGGGGATCAGTTTTGCTGAAACAGCTAAATCTTCATCTCAGAATATCCTGTCTCATTCACCTGATACACTTTACATAAAGGCCGACAATAAAGTATCAGACCTTAAATTTGATAAAGAGCTTACATTTAAAGAAGATGGATACACCGTTTTTATAAATGAGGATAAGAAAGAACTTTCCATTCGTCCATATTTAAACGTAAACAGGTCTGGTGAGGATGTTACAAGAGTAGAAGTGAAAAAGCGTTCATCGGGCCGTAGCAAGGGTGAAGCAATGAAAAAAACCGAAGAGTTATTGTACAATTTTAGTTTCAATGGCGATACCCTCTTGCTTGATGAATATTTTAAAATCCCTTCCGGACGTAAATGGTCGGCTGATAACGTTGGCATTCACCTCTACATCCCTGAAGGTACTATTCTAAAATTTGACAAAGCCTCTGAGAATCTTTTTCACTCGCATACCAAATTTGATTTTGAAGAAGATAATGGTTCAGTCAGAGGAGAATCCGGTAACAGGTCGTGGATATTAACTGATGAGGGACTTAAAGCTATGAGCAAACCCTCTGTCAAAGAAAAATAATTCCTGTTTTTTCATTTCTTAAATCTTCTATGACATCCGGTATCCGTTCTGCGGTGCCGGATTTTTTTTGAAAAAGGTTAATGATTTGTTAATCATTATTTTTTAAGTATGAAATAATAATCCTTTGTTTATCTTCGTTTCTTTTTTAATTTACTAACCACCTGAATAACCATGAAAAAGATAATAATACTGGTCTCACTTACACTCTTTTTCCTTAAGGCATTTTCGCAGGGAACCGTCTCAAAATCTGACACTTTGCGGAAGGATGCTCTCAATGTTTTTATGGAAGCCAGCGATTATATCCGTAAAGAAATTCCTTTTGTTAACTATGTAAGAGATATTAAAGATGCCGGGGTTTATATTATTTCAACTATTCAGGGAACCGGTTCCGGAGGACATGAGTTTACCTATTTTCTCATCGGACAGAATGAGAATAACGGAATGCGCGATACAATATCATTCGTTACCTCCCCTGATGAAACCGAGGATGAAACAAGAATAAAAGAGGTAGCAACTCTAAAGATGGGCTTGATGCGTTATGTCGCTAAAACCCCCCTGGCTAAATACATGAAAATAAGTTTCAGTGAACCACTTTCAGAAACTGTATCGTCCGATAAATGGAACAGCTGGGTATTCAAAACCTCATTTAACGGGTATCTCAATGGAGAACAAGCCTATAAAACAACCTATCTGAATGGAAATCTTTCCGCCAACAGAGTTACAAAAGACTGGAAAATCAACCTGAGAGCAAGATATAATTATAGTATTGAAAAATTTGATATTGATGATGATATAATCGAGAGTGAAAACAACTCAACATCTTTCAGTTCACTGATTGTAAAGAGTATTTCAGATCATTGGTCATATGGCGGCTCATTCTACTTAGGATCCTCAAGTTACAGTAATCTTGATTTGTCGTCGAATATTATGCCCGGAATTGAATATGATTTGTTCCCATATTCAGAATCGACAAGAAAGCAGCTAAGGTTACTTTACTCGATAGGGTATAGTTATGCAAATTACACCGATACAACAATTTACAATAAAACAAAAGAGGGCCATTTTCAGCAATCATTTTCCGTTGCTTATGAGGTTGTACAGAAGTGGGGATCAATTGATGTCAATGCTGAGTATAGCAACTATATGCATGACTGGTCAAAAAACAATCTTTCTATTTACGGCTTTATGGATTTGAGGATCGCGAAAGGTTTATCAGTCAATATTGGAGGAGGAGCTTCTCTGATTCACGATCAGCTTGGCCTGGTAAAAGGCGGGGCAACAACCGAAGAGGTTCTTCTGCGCAGGA
>Ga0315283_10002710_pt1 | contig 14897 bp, 14 predicted proteins | sample YL17G09_0_MG_FD_204541 | JGI IMG/M metagenome (GOLD analysis project Ga0315283, IMG submission 204541) | Sediment microbial communities from Yellowstone Lake, YNP, Wyoming, USA - YL17G09_0 | ecosystem: Environmental > Aquatic > Freshwater > Lake > Sediment | place: USA: Wyoming | collected... | reverse complement strand
TTCCTCGGCGAGGCGCCGCACGGTGAGGCCGAGGCCCTCGGGCCACGGGGCGTCGCCGGTCAGGTCGGCCGGGGCGTCGGCGGGATAGGGCCCGGTGTGGCCGTCGGCGTAGACGGTGTGGGCGCCCGAGTAGGTGAAGCCCACCAGGTCGAACGATCCGGCCATGTCGGGGATCTCGCGCGTCGCCAGACCCGGGATCTCGAGCACTCCGTCGCGCAGGGTCCGGGTCCATGCCCAGACGAGGTCATCGGCGGCGCTCGCCTCGCGTTCGGCGGCGGCCAGCTCGTCGGGATGTCGCGACGTCACCCCGGGCCGGATCGGCGTCAGGTGATGGATCGCCATCACGGGTTGCTCGCCGCTTTGCAGTAGGCGCCAGGCTTCGTGGTCGGCCAGGTGGGTGGCCCGCAGGGCCAGGGCGAACTGCTCGGGGTCGGCAACGCCGGGCGGGCTCGTCGCCGTGCGCCAACCCCGCGTGGCGAACTCGCCGGGCTCGTGGATCGGCACCCATCCGAACACGAGATCGCCGAAGGTCTCGGCCATCCAGTCCACGTGGCGCGGCCACAGGTACGTCCGGCCGCGGTCGTCGACGAAGCCGCCTTCGTTCTCGCTGAACCAGCCGGGCAGCGTGGTGTGGTGCAGGCCGGCCCAGATGTTGATGCCGGCATCGCGGGCGGTCTTCAGCACGTCGAGGTAGTGCTCGATCACCGCTGGGTCGTGGCGGTCGGGCTCGGGCTCGAGACGGGCCCAGTCGAGTGTCAGTCGGTGATGGGTGAGGCCGAAGTCGGCCAGCAGGCCGAAGTCGTCGGCGTAGCGGCGCCAGAACTCGTTGCCGTCACCGGAGCGGGGGGCACGACCGGCCTGCTCCCAGCGGAACCAGTCGCTGGCCGGGGCCGCCCCTTCGGTTTGGGTCGCCGATGCCCCCGTGCCCCACCAGAAGTCGTCGGGAAGGGTCACGGGTGGAGTATGGCGCGCCGAGTCTTCCGTCAGGCGCTGACGGGCTCGTCGGCCAGGAAGCCGCCGAGCCGTGCCAGGTGCGGGCCGGCGGCGCCGAGCTGGAACTCGATCTGCTTGGCCCACAGGAAGTAGCGGTGGGCCGGGTAGTCGAGATCGATCGAGATGCCGCCGTGCAGGTGCAGCACGGCGTGACCGATCCGGCTGCCGCTGTATGACGTCCAGTACTTGGCCACGGCGACCTCGCTGTCGGCCAGGGCACCCTGGTCGAGCAGGCTGGCGGCCTGAAGCATGCTGAGGCGGATCGCCTCGTTGTCGACGAAGCAGTCGGCCATGCGGTGGCCGACGGCCTGGAACGTGCCGATCGCCCGGTCGAACTGCTTGCGCTCGATCACGTAGGCGGCGGTGAGGCGCATGCCGGCATCGGCGACGCCGGCCGCAATGGCACACAGGCCGACGGTGGCCCGATCGACGACCCAGTCGATGGGCGCCTGGCCGTTGGCGGCGGTGCCCCTCAGCTCGGCGTCGGGCCCGACGACCACACCGGAGAACTCGAGGTGGAACTGCGGCTCGTGGTTGAACGTGTCCTGACGCCCGATGGTCAGGCCCGGCGAGTCGGTGGGCACGACGAGGAGCCGGACGATGCCCTCGGGATCGAGGACGGGAACCACCACGGCGCTCGCCAGGTGGACGGCAGGGACGGCGGTCTTGGCGCCGGTGAGCACCCAGCCTCCGGCTTCGGGGACGGCGCCGAGCTGGGGGTCGCGCGGACTGGCTCCGATCTCGTTGAGGGCCACGGTGAGGATGCGCTCACCGTCGACGACGCTGGGCAGCCAGGCCGCCTGCTGATCAGCCGAGCCGAACTCGGCGACGGTCAGGGCGGCGACGAGCGTGCTGACGAGCGGCACCGGGGCCACCGAGCGACCCTGGCGCTCGAGCAGCAGGCAGGCCTCGAGGAAGCCGAAGCCGCCGCCGCCCACCGATTCGGGAAGCGCGATGCCGAGCAGGTCGGCCTTGGCCAGTTCGGACCAGAGGTCGCGGTGGAACCAGTCGGCGCCGGCCTCGACCTCGCGCAGCCGCTCGGGGGCGCTCATGTCGGTCAGGATCTGGGTCGCCAGGTCGACGATGGCCTGCTGCTCTTCGGAAAGTGCGAAATCCATGGTGTCTCGGTTCCTCGGTCTCGGGGCTCGGGGTCTGGTCGGGTCAGCGGGGTGAGCCGGGAAGGCCCAGGCCGAAGATGGCGACCAGGTCACGCTGCAGCTCGTTGGTGCCGCCGCCGAAGGTCAACACGTGCAGGCCGCGCAGCAGGGTCGAGAGGCGACCGTGCAGCGCGGCATCGGGCGAGCCCTCGCGCACGTTGGCCACCGGGCCGAGCACCTCGAGCAGCTTCTGCAGCCCCTCCATGTAGAACTCGGTGCCGAAGACCTTGACGGCCGATGCGGCGGCCGGGTCGAGCGAGTCGCCGTTCTCTGCGTGCCAGGCCACCTGCCAGTTGAGCGTGCGCAGCACATCGACCCGGGCATGCACCCAGGCCAGGTCGTGCTGCACCCACGGCTCGTCGATGAGGCGTCGACCGTTGGCCTGCATCATGTCCTGGGCGTAGCGGCGCACGTCGTCGAGGGCCCGCTCCATGATCCCCGAGGAGCAGATCGTGACCCGTTCGTGGTTGAGCTGCTCCATGATGAGCGGCCAGCCCTGGCCCTCGCCCTTCACGACGTTGTCGTAGGGGACGTGGAGGTCCTCGTAGAAGGTGTAGTTCGTGTTGAAGTTGCCGAAGTTGGCGATCGGCACAGCCTTGAACCCAGGGGTGTCGGTCGGCACGATGATCATCGAGATGCCCTTGTGGCGTGACGCCTCCTGGTTGGTGCGCACCGCGAGCCACACGTAGTCGGCGTCGGTCGCCAGGCTGGTGAAGATCTTCTGCCCGTTGATCACCCACTCGTCGCCGTCGCGGTCGGCCCGACTCTTGAGCGAGGCGAGGTCGGTGCCGGCGTCGGGCTCGGTGTAGCCGATGCAGAAGTGGATCTCGCCGGCGAGGATCTTCGGCAGGAAGAAGTCCTTCTGGGCGTCGGACCCGTACTTCATGATGGTCGGTGCGACCGAGTTGATGGTCAGCATCGGCACCGGCGCACCGGCCCGCATCGACTCGTCGAAGAAGATGAACTGGTCGATGTAGCCGCGGCCCTGGCCGCCGTACTCCTTGGGCCAGCCGATGCCGAGCCAGCCGTCGTCCGCCATCTGGCGCACCACTGCCCGCGACACCGGCCCGACGCCCTCGCTGTGGGCGAGCTCGCGGACCAGATCGGGGTCGAGGAGCTGGTCGTAGTAGGCCCGGAGCTCCTGTCGGAGCGCCTTCTGCTCGGGCGTGTAGCCGATGTACATTCCGTCCCCCTGCGTCGAGCGATGGGCCCGCAGGCCCGACAAGAAATCAGAACCAGTTCTAGTTCCTGACCAGTCAATCGCATGAGCGTGGCCCGTGTCGACCCGGGCCCGGCGACGCCCCGACCGGGAACCGCAGGTACCCTCGGCCCATGACGAAGGCGCGACGGGTCACATACTCGCGGTGGGACGGCTCGCAGGTCGGCTTCGAGCTGACCGCCGACGACATCTTCGGTGAGATCACCGACGATCTCCTCTACCACGGCGACCCCAACGCCGCCCTCCGCCGCATGATGCAGTCGGGCTTCCAGGACCATGACGGCGAGCGGGTGCAGGGCATTCGGGAGATGCTCGAGAAGCTGCGCCGCAAGCGTCGCGACGAGCTCGAGAAGCACGACCTCGGTGGCGTCTACGACGACATCGCCCAGGAGCTGCGCGACGTCGTCGACATGGAGCACGACTCGCTCGACGAGATGGGCCGCGAGGCGCGAGAGGCGGGCGAGGCCGGCGATACGCGTCGTCAGGAGATCACCGAGCAGGTGGTCAGCGAGCGCCATCTCCAGCTCGACATGCTCTCGCCCGACCTGGCCGGCCAGGTGCGCGACCTGCAGAACTACGAGTTCACCTCGAGCGAGGCCCGCGAGAAGTTCGACGAGCTGCTCGATCAGCTTCGTCAACAGCTCACGCAGAGCTACTTCAAGCAGATGGCCGGCGCCATGAGCGAGGTCACCCCCGAAGACATGGCCCGCATGAAGGACATGCTCCAGGGCCTCAACGAGATGCTCGAGCAGCGCCAGCGGGGCGAGGAGCCCGACTTCGATTCCTTCATGCAGAAGTTCGGGGACTTCTTCCCCGAGAACCCTGAGACCCTCGACGAGCTGCTCGAGATCATGGCCGAGCGCATGGCGGCCATGCAGGCGATGCTCAACTCGATGACGCCCGAGCAGCGCGCTCAGCTCCAGGCGCTGTCCGACCAGCTCATGGAGGACATGGACCTGCGCTGGCAGATGGACCAGCTCGGCCAGAACCTGCAGGAGATGTTCCCCCAGAAGGGCTGGGGCAAGAGCTACGACTTCCAGGGCCAGGACCCGCTCGGGTTCGCCGAGGCGGCGCAGATGATGCAGGAGCTCGGCGATATCGACCAGCTCGAGAACCTGTTGCGGGGTGCCACCAGCCCGGGTGCGCTGGCCGAGGTCGATCTCGACCGGGCCCGCGATCTGCTCGGTGACGAGGCGGCTCAGAGCCTCGATCGCATGAGCGAGCTGGCCCGCAAGCTCGAGGAGGCCGGCCTGATCGAGAACAAGGAGGGCCGCATCGAGCTCACCCCGCGGGGCATCCGGCGCATCGGCCAGAACGCCCTCGGCGACCTGTTCAAGAAGCTCGACAGTGACAAGGTCGGCAAGCACGAGATCGAGCGCGTCGGCGTGGGCCACGAGCGCGACTTCGACACCAAGCCCTACGAGTTCGGCGACCCGTTCAACCTCAACATCGAGCGCACCGTGCGCAACGCCGTCCGGCGCAGCGGGGGAGGCACGCCCGTGCGGCTGCTCCCCGAGGACTTCGAGGTCGAGCGCACCGAGCAGCAGGTGCGGTCGTCGACCGTGCTCATGCTCGACCTGTCGCTGTCGATGCCCATGCGCGACAACTTCCTGCCGGCCAAGAAGGTCACCATGGCGCTGCACTCGCTCATCTCGAGCCAGTACCCGCGCGACTACCTCGGCATCGTCGGGTTCAGCGAAGTCGCCCGCGAGCTCAAGCCCGAGCAGCTCCCCGAGGTCTCGTGGGACTTTGTCTACGGCACCAACATGCAGCACGGGTTCCAGATCGCCCGGCGCCTGCTCGGCCGCCAGACCGGCACCAAGCAGATCATCATGATCACCGACGGCGAGCCCACCGCCCACATCACCGAGCGGGGTGACGTGTTCTTCAACTACCCACCGGTGCAGGAGACCGTCGACGCCACGTTGCGCGAGGTGGCGCGCTGCACCCGTGACGGCATCCGCATCAACACGTTCATGCTCGATGCCACCCAGCACCTGCAGAAGTTCATCGAGAAGCTCACCGAGCTCAATCGGGGCCGGGCGTTCTTCACCACACCCGAGACGCTCGGCGACTACGTGCTCGTCGATTTCATCGAGCACAAGCGCCAGATGCTCCGCGGTCGACGCACCGCCTGACCTGCGGTCGCCGCTCGGCCTGACCCGCCCGCCCCTTGGGTGCTAGGGCATCGGCTCGCCGAATGCCACCATCGGTCCGCCACCCGGGCAGGCGACGACGACGTCTCGTAGGCCCCATGGTCGAATGGTGAGCGGTACCGCCAGCGGCAACCCCGCCCGTTCGACCTGCTCGAGGAACTGGTCGAGGCCCTGCAACGTGATGTAGCAGGCGGCGCCTTCCGGCACGGCCGGCGATCCGACCTCGACCAGGCCGAGCTGCACAGTGCCCGCTCCCACGATGGCGAACACGGGGGGCTCACCCATCAGCGCGTCGGTGGCGAAGCCGGCGACCTCGTTCCAGAACTCCAGGGCAGTACCGATGTCGGCGACCTCGAGGGTCGGGCGGGCGTCGAGGTACTGGGGGGACACGGGTCCTTCGAGTGGTCGGGTCATGGGCCAAAGGATCCTCCACGGCGCCGTCCGGGGCAATCGGGAACAGGTGAGAACCGCGTCTTTGCAGGAGAAAACCAAAGTTCTCCTTGCGCCGGGCCGCGGTCCGGTCCATGATCACAGCGTTGTAATTACAGATGTGGTACGAGTCGCTCGTGCCAGGGTGGGGAAAGGAAGGCCGGACATGCATCATGTAGCCGCCGACGACTCGACGGAGGCATCGTGGCAGGACTACGCCAACTGTCTTGGTGTCGACCCTGACCTGTTCTTTCCCGAGCGTGGTGCGTCCACCCGTGAGGCCAAAGAAGTTTGCCGGGGCTGTGTCGTGCGCGAGGACTGCCTCGAGTACGCCCTGGCCAATGGCGAGAAATTCGGTATCTGGGGGGGTATGAGCGAGCGGGAGCGCCGTCGCATCCGCCGCCAGCGGGCCCTGGCCCGAGCCGCCGCCAGCGCCGGCTAGACCACCCGAGACCGCCAACGCCTGCCCGCTGCTCGGCTCGGCCCTTACTGCGGAGCGAATGCGGGTGGTGTGCCACGCTTCTTCGTTGATCTGAGTCGGTTGTCGACCTGAATCACCGCCAGTGCGGCGATGGGTCCAATCGCCGTGGCCGACTCGAAGGCACTGGCGTCAGTCGAGCGACCATCCTCTTGCCTCGAGCCGGGCCTCGATCGTGCGATCGACGGCCAGGTCCAGGCGGGCCCAGTTGTCCCGGCCGGCCGCCTCGATCACGGCCATCGGCGCCAGACCCACCAGCTCGGCGCGCTCGACAGGGGCGATCCCGGCGACCTGCTGGAAGACGTGGGCCGGGCCGACCGCAGAGGGATCCACCAGGTTCATCGACACCTGTACGTGCTCACCGACGGCAAGCCCGAGGGCCCGCACCGACGGGCTGCGGATGGCCCGGGCGATCGCCCGGGCCATCTCCAGATCTGGCTTGGCGAGCCACAGGTTGTAGGCGACGAGCACCGGTCGGGCCCCCACCGCGATGGCCCCCGCCGACGGGTGTGGATGGTGAGGCCCGGTATCGGGGTCGAGGTCGTCGAAGGCGCGGCGCCGCACCTCGGGCAAGGTGCGCTCCGGCCCGTACCGGAAGCAGGGCACCGTCAGCTCGGTGGCAGCCCACTCGGCAAAGCGGTCCCGGGCCGCGATCGCCTCGTCGAACGGAGTCGACCCCAGGGGCACGAACGGCACGACATCGACCACTCCGATGCGCGGGTGCGCCCCCTGGTGGTCTCTGATGTCGAGGGCATCGACGGCGGCCATCGTGATCGCCCGGGCGGCTGGTTCGCCGACCACGGTGAGCACTGATCGGTTGTGATCGCTGTCGCAGTGCACGTCGAGCACGTGCGGCCCGGCGCAACCGGCGATCGAGTCGAGGATGTCGAGCCGGCGTCCCTCGCTGATGTTGATGACGCACTCGAGCATGCCTCAGCCTCGCGCGCGGCCAGGGGAGTGCGTGCGGTACCCTCGACAACCATGAACCTCGGCCCGCTCGAAATCGGCCTCATCGTCCTCGCCATCGTCCTGCTGTTCGGCGGCGCCAAGTTGCCCAAGCTCGCCCGCTCACTGGGCTCGGCCAAGTCCGAGTTCGAAAAGGGCAGCAAAGAGAAGGCGAACGACGAGGACGAGACCAAGGCCTGACCCGCACGCGAACGAACCTCCACGCCGGTGGCGGGGAGGTTCGAGCGGTTCGTGCGAGATCCTGGCCAGATGAGGGCCCGATCGGGTGAGGGCCGGGCTCAGACCAGCAGGGGTGCGCCGCTGCGGCGCTTCTTCAAGATTCGCCGGCGCTGACGCTCAGACGTGCCACCCCATACGCCGTGGTCGATACGGTTCTCGAGTGCATACTCGAGGCAGGGATGCTTGACCGGGCAATCGGCGCAGATGCGCTTGGCGATCTCCACACCCACGCCATCGCTGGGAAAGAACATCGCGGGCGGCTCGACTCGGCAGTTGCCGACAGCCATCCATTCGTTATCCATGTCGCCTCCGTTGTGTACATGGTTGTACGGAGTCGAGGCAGAGATAGTTCCCAGCGAACTTCCTGACCCGAAGGTTTTGGTTCCGTCACGGTACCGTTCGCAGGACGCAGAACGACAAACCGCTCTCTATTCTCGCGCGAGGGCCCAGCCGAAAGGGGCGATGGTGAACGACTACGACACCGCTCCGACCCCCGGCCTGACCCCCGCCCCGCCCCCGGGGATCGGCTCGGCTCCGGCCCCAGGGCCGTGGACATCGCCGCCGTCGGCGCCGCCCCTCATGGCCCCGGTCATCGGAACCGACACCGGCTGGCCGATGCCGCCGTCGCCGCCGGGTTATGACCAACCCCCGGCCTACACCCGTCCCTTCACCTCGCCGGCGGGGCCGCTGCCGGCGCTGCCCACCGAACCGGCCACCGCCACCGGCGGTGGCCGGGACCGCATGTCCACCGTGCTGCTGGCGGCCATCGCCAGCGCGCTGGTGGCGTCGCTGCTCACCGCCGGCATCCTCTTCGCCTTCGATCGGGGCGGATCCACATCGTCGGCCCCGGGCGGCAACTCTCAGCTGGCCAACCGGGCCGGGCTCGACATCCAGGGGCTCCTGCGCAAGGCCCAACCCTCGGTCGTGTCGATCCAGACCGGTGAGCGTTCGAGTGCGGGCGTGTTCGGTGCCGCCGGCTCGGGGGTCATCATCTCCGCCGATGGGCTCGTCCTCACGAACGCCCATGTCATCGCGGCGGCGACGACGATGCAGGTGACGCTGGCCGATGGGCGCAGCGTGCAGGCCGATCTCGTGGGCAGCCTCCCCGACGACGACGTGGCGCTGATCAAGCTCCGTGACGCCGCCGATCTCACCCCCGCCGAGCTCGGCAGCTCCGCCGATGTGCGGGTGGGCGACGACGTCGTGGCCATCGGCAACGCCCTCAACCTGGGTGGCCCGCCCAGCGTGACCGAGGGGATCATCTCGGCCAAGGACCGCACGATCGAGGCCGAGAGCTCGACGTTGCGCAACCTGATCCAGACCGATGCCGCTATCAACCCCGGCAACTCGGGCGGCCCGCTCCTGAATGCCGCCGGCGAGGTCGTGGGCATCAACACGGCGATCATCAGCGACGCCCAGAACATCGGGTTCGCCATTGCCATCGACCCGATCAAGCCGCTCATCCAGGAGATCAAGGACGGGCGAGGCACCATCACCCGGGACACGGCGTTCCTGGGGGTCAGCGCCCAGGCGGTCGGCGACATCGCCCCCGATGTGCTCGCCCAGTACGGCGTGCGGGCGAGGGACGGGGCCTTCATCGCCGACATCCAGCCCGGTTCGGCCGCCGGCGACTCCGGCCTCGCACTCGGCGACGTCATCACCGCCATCGACGGCCAGCCCATGAGTGGTGCCGACACGGTGATCGCCGCCGTGCGGGAGCACCAGGCCGGCGAGTCGATCACCATCACCTATGAACGGTCGGGGCGCACCGAGAGTGTGACCGTCGAGTTGCGGAGCCGGGCCGAGTCGGGCGACTGACCGACCCGCGCGTGCTTCCGGCCCGTGTGTGCTTCCGGTAGGCTGCCCGTCCCGGCGGCACCCGATCGGCCGGCCGCCACCGATGACCCGATGGAGAGCGTGACCCGATGTCGATGACCGATGCCACCACCGAGCAACTGCCGCCCCGGGGTCATGTGAAGGTCGTCTACCTCGGTCCCGTCGCCCCGCACTGGGAAGTCCGCTCCGACTTCGGCGACAACCAGATGATCGAAGATTTCCGCGGCCGGGTCATGGCCCGCCTGCTGCTGTTGCCCCCCCACGACCCGCAGTTCCGCCGCAATCGGGAGCGCGTGGTGCGCGACGCCGAACGCGAGAACCTGCTGCTCGACTGGGACCTCGGCCTGCCCGACGACGACACGGCGGCCAGCCGCAGCTGACTCGGTCATCTCGGTGTCGCGACTGCCACCGCTAGGGTTGAGCGATGGATGCGGGCTGGTACCTGAACCGTGAGCTCTCCTGGCTCGACTTCAATTCGCGTGTCCTGTCGCTGGCCGACGACCCCCAGGTGCCGCTGCTCGAGCGGGCCAAGTTCCTGGCCATCTACAGCCAGAACCTCGACGAGTTCTTCCAGGTCCGGGTGGCCGGTCTGAAGGACCAGGTCGCCGCTGGTGTCACGTCGAAGACCCCCGACGGGCGCTCCCCGGCCACGCAGTTGCTCGACATCCGCGACCAGGTCGACCGACTCAACGATCGGGCTTTCGCCACGTTCGCCGGTTCGATCGTGCCGGAACTGCGCGATGTCGGCATCGTGTTCTCGGCGTGGGACGAGCTCGACGACGACGATCGCAAGCATCTCGACGCCGTGTTCGAGGAGCGCATCTACCCGGTGCTCACGCCGCTAGCCGTCGATCCCGGCCATCCGTTCCCCTACATCTCCGACCTCTCGCTGAATCTGGCCGTCGTGGTGCGTGACCCGGTCACCCAGGCCCGCCGGTTCGCCCGGGTGAAGGTGCCGCTGCTGCTGCCCCGATTCGTCGTGACGCCCGACGGCGAGCGGTTCGTCCCTCTCGAACAGGTCATCGCCGCCCATCTGCCCACCCTGTTCCCAGGCATGGAGATCGAGGGTCACTACCCGTTCCGGGTCACGCGCAACGCCGATCTCACGCTCGAGGACGAAGACGCCGAAGATCTGCTCGCCGCCGTCGAGTTCGAGTTGCGGCGCCGGCGATTCGGTGGGGCCGTGCGGCTCGAGATCGACACGTCGATGACCCCTGAGTTCCGAGAGTTGCTCGAACGCGAGCTCGACGTCGACGCCGAGGACGTCTACAGCCACGACGGCCCCATCGATCTCGGAGGGCTGTGGTCGGTGCACGCCGTCGATCGCCCCGAGCTGAAGGACCCGGTGTGGGTGCCCATCACGCAGTCCCGGTTGGCGAGCGACGAGGGCGAGAAGGTCGACTTCTTCCGCCAGATCCGGGCCGGCGACATGTTGTTGCACCACCCGTACTCGTCGTTTTCGACCTCGGTCGAAGAGTTCATCAGGCAGGCATCGGCCGACCCCAAGGTGCTGGCCATCAAGATGACGCTGTACCGCACATCGGGCGACAGCTCGATCATCCACTCCCTGATCCGGGCCGCCGAGCGCGGCAAGCAGGTGGCGGCCCTCGTCGAGCTCAAGGCCCGGTTCGACGAGGCCAACAACATCGAGTGGGCGCGTGAGCTCGAGAAGGCGGGGGTGCATGTCGTCTATGGCCTGCCCGGCCTGAAGATCCACACCAAGACCACGCTCGTCGTGCGCGAAGAGCAGGACGGCATGCGCCGGTACTGCCACATCGGCACCGGCAACTACAACCCCAAGACGGCCCGCCTCTACGAGGACATCGGGCTGTTGACCTGCGACCCGTTGATCGGGGCCGACCTCACGCAGCTGTTCAACTTCCTCACCGGCTACGCCCGCGACGTCGTCTACAACAAGTTGCTCGTGGCGCCCAATGACCTGCGGCCGCGCCTGACCGCCCTGATCGAGAACGAGATCGACGCGTCGCCCGGCGAACGTCGGCTCGTGTTCAAGATGAACAGCCTCGTCGATGCCGAGCTGATCGACCTGCTCTACCGGGCCTCGCAGGCGGGCGTCTCGATCGACCTGATCATCCGGGGCATCTGCTGCCTGCGGCCCGGGGTGCCGGGCCTGTCGGACAACATCCGGGTGCGGTCGATCGTGGGCCGTTACCTCGAGCACTCCCGGGTGTACCGCTTCGGGCACGGCCGCGCCGACGGTGGCCCGGTGCACTACATCGGCTCGGCCGATCTCATGCCCCGCAACCTCGATCGTCGGGTCGAGGCGCTGACACCGGTCGACGACCCCGATCTGCAGGCCCAACTCGACGAGATCATCGACATCGAGCTGGCCGACGACACCCTGGCCTGGGCGTTGGGGGCCGACGGCGTCTGGCACAAGGACGACACGCCGGGCTCGATCGACAGCCACCGCCGCCTGCAGGAAGTGGCGTTGGCCCAGCGGCTGCCATCGTGAGCCTGCCCGGTGCCATCGAGCGTGAGGTCAAGCTCGAGGTCGACGACACCTACGTCGTGCCGGACCTGGGCGAGGGTGGCGCGATCCGGGTCGACGTGCTGCCGGCCCTCGGGCTCGACGCGACCTATTTCGATGCGCCCGACCTGCGGTTGCTCGATCTCGGCATCACCGTGCGCCGCCGCACGGGCGAGGGCACGAAGTGGACCGTCAAGTTTCCAACCGCCGAGCAGGCCGCCGCCGGGGGACTGGCCCGCCGCGAGATCGACATCGTCAGCGCCGACCTCGACCCGCCGTCGACGGTCACCGATCTCGTCCAGAGCTCACTCGACGACGCCGACCTCGCTCCGGTCGCCCGGCTCGAATCGCGACGCGAGCGGCTGGGGCTCCGCAGTCGCGACGGGGTTGCCCTGGGTGAGCTCTACGACGATCGGGTGACGGCCCACTCGTCCGCCGGTGCCGTCGTCACGTTCCGGGAGGTCGAGGTCGAGTTCGGCGCCGAGGCCGACACGGCGCTGGTCGAACTCGTGGTCGAGCGCCTGCGGGTGGCCGGCGCCCGCCCGTCGGTGGGTCAACCGAAGGTCGAGCGGGCGCTCACCTTGTTGGGCCTGCGATGAGCAGCGATCGCAAGAGCGCCAAGGACGGCGACCGGCCCGAGCGGGTGGTGCAGGCCGCCGGCGGCGTCGTGTGGCGCCGCCGCGACGACGGGGTCGACGAGGTCGACGTGCTGTTGGTGCACCGGCCGAAGTACGACGACTGGACCCTGCCCAAGGGCAAGCTCGAGCCCGACGAGAGCCACGAGCACGCGGCGATCCGTGAGGTGCACGAAGAGACCGGCCTGCACTGCGTGCGGGGCGCCGAGCTCGATGTCTCGGAGTACACCGACGGCAAGGGCCGGCCCAAGATCGTGCGCTACTGGATGATGCAGGCTGATGGTGGGTCGTTCGTCGCCAACGACGAGGTCGACGAGGTGCGATGGCTCCCGGTGAGCCAGGGCGCCGAGTTGTTGACCTACCCGCGCGACCTGCCGGTGCTCGACTGTTTCAGTCGCATGCTCCGCCGCACCGACCCGGCCTGAGCCCGGCGTCCCGTCGGTCAGCACTCGACCGACGCGACCCCCAACGTTGGCGCGTCGTTCAGCTCGTGTTCACCTTGCGGATGCTCATTGGCCACGTGGGCTCCTTACGGTGCCAACCGGCGTCGTCACGACGCTTCGTTTCCCTGGACGCCCAAGGAGGGCATCATCTTGAGTCTCACTTCCCGTCGCACGGCCGCCGCCGTTGCACTCGTCACCGTTCTGGCGCTGTTCGCCACCGCCTGTGGTTCGAGCAAGAGCACCACCTCGTCGGCGACGACGACCGGCGCGTCATCGAGCTTCGACTACAGCAAGCTGTCGGGCACCCTGAACGGCTCGGGGGCCACCTTCCCCAAGGCCTTCTACGAAGATGCCATCGCCAGCTTCGCCGATGTGGCATCGGGTGTGACCGTGAACTACGGCGGTGGCGGCTCGGGCAAGGGCAAGACCGATCTCGCCACCCAGGTCGTGCAGTGGGCCGGCACCGACAGCACCGTGAAGGACGAGGACGTCGCCACGTTCAAGGGCGGCGCCTTCCTGTACTTCCCGACCGTTGCCGCGCCGATCACCGTGTCGTACAACCTGAGCGGCGTCACCAAGCTGCAGCTCAGCGCCGACACCCTGGCCAAGATCTTCCAGGCCGAGATCACCACGTGGAACGACGCGGCGATCGCCGCCGACAACCCCGGTGTCACCCTGCCGGCGACCGCTATCACCGTGGCCCACCGCTCCGACGGCTCGGGCACCACGTCGAACTTCACGAAGTACCTGAAGGCCGCGGCTCCCTCGGTCTGGAAGCTCGACGCCGGTGACACGGTCAACTGGCCGACCAGCACCCAGGCCGGCAACGGCAACGCCGGTGTCGCCCAGATCGTCAAGGACACGAATGGTGGCATCGGCTACGTCGACCTCTCCGATGCGACGGCCAGCAAGCTGGCGATGGCGTCGATCAAGAACAAGGACGGCCAGTTCGTGGCGCCGACACTCGAGGGCGCGACCGCCGCGCTCAACAGCGCGGAGATCAAGCCCAACCTCACCTACTCGGCGCTGAACGCCGCCGGGGCCGACGCCTATCCGATCACGGCCGGCACCTACATCCTCGTGTACACGAACCAGCCCAATGCCGAAATTGGCAATGCCCTCAAGGGATGGATCAACTACGTGCTGACCGACGGCCAGGCGCTGGCCGCCGACGCCAACTTCGCTCGGCTGCCGTCGAGCCTCCAGAGCAAGGCCCTCGCCCAGCTCGACCAGATCAAGATCGGCTAGCGCTCGGGGCGACCCGAGCAGCCAGGTACCTGTGACGTGACGCCACCCTCCAACACCGAACTCGTCGAACCTCCCACCGAGGTGTCCCCGTCTGCCACCCTCGGGCTGCAGACGGGTGGCCACGGCGGGCGGGGCGACTCGTTCTTCCGGGGGGTGGCGCTCGTCGCCGGTCTGGCCGTATTGGCCATCCTGGCGCTCATCGCCTGGTCGACCACCAAGCAGGCCTGGCCGGCGTTCCAGGCCGAGGGCCTCAGCTTTCTCACGTCCGACGTGTGGGACCCGGCCGCCGGCCAGTACGGGGCCCTCGCCTTCATCTTCGGCACGCTGCTCTCGTCGTTCATCGCCCTGCTCATCGGTGTGCCGGTGAGCATCGGCATCGCCCTCTTCACGACCGAGGCCGCCCCGAGGCGGTTGAAGAAGCTGGTCACCTACGTCATCGATCTGCTGGCGGCGGTGCCGTCGGTCGTCTACGGGCTCTGGGGCGTGCTCGTGCTGGCGCCCAACATCCAACCCGTCTACCAGTCGATCGCCGATGCCACCGACGGCATCCCGGTGCTCGGCTCGATCTTCGGCGGCCAGGCCTTCGGCCGCAGCTTCATGACCGCCGGCATCATCCTGGCCATCATG
>Ga0315283_10002709_pt1 | contig 14902 bp, 15 predicted proteins | sample YL17G09_0_MG_FD_204541 | JGI IMG/M metagenome (GOLD analysis project Ga0315283, IMG submission 204541) | Sediment microbial communities from Yellowstone Lake, YNP, Wyoming, USA - YL17G09_0 | ecosystem: Environmental > Aquatic > Freshwater > Lake > Sediment | place: USA: Wyoming | collected... | reverse complement strand
TTGTCAGCCAATGCGATCGACTCATGCTGCGGGCCCTTGCTGACGATCACCCGGTGCTGCGTCTTGCTGAGCAGCGCGATCAGCCGCTGCATCAGCTCGATGTCGGCGGAACCGAGAGAGCCGAGCGACAGATAGATGAGCTTCCCCTCACCCGAGCGCATGGACTCGGGGAGCTCGAATGGCTCGTCCGTCGCACGCACGCACGATTCGATCCGGTGCCACGTTGGGTTCAACGGCGCAGAGCGCGCGTAGTCCAGTTCCCGTGGATAGACGTACAGGTTGAGGTACGGAGACTCCAACATGAACTCGGGCTCCGGCAGCGGAAGGCCGCACTCCTGTCGGCAGTAGCTGCTGAAGTCGTGTTGCAGCGCCCGATGGAGCTCGCGATATCGCGTCCGGAACGGCACCCACCCGGAGCGGTCCTCCGTCGCGAGACCGGAGAACGTGGGCGGAAGGTTGGGGTCGCGAAGCTCGAGAGGATTGCACGAGACGATGCGAGCCCATGGCGCGCGCGATGCCGGGACTGCGGGGAAGGCCACGACGTTGTCCTCGACGATCGCGTCGGGCTTCAATGTTTCGAAGATCTCGGTCAGGCGCGGGTTCACGTACTTCGCGCCGTCGATGAGCTCCTCCCAGACCGGCTTGATGAATCCCTCCAGCTGGGTGAAGGTCGACTCGCGGAAGGCCGGCGCGGTCTCCTTGACGAAGTCCTTCCAGAACTGGCCGGGCTCCTCAGGGACCTCGGGCGGGGGCTTCAGTCGCATCAGAGCCTCCTCGAAGCCCTTGGCCTCGAGGGTTCCTTCGAACGACTCCTCGATCACGAAGACGACCCTGGCTCCGCGCTCCCTGAGCACGTTTCCTATGCCCACGCAGTTGTTCGTGGGTCCGAATGCGCCTTCCGGAAAGAAGACGACCGTGGGGTTCTCGATGGTCACGGTGCCAGACTGACGGTGTAGCTCAGAAGGGTCAAGCCGCGCAACACCCCGGCGTGCTAGCTTGCTGGGCGTGAACGGAGCCGAGCAGGACTGGGAACTGCGCTTCCGCGCCCCTTACTTCTCCTTGCCCTGCTGGTCCCGCACCACCCCCGATCGGGTGGTGCTCACGTCGAACGAGGGCGAGTCGTTCCAGGCCTACGCCTGGGACCTTGCCACGGGCGACCGGCGCCGCGTATCCGACGAGCCCATCGGCATCCAGATCGAGGCCGGGATCGACGCTTCTCCGACGGCGGACGGAACCGGCGTTGTCTGGTTCCGGGACACGACCGGCGACGAGTCGGGCCTGTGGGTGGTCGCGCCGTGGGAAGGGGGAGAGGCCGTTCCGCTCCTGCCCGGCGTTCCCGTTGGCTGGCCGGCCGCGGTCGCGCTGGGTCGACACGTCGTGGCCATCTCGCTCTCGACGACAGATGGCTACCAGGTCTGGGCGTCAGCCGATGGCGCGCCCCCGAAGATGCTGCATTCACACCCTGAACTCGTGGACGTCCCGTGGCAGATGTGGGGTGGATACAACGTCGGAGGCCTGTCCGCGGACGAGACGGCGTTGATGCTTCAACACGCCGAGAACGGGAACTACTACTTCCTGGAACTGCGCGCGATCGACCCGCGTTCCGGCGAGACGATAGGCGAGCTGTCGGACGGCATCGGCAACTGCATCAGGGGACAGGCCTGGTCCCCGCTCCCCGGCGATCAGAGATTCGCGTTCAGGGCGAACCGAACGGGATGGGAGCGCCCGGGCATCTGGAATCCGGTCACGGGCGATCGCGCGGACTTCGACTTCCCGGGCATGGACGGCGACTTCGAGGTGTTCGACTGGTGGCCGGACGCGCGTGCGCTTCTGGTGACCCGGTGCTTCGAGGGTCGCGACCAGCTCTACCGACTCGACGTTCACAGCGGTGAGCTCGACCTGGTCCCTCACCCGGAAGGGGTCATCATGGGCGCGCAGGTGCGTCCCGATGGCGAGGTTTGGATGCGCAACGAACACAGCACCTCCATCTCGCGCATAGTCGACGGAAGCGGCGAGGTGGTCATCGCGCCCGATGGAGTCCGCGCTCCCGCTGGCCGCCCGTTCCGCCCCATCCACTTCAAGAACCCGAGCGGTGACGACATCCATGGCTTCGTCGTGACTCCGGAAGGCGATGGTCCGTTCCCGCTCGCGCTCGACGTGCACGGCGGGCCTGAGTGGTGGTGGGCTGACCAGTGGCATCCGAAGATCCAGGCTCTGGTGGATCTCGGACTGGCAGTGGCGCTCGTCAACTACCGCGGTTCCATCGGCTACGGCCGCGACTGGAAGGACAGCTTGATACGCAACGTGGGGTTCTTCGAACTGGAGGACGAACTGGCGGGGCTGGATCACCTGATCGCCGAAGGGATCGCGGACCCCCTTCGCGTGGTGTTGATGGGACGGTCGTGGGGAGGCTACATCACGCTGCTCGGCCTGGGGATGCACCCGAACAGGTTCCTTTGCGGGGCGGCAGGAGTCCCTGTGGGCGACTATGTCGAGGCTTATGTTGACTCCGCGCCCTCGCTCCAGGCCATGGACAGAGCCCTGCTCGGAGGTGCGGCACCCGATGTGGTCGACTTCATCACGCCGCGCTCACCGATCACATATGTCGGCAAGGTCGAGGCGCCGGTCCACATCCAGTACGGCGAGAACGACACGCGCTGCCCGCCCCGTCAGGTGCGCCTGTACATCGACGCTCTGCGCGCTGCAGGCGGCGACGTGGAAGTGGACGTCTACGGAACCGGGCACGGCTCGTTCATCGTCGACGAAGAGGTGCGTCAGTGGGCTGTGGTGCTCGACTACCTGGCCAGGAAAGTGCCAGGGCTGCGGCAACCGTAGGCGGCCGCAGCCCTGAAGGCGCTGCTGCGACTACTTGATGGCGTCTTTGCCTCGCTCGCCCGTCCGCGTGCGAACGGCGTCGTCGACCGGCGTGACGAATATCTTGCCGTCACCGACCTGGTGGCGCTTGAGCGATGTTTGGATCGCCTGGATGATGCGCTCGACGTCCTCCTCGAGCACGACCATCTCCACCTTCATCTTCGGGTGGAAGATGTACCAGTCTGGTTTCGGCTCCTCGCCCCTGCGGAAGCCCTTCTGCACCCCGAAGCCCTTCGCTTCGGTGACGCTCATGCCAAGGACCCCCTCAACCGCAAGCGCGTCTGCGACCGTGTCGAGGTCGTAAGGCTGGATGTAGCACTCGATCTTCTTCATATGGGTAACCCCCTATAGACGCTGCGGTTAGACGATCCCTTGGTCGAGCATCGCGTCGGCGACCTTGACGAAGCCTGCGATGTTCGCGCCGTTGACGTAGTTGCCGGGCGTACCGTAGTCGGCCGCCGTCTCGCTGCACTGCTTGTGGATCGCCTTCATGATGCCGTGAAGACGCGTGTCCACTTCCTCGCGTGTCCAGCTGAGGCGCAGGCTGTTCTGCGACATCTCCAGACCGGAGGTAGCGACACCACCGGCGTTCGCCGCCTTGCCGGGGCCGTAGAGGATACCGGCGCTGACGAACTGTTCGACGCCTTCGGGCACCGTTGGCATGTTGGCACCCTCGCTGACCACCTTCACGCCTCCGTTCAACAGGTTCGCTGCGTCCTTGGCGTTGATCTCGTTCTGCGTGGCACTGGGGAACGCACAGTCGGCCGCGATGGCCCACAACCGGTTCTGGTCCCCGCTCGCGTCGGTGGCTACGTAGCTGGATCCGGCGAACTTGTCGGCGTACTCGCTGATGCGGCCGCGCTTCTCGTTCTTCAGCTCCATCAGCCAGGCCAGCTTCTCGCGGTCGATCCCGGCCGGGTCGTGGATCACGCCACCCGAGTCCGACGTCGTGATCGGCTTGCCGCCCAGATCGAGGATCTTCTCGATCGTGTACTGGGCGACGTTGCCGCTGCCGGAGACGAGACAGACCTTGTCCTCGAGGTTCTCATCTTTAGTGGCGAGCATCTCCTGGGCGAAGTACACGGCCCCGTAGCCGGTCGCCTCCGGGCGGATCAGGGAGCCTCCCCAGTTGAGGCCCTTGCCCGTGAGCACTCCTGTGAACTCGTTGCGGATCCGCTTGTACTGGCCGAACATGAAGCCGATCTCGCGGCCGCCCACGCCGATGTCGCCGGCGGGAACATCGGTGAACTGTCCGATGTGGCGCGAGAGCTCGGTCATGAACGACTGCGTGAACCGCATGACCTCGGCGTCGGACTTGCCCTTCGGGTCGAAGTTCGAGCCGCCCTTACCGCCGCCCATCGGCAGCGTCGTTAGAGCGTTCTTGAACACCTGCTCGAACGCGAGGAACTTCAGCAGGCCGAGGTACACCGTCGGGTGGAAGCGGAGTCCGCCCTTGTACGGGCCGATCGCGCTGTTCATCTCGACGCGGTAGCCCTTCTGGATCTGGACCTCGCCCGCGTCGTTGACCCACGGTACGCGGAACATGATGACCCGCTCGGGTTCGATGATGCGCTCGAGGATCTTGGCGTCGCGGTAGTGCGGGTTGCGGGCGAATACGGGCTCGAGTGACTCGGCCACCTCCATGACGGCCTGGTGGAACTCGGCCTCACCGGGATTCTTGGCGGTCACGTCTGCCATCAGCGTCTTCACAAACTCACTCATGCAACTTCCTCCACGGGGTCGTCATCGGTCTCCGGACGACGTAACGGAACGGGAATCTGAACGCCTGGGAATCATGCGCGTCGGCTGTGGCCGTTGACTTTGGCCAGTCCGTTGTACACAACGGCCATATGAACGCCTTTCGGGAGGGTCGTGCCTGGAAGAGAGCCCTATTCGTACTCGGAGCCCCGCGGCGTGTAGTCGGCCACGTGGGCTCCGGTCTGTGCGAACAGCTCCGAAAGGCCCACAGGCTCCAGGCCTTTCGCGCGCAGCCTCGAGATGATCTCGGGCAGCGCGGCGGCAGTCAGGTCCTGGGCGTGCATCACCACGATGCTTCCCGCGCGCGAGCTACCGACGACCCGGTCGGTGATGACCCCGGCTCCGGGCTGCGTCCAGTCCTGAGGGTCCACGTCCCAGAGGATCGTCCATGCGTATCCCGAGTCACCCGCCGCACCCAGGGTGGTCGCATCATAGGAACCGTCCGGGGGCCGGAAGTACGGCGTCGGAGTGATGCGGGCGACCTTCCACCAGGCCCGCTGGGTGTGCGCCATCTGTTGGAGTATCGCTTGATAGGACAGGCCGGTCATCAGAGGGTGGTTCCACGAGTGTTCGCCGATGGTGTGGCCGTCCTCTACGGTGCGCCTGGCCTGAGCGGGGTATTGCGCGACTCGCGAACCTAGACAGAAGAAGGATGCCTCGACGTTGCGGTCGTGGAGGATCCTCAGGATCTTCGTCCACGCTCCGCCGTCGTTGCAGTCGTCGAAGGTGAGTGCGACCCTCTGTCCGGCGCCGCCGAGACGATGCACGACGCGTGTGTCGCCGGGCCGCAGGTTCCGGAAGGGACGCAGCGGCGACACCGTCCGATTCCCCGCGTCGTCGGTCAGGACGATCTTCGCCATGTACAGACCCTGCAGCAGAGGCTGGCCGCTCCCGTACCTCGGCCTCCACGACAGCGATCCTCGCCCCACCCTCAGGGAGTCGTATTCCTGGCTGTCGACTTCGCTGCCCGACGCGTCCTGTACCGTGAGGACCGCGCGCAGGTCCTTCGAAACGTCGTGCGCTACGAACGTGAAGCGGATAGGGCCGAGGGTACGAAGGGGTTCGGGAACCACGCTGCTCCATCGGAACTCCAAGGCAGCGGTGTCCACGGTTACCTTGGTCGACTCCTGCGTCACTCCCCCAGCACCGTCGTCGGCGGTCACCACGACCGTGTAGACGCCGTCTGAGACCCTGGAGCCGCCATCGGCGCGTCCGTCCCACGGGAAGTCGCTTTGACCGGTCGGTGCGACGACGGCTGCGGCTAGGGTCCGTACGGTGGCCGCGCCCGGGTCGTTGACCACCAAGTCGACAGTCGCGGACGTGTCGAGGGTCACCTCCAACGTCGTCGTGTCCTTGGCCCCGTCTCCGTTGGGGCTGAACGCGGGTGGGGTCGCGGTCAGGCCGACGACGGCTGCCCGGTGGCGGGCCCACGCGGGTTGGGCCAGCAGCAGCGTGCAGGAAACGGCAAGGACCACAGCGCCCGAACGCCTCATCGCACCACTGTAGACTGAACGCTCCCCATCGGAAACGGACGGTATATGTCCCGTACCCCCTCGCGGTCACGGCGGGCGCGCATAGGCGCGGCTCTCGCCGCGCTCGCGATCCTGGCTGTCGCCTGTAACGGCTCGGGCGACACGCGCGCGACGGGGACGGCGTCCACTTCGTCGGGGCAGGGCGCCCGTACCAAGTGGCCGATCAAGCATGTCGTCTTCATCATCAAGGAGAACCGCAGTTTCGATAACCTCTTCGGCCGCTTCCCGGGGGCCAACGGCGCTACCACCGGCCGGATGTGGCTCGGCGACACCTGGCGGAACGGCGGCACCTGGCAAGACGAGATCCCGTTCACCTGGAACGGCCCGCCCTATGCAGAGAAGACGGTCACCGTTCCCCTGCGGACCCCGGCATACGCGCAGTGGCGCTACCCGCAGGACCTGCCTCACGACTACACCCAGTTCAAGATCGACTACCGGAACGGGCACATGGACGGTTTCGCGAACAACCCGGGCGCCGCCGAACTTGCCTACACCCAGGTGAAGCCCGAGTGGATCCCCAACTACTGGCACTGGGCGCAGCAGAACGTGCTCGCGGACAACTTCTTCTCGTCTGCGGTCGGCCCGTCGTTCCCGAACCACCTTATGACCATCGCTGCGACCAGCGGCGGCACGCGAGACAACCCGAAGCAGCCTCCGGCGGCGCTCAAGGCGTGGCAGGACACGGGGAAGGCGAAGACCTGGGGTTGCGACATGGTGCAAGGAAAGGTGATGCTCTACGACTCGGAGGGCAATCCCATCAAGAAGGTCCCGCCCTGTTTCGACTTCCAGACGGAAGGCGATCTCTTGAACAAGGCGGGCATCCCCTGGAACTACTACGGCGCAACGGATCAGCAGGTCGGGTACATCTGGTCGGCATACTCGGCCGTGGACCGCTACCGCAACGACCAGGCCATGTGGGATGCGCACATCAAGCCGGTGGACAACGTAGTGACCGACATCCAGAGCCAAGGACTGGACCCGGTTACCTGGATCACGCCGCGTTTCGAGCAGTCCGAGCATCCCGAGTGGAACCTTTGCTACGGAGAGAACTGGACCACCAGGATCGTGAACGCCATCATGGCGGGTCCCGATTGGGAGAGCACGGCGATCTTCATCACCTGGGACGACTGGGGCGGCTTCTACGATCACGTGAAGCCCAAGAACGTAGATGCGTTCGGCTACGGCTTCAGGGTGCCCCTACTGCTCATCTCGCCCTATGCGAAACGAGGGTACGTCGACAGCCACGAGGGCGAGTTCTCATCCGTGTTGCGATTCATCGAGGACAACTGGGGCCTGAGCCAATTGACGAAGCGCGATACGAACGCGAACAACATGTCCTACGAGTTCGACTTCAACCAGGACCCACGCCCGCCGGACCCTCTGCCCGAAAGGCAGTGTCAGGGCTCAGAGACCGCGAAGCCGCCGTCGTGGGACTCGAACGCCGATGTCTGGATCCCACCGCACGTCGTGCCGGTCGCGTCGCCGTCGCCGTGATCGGGCGAATCCTGATAGCGCTGCTCCTGGCCGGCGGGATCCTTGCCGCCGGCCTCTGGTTCCTGAAAGCCGTCTCGGGTTCGGGTTCTCCGCATGGGGAGGGCGAGCCTGAAGATGTGGCCGACCTCGACTTCTTCTTCGTCTGTGGGGAGTGCGGCACCGAGTATCAGGTGACGAAGGTGGGAGAAGTCACCGTGCCGCGCCACTGCGGTGAGCCGATGGAGGCCGAGCGGCGGCCCCGGCATGGGCTTTGAGCTGCGGTTTTGGCTCTTTTCCCACATGTGGACATCGCATGGGGATAACTACATCGCTGTAGTTACCGGTACCTGGTTGAGGCCACGAACCCCGCCGCGATAAACCCCAGCCCGATCCATAGGTTCTGGGGACCGGTACTGAAGATCAGGTCCATGTAGTTGAGCACGATGACGGCGACGCCCACGAGCATCAGGCCGATCATGAAGTACGGGTACCAGGTGGGGCTGGCCTTCGGCTTGGGACGCTCCTTCTTGGGAACGTAAGGCCGGCTGCTCGGCTTCGACTTCTTGCGACCCTTTGATTTCGGCACGCCCCGGATGATACAGCCCTGCGGAGGTCGCCGTTCCCCCACACCTCCCGTGGGAGAATCGGCCCGTGAAGCTCCGCGTCGTAGCTCTCCTGTGCCTGGCCGGCCTCGGTTCCGCATGCACTGGTTCCTCGCCCACGCCTGAGGCACAGGGGCCTAGCCCGGCCACGATCGGGTGCGTCCCTCCTGCACGGCCTGCGCGCGGCTTCGTCGAGGTGACCCATAGCCAGGTCCCCCAGGGGGGGATAAACGGTTTGCAGATCCTCTTCAAGGGACCCGACGGGCAGCACCTCGTATACACATCCGGAGTGCTCATGGACCTTTACCAGCGTGCCCCGGAATCGGAGGGGCTGAAGCTAGCTACGGGAGGAACAGCGGCACTCTTCCAGCGTGGGAAGGACAGGTGGATCCTGTACTGGACTCAGAACGACGCGTGCTACCAGTACACGGTCGGCGGCGACGGCTTCTCCCGCGCCGACTTCCTGCAGCTGTTGTACGACACGGGGGTCCTACAACCGAAGTGAGGCGTCGGCAGCTATGTCGGCCAGCGACGTCTCGACCATGGCTTTGGAGATCTGCGACTTGAGCCCCTTCCATGAGTTGTGCAGAGGGCAAGGGTTTGACTCGTCGCAGATCTCCGTCCAGAAGATGCAGCGCTCGAAGAGGTCAGCCCCGTCGACGGCCTCGAGGATCTCCTTCAAGGTCACTTCGGACGCCGGTCGCGCCAGCGAATAGCCGCGTTCCTTGCCCCGATGCGAACGAAGGATCCCTTGGTGCGTCAGCTTCCCGAACGTCTTCGCCAGGAACGGAGCGGGAAGACCAGCCTTCTCGGCTACCTGCGAGACTTCCATGATGGTTCCCGCGTCAGAAGCGAGAACCGAAAGCCCGAGGATCGCGTAGTGGCTCTCTCTTGAGAGTTTCACTGGTCTTCCCCCTCTGCCGTCAGATCAATGGGCCATAGCGGGCGACACGATGAGCTTACCGACCATCCCGGCTTCCTTGTGGCCAGGGATCGAGCAGTAGATCTCATACGTGCCCGGCGTCGCGTCGAACGTGGCGGTTGCCGTTGCATTCGGCCCCACGGTGATCTTGACACCGAGTTCGTCGATAGTGAGGTCGTGACCCATCGCTTCCGTGTTGGTGAGGTTGATCTGCACCGGACCCTCGTTCACCTTGATGGTGTCAGGCGAGAAGCCGCTCGCGATCGAGGCCGTGACATCGACCTCTTGCGTCTGACCCGCAGGCACAGGCGAGGACGTCGTCGGACTGGGTGTCATCTCGTGACCGTCGGGCATGCCTGGGACCACCGGCGCGGGTGCGTCACCAGAGATGGTCCCGTCAACCGGTGTCAGACCGCCGTCGAACGGATCGGCGACCGTCGGGTAGGACTCGGGTGCATCCGACGCGTTCGCGTCGATCTTGATGATGCCCACCGAGCCGAGTCCTGTGTACGCGAAAGCGTGCGTAACGAACGGGTATGAACCCTCGTCGGGGATCCGAAGCTCGAACATCGCTCCGCCGCCCGGCGGGATCCCATAGGTCTGCATGCCGTTCAACACGTTGGTGGGGTTGCCGTCCGGATACACGTGATCGAAGAGCGCCCCGATGACATGGAAATCGGTATCGAGGGTGGGCCCCGCGTCGGTGACCCAAAGGCGGATGAGTTCATCCGGCTTGGCGACGAGCGGAGTGGCCATGTACCGGTTCGCTTCTCCGTTGAAGACGACATATGTGGGAGTGACCGCAGCCATCTTGGCCGGGTCTCCCTGGAAGACGCCGTTCGTCGGCTTGTCGGTCGCGTAGAACTCGCTCGCTGTCAGGACGTACTCTCGAGCCGCGGGAAGCGCGTCCTTCGGCTCCACGATGATGGTTCCGTACATCCCGTTGGAGATGTGCTGAAGGACCGGCGGAACGCCGCAGTGGTACATGAATGTTCCGGGGAATCTGGCCACCCAGTCGAACGAGGCGGTGCCCCCGGGAGCGACCGGCTGGTAGTTCTCGCTCCACGCCGTCTGAGCGGCGTGGAAGTCGATCGAGTGCGACAGTCCGGAGGTGCTCTTGTTCGTGAGGGTGAAGTGGATCGTGTCGCCCTCCTGAACACGGATCACCGGGCCCGGCGCTGTCCCACCGAACGTCCAGACGTTGTACTTGACGCCATCGGCGATCTCCTGGACGGTTTCGTAGGCATCGAGGTCGATCTTCACCACGTGACCCGTGCCGGCCCCTTCTGTCCTGAAGTCGGGGGCCGCCCCGCCCGTGGAAGCCCAAACTACGCCTCCGATGATGAGAACGACCTGAACCACTACCAAGACGGCGAACACCTTCTTGCTCATCTTTCCCTCCCTCTCTCTTGAGGCCGGTACTCCACTGGAGTCAACAGACCTGTTAGCTCTCCTAACTTAGCATGAGAGGTCAGTTGCCGTGCAGTTGGGGGCGGGTCGTCCGGCCTGGCTTGGGCGGGACCCGTGCCAGGAGGCCCTAGGAGCCGGTGTCTGACGCCTCTGCGACGGCGGCGGAGCCGAACCAGGAGAGTTCCCAGGCCAGGTCGGTGACGCGACCGACCACGAGCGTGGCGGGAGGCCCGAAGCTGGCATCGGCAGCTTCCGCTGGCAGGCGGCCGAGGGTGGAAAGCAGGACGCGCTGCTTGGAGGTCGTCGCCCACTGAACCACGGCCGCGGGCTCCTCGGGGGCTCGCCCGGACGCGATCAGCGTCGAGCAGGTCTCGTCCAACCGTCCTGCCGCCATGAGCACGACGATGGTGTCGACCGCGGCCCCGATGCGGACCAGCTGCTCGAGCGTGTCCTCGCGACGGGTTGCCGTCACGACCGCGAAGCTCGCGGCCAAGCCCCGGTGCGTCAGAGGGATCCCGGCGTAGGCGGGCGCCGCGACGGCGGATGTGACGCCCGGGACGATCTCGAAGGGTATGCCCGCGCGGCGGCAGGCCAGGGCTTCCTCTCCGCCCCTGCCGAACACGAACGGGTCGCCGCCCTTCAGACGCACGACGGTCTTCCCGCGCCTGGCGTGGGCGACGAGCAGATGGTTGATCTCATCCTGGTCGAGCGTTGAAGCTCCAGGTTGTTTCCCCGCGTAGATGCGCTCTGCGTGAGAGGGAGCGAGGTCCAAGAGGGCTTCGGGTGCGAGGCGGTCGTATATGACCACGTCGGCTTCGCGAAGCACCTCGGCACCGCGCAGTGTCAGCAACCTCGGGTCACCGGGCCCGGCGCCGACCAGATAGACGATGCCGCCGCTCATCTGGATCCCACCAACCGGTCGACGAGGCGGACCTTCGCTTCGGCCCCGCGGCCTTCGCGAACGAGAACGATCAGTTCCTCGGTGTCGAGGGCTTCGCTCCAGCGGACTGCCCTTTCGTCGAACTTGGGCAGCATCGGCAAGGTTTCACTGCGCGCGGCCTCGAGTATGTCGAGAGCTTCCGCCCACTCCGTTCCGAAGATCTCCTCCAGTTCTTCGCGCAACCTGCGCGCCAAGGAAGGAGAGCGCCCGCCCGTCGAGATAGCCAAGACGAGGTCGCCGCGCCTCACGATCGCCGGAGCCGCCCAATCCGAATTGGAAACGTCGTCGATCATGTTGAGCAAGACATTCCGAGCCCGAGCCTCGGAAGCGATGGCTGCCCGAACCGCAGGGTCGGGGTCGGATGCGACACAGACGAACGCTCCTTCCAGGTCGCCGCGTTCGTAGCCGCGAGCGAGTACGTGTACGCCATGCGCCGCAAGGACATCGAGGTGCTCAAGCGGCTCCGGTGCGATGACGGTGACCTTGGCGCCGGCCTCGACGAGCCCGTCGCCCTTGCCGAGTGCTATCGACACGGTTCCTATCACGATCGCGACGCGATCAGACACCTCTAGGGAGATGGGGTAGCCGAAGGCCATCAGACGTCTCCCCGCGGGATCATCGTGTCCTGGCCGGCCTTTCCCTCACCCAGGATGACTTGCACCGAACAGTGGATGCCGCATTCCTTTTCGGTGTCGGTTTCCCACCACCAGCGGCCAGCGCGATCGTCCTCCCCGGGTTCGACCTTGCGCGTGCAGGGTGAGCAACCGATCGACGTGAATCCCTGATCCAGCAGCGAGTGGTAGGGAACGTCGTTCGCGTGTATGTAGTCCCAGACCTGCGTCTTGGTCCAGTCGGCGAGAGGGCTCACCTTCACCATGCCACCGTGTGCGGGATCAACCTCGATCTTGTGGACCCGCTCACGCGTCTTCCACTGAGAGCGCCTGAGTCCCGCGATCCAAGCGTCGAGTCCGAGCAGGTAACGGTCCATGGGCAGAACCTTACGGACGTTGCAGCACATCAGGCGCATGTCGACGCTCTTGTACATCAGGTTCACGCCGTTGGCCTTGACCATGGTCTCTACGTCCTCGCTGTGGGGGAAGATGACCTCGACGTCCACACCGTAGCGGTCGCGAACCCGGTCGAACAGGTCGTAGGTCTCCTGAGGCATCCGTCCGGTGTCCAGCGTGAACACCCGTACGTCCGGGTTGATGCGCCACGCCATGTCCACTATGACCATCCCCTCCGCCCCGCCGCCAGCGGAGATGGCACAGCCGGGATGGAACCGGTCGAGGGCCCACGACAGAACCTCCTGTGCGGGCTCCTGGTCGTAGAGCGCGGAAAGCTCTCCAGCCTCTTGCTCGTCGAGAAGGGTTCGCTCGCCGCTCAAGTCCGACTCTCCTGGGGCGCTTGGTATTCGAGCTTCCAGGTTCGATCGCAGACGGCGCAATCGAATCCGCTGGTTCCTTCGGCTGGCCGGATGTCCTGCTCGCCGCAATAGGGGCAGTAGAAGGGTTGCACCATGCTCATGCCGCCCCCGGTTCCGCGAATGCCGCCAACTCCCGCTCGTCGAGCGCGTTGACGTAGGTGGAGAAGGTGTCTTGCGGGCCGCGCCGAGCGAGGTAGCGACGCAGGAGACCTTCCGTGAAGTCGGCTATGTCCTCAGCGAAGACGCGAACGCCTTTCGACTTGCGCCCGAACGCGGCGCGCGCACCCAGTCCTCCGCCGAGATGAACGAGGAACCCGTCGGAGCGCGTGCCGTCGGGTCGTGGGAGCTGGCACCCCATCAGGCCGATATCGGCCAGCTGGAAGCGGGTACAGGCGTTGGGGCAGCCGTTGACGTTGATACGCAGCTCCTCGCCGAAGTCGGGCAGGCGTTCTTCGAGCTCGGCGTAGAGCCACTGAGCACGCGCTTTGGTTTCAACGATGGCGAGCTTGCAGAACTCGATGCCGGTGCAGGCCATCGTTCCCTTTCTGAAGGAGCTGGGCCTCACCCTCAGGTCCTCCGTTTCCAGAGCGGTCACGAGTTCCTCCACGCGTTCATCTGGAACGTCGAGGATGACCATCTTCTGCTGGGTGGTGTTCCGGATGCGTCCCGAACCGCAGGTTTCGGCTAGGTCGGCCACGATACGCAACTGGTGTCCGTAGATCCGGCCTGCGCGAGGCGCGAACCCTACGTAGTGGTTGCCGTCACGTTGTTCGAACACGCCGACGTGGTCTCTCTGGGCCGCATCGGCCGGTTCGGGCGCGGGTCCGTCGGCCAGCGCGTAGCCGAGGTACTCGCGTTCGACGACCTCGCGGAACTTCTCCGGACCCCAGTCGGCTATCAGGAACTTCAGCCTCGAATGGTTGCGGGTGCGCCGGTATCCGTAGTCGCGGAAAGCGCTGGCGACGGCTACCCAAACGTCGGACACTTGCTCGGGAGCGACGAAAGCGCCCGTGCGCACCGCGAGACGCGGATTGGGTCCGAGGCCGCCGCCGACCCACATGTCGAAGCCGGCCGAGCCGTCGTGTTCCACTCCGACGAAGGACAGGCAGTTCACCTCGTGCGCGCCGCACTGGTGTCTGCAGCCCGAGATAGACGTCTTGAACTTGCGCGGGAGGTTGGAGAAGGCAGGGTCACCGACGACCCGGTCCGCCGTCTGTTGTATCCAATGGGTCGCGTCGAGGATCTCGGCGCCGTCAACCCCGGCCACAGGGCATCCCAGGAACGTCCTCGGCGTGTCACCGCATGCCTCCGCCGTCGTGAGTCCGACAGCTTCTATCCGCTCCCATATCCGAGGGACGTCTTCGATGCGGATCCAATGGAGCTGGATGTTCTGACGGTCGGTGACGTCTGCCACGTCCCGTCCGAAGCGCTCGGATACCCAGGCGATCGCCCTGAGTTGATCGGAAGTCAACATGCCACCCTCGATGCGGATCCGCATCATGAAGAACTCGTCTTCCAGCTCGTGTCCCTCCATCGTGGAGTGGCCACCACCGGGGATGCCCTGCTTCCGCTGCGTGTACAGGCCCCACCAGCGCAGCCGCGAACGCAGGCTGGCCTTGTCTATCGAGCGGAAACCCCCGCGGGAGAACCCTTCGACCAACTCCCGGACCTTGAGGCCGTCCAGATCGCGCTTGATCCGCTCGGCAGGATTCAGGGGCTCTAGGTACCCGAGCCCCCATTGGCCCTCGCCTCGCTTGGGACGGGGAATCAACAACTTCTCTTCAGTCAAGTGTTCTCCTGGAAACGAAAAAGGCCGCTTCCGCGGCCTCGGACTTGTTCTCACTTCCCGGGTTGCTAGAGCCGCGCGTGGGTTTGGCCCTCCCGGAGGGCGCCGTCGCTCGGACGACAGCAGAGACTGGGGATCATGGCTCCTACCAGCCCATATGCTCGCGTGCGGATCATGTT
>Ga0315283_10002708_pt1 | contig 14907 bp, 12 predicted proteins | sample YL17G09_0_MG_FD_204541 | JGI IMG/M metagenome (GOLD analysis project Ga0315283, IMG submission 204541) | Sediment microbial communities from Yellowstone Lake, YNP, Wyoming, USA - YL17G09_0 | ecosystem: Environmental > Aquatic > Freshwater > Lake > Sediment | place: USA: Wyoming | collected... | reverse complement strand
CCCCCCGGAGGCGGAGCGGGTCATACGGGACGCCCTTCACGGGAACGTTCGGGTTCCTGATCCCGTCCCGCAGATCGCGGCTTCCGTCGACCCCGCCTCCGACAAGATCGTCTTCAGGAGCACCAAGCCGCTTGACCTCGTCGTGTACGTCGGATGGGGCCCTGAGCCCTGGAACCCCGACACGATGAAGAAGGTCGGCATCGGCGGGTCCGAGACGGCCGCCGCCGAGATGGCGAAACGACTCGCCGCGCGCGGACACAAGGTACGCCTTTATGGCGACTGTCCGGGCAAGGAGGGAAAGTTCGACGGCGTCGACTATATCCACCACGACAAGTTCAGGAACGTCGAATGCGACGTTCTCATCACCTCACGCCGTCCGAGCATGATCGACGACGAGTTTGGCGTGAAGGCCAAGGCCACCTTCTGCTGGGTTCACGACGTGAGCTGCGGCGGCGCTCTGACGCATGCCCGTGCTCTCCGAATCGACCGGTTCCTGTGCCTGAGCCAATGGCATAAGCAGTACTTCCTCGGCGTCCACCCCTGCGTCCACTCCGACCAGGTCATCGTCACGCGGAACGGCATAGACCTGTCCCGCTTCGACGAGAAGACGCACGGTGGGCCGATAGCGAGGAACCCGCACCGGGCGGTCTACGGGTCGAGCCCTGACCGCGGGATGGAAGTCGCGGTCAAGGTCTGGCCGGAGGTCCGGAGGCGGGTTCCGGGCGCAGAGCTCCACGTCTTTTACGGGTTCCAGACATGGGAGGTCTCCGCCCGTTCGGCGAACGACCGCGGGCAGATAGAGCTCATCGAGCGGCTCAAGCGCACTCTCGATGAGGCGAAGGTCCACGGAGTTCACCATCATGGGCGCGTCGACCAGGTTACCCTGGCGAGGGAGTTCCTTTCTTCCGGAGTTTGGGCCTACCCGACCTGGTTCACGGAGACCTCCTGCATCACGGCCATGGAGGCTCAGGCCGCCGGGCTCCGCATCGTCACGTCGCCCATCGCGGCCCTCAACGAGACGGTCGCCGAGCGCGGACAGCTCGTCTCCGGGGACTGGCTTTCGTCCGACTATCAGGCGAAGTTCGTGGACGGGGTGGTTGCCGCCATGGAAAAGGGTCAGGATCCGGAGTTCCGGGCCTCGCAGCAGGCGTACGCCCGTGAGCACTTCGGGTGGGATTCCCTTGCGGACGAGTGGGACTCCATGTTGAACCAGACTCTCGAAGAGGTCGGCAAGAACGTGGTTGTGCCGTATAAGGGGACGAAGTGAACGTTCTCATAACCGGCGGTGCGGGTTTCGTCGGTAAGCACCTTTGCACGGCTCTCCTGCATATGGGTCATGACGTTTACTGCGTCGACAACTTCTACACTTCCTCCAGGGATGACATGGAGCCGCTTCTCTCGCAGCTCGTTGTCATCGAGGCGGACGTCGAGGACTTGAGCCAAGTGTCGTCTGCGCTCGCCATCGACCGGGTCAAGATCGATCAAGTCTACCATCTGGCCTGCCCTGCAAGCCCAGTCCACTATCAGCGGGATCCTGTCAAGACGATGAGGACCGCATTCATCGGGACGATGAATGTCTTCGAGCTCGCCCTCCAACACGAAGCTCGTGTCCTTATCGCCTCTACCTCGGAGGTCTACGGGGATCCTCTCGTCCATCCGCAGCGTGAGGACTACATGGGCAACGTCAACACTATCGGTCCGCGCGCTTGCTATGACGAGGGCAAGCGGGCCGCTGAGGCCCTGGCGTACTCGTACGTGACGAGCCGCGGTCTTGATGTGAAGATCGCCCGCATCTTCAACACCTATGGCCCCGGCATGGGGACGGAGGACGGGCGGCTCATTCCGAACTTCGTCGCGCGGGCAATTCGAGGGGAGCCCCTCGAAGTCCACGGCGATGGTCAGCAAACTAGGAGCCTTTGCTACGTTGCCGACATGGTCGACGCCCTGCAGAGGTTCATGACCTCTCCCCCCTCTGACTCGGTCGAGGCCGTGAACCTTGGCAACCCGGACGAGCGGACGGTCCTCGACATCGCCACCGACATCGCCAACCTCTTCAACCCCATCCCGGGAATCGTCCACAGACCGGCCCTGCAGGACGACCCGAAACAGCGCTGTCCGGACGTCTCCAGGGCGAAGGAGTTCCTTGGATGGGAGCCCAAGACCTCTTACGCAGAGGGTTTGCTCATGACTGTAGACTGGTTCAAAGGGAAGACGAAGTCATGAGGATCGCGTTCTTCTATCCGAGCAACAACGTTCGCGTCCCCTTCGACCCGAAGGATATGTGGAACTCGCCTCGCGGCATGACGGGCTCCGAGGGCTCCTGCGTCCATTATGCCATTGCTATGGCGAAGCTCGGTCACTCCGTCACCCTCTTCACCCGGGTCACTCAGCCCGGCGAGGTCGACGGAGTCATCATGTGCCCGTACGAGGAGTGGGCCTCCACGTACTGCTCGCAGGACTGGGACGCGCTCTGCTCTTGGATGACGCCCGAGCCGCTCAAGATCGCCAAGCCCGGCGCGTTCCGCCTTTTCGATCAGCAGGTGTCGGACTTCAACGGTTGCGAGCCGCACTGGGAGAACTATGTCGACATCCTCGCTCCCCTGTCGAACTCTCACGCCAACTACCTGACCCAGTACACTGGGTTCGATCGGGACCGCTGGCGGGTCGCCTGGAACGGCGTCGACTGCGAGAAGTTCAAGCCTCAGAAGAAGGTCCCCGGCAAGTGCATCTGGGCCTCCTCTCACGACCGTGGCCTCCACTGGCTGCTCGAGGCCTGGCCGCAGGTCCGTGCGAAATCGCCGAACGCAACCCTCCACATCTTCTACGACTTCAACGGCGTCGAGGTCTTCAAGAACATGGAGAACTGCGACCCGAACACGGTCCCCGGACGCAACTTCAACGAGCTCGGGCAAAGGTCCCGCTACACGATTGAGGCCCTCCGCCGGATGGAGGGAAAGCACGGCGTTCACACGTACAAGTCGGTTTCGAGGGAGCGCATCCGGGACGAGATGGCCACAGCGTCCGTCCTGCCCTTTCCCCTCGACCCTATCCACTACACCGAGACCTTCGGCGTCACGGTCCTCGAGGCGTGCGCTTCCGGGACCCTCCCCGTCATCTGTGCCGCCGACTGCTTCCACGAGCTCTGGAGCCCCGTCTCGGAGTTCGTCGACGCCCCCTATCCTCAGCACAAGGGCGAGTTCGTCTCGAAGCTCGTCGACGTGCTGAACGACACGGACAAGGCCGCCACGAAGGCCGCCAAGTGCGTCGAGTACGCCAGGAAGTTCGACTGGAGCGTTCTCTCGAAGAGCTTCGAACAGACCCTCGCGACGCGCGGGCGGGAGGGCATGCCGCGCGTGACCTGGGGCGTCAAGTGAAGCTGGCCTTCATTTACGGCCTCTGGAGCTCGGCTCAACACCGCTTCGACTTCGACGCCCTGTGGGACAGCCCGCGCGGGCTCACGGGCTCTGAGGTGTCCTGCTTCTCCATCGCCCGCGAGATGGTCAAGCGCGGCCATGACGTGACCATCTTCACCGGCCTGAAGCCGGGTTCGGACAGACTCTGGGACGGGGTAAAGCTTGTCCCGGTCGAGGATATCCCTTCCGCCATCACGGCGCCGAACGACCGGTCCGACTGGCACGCTGCGTACTCTTGGAACGAGCCCGACCCGCTTCGTCCCATCCACTGGTCCGTGATCCGGATGTGCAACCTCCAGATCAACAGCTTCAACCACTGCCAGCCGAGGTATGACGACTTCGTAGACGTGTGGACTAGCCCGTCTGACTCGCACCGGAAGGTCGTCGGGGCCACGGCTCCGAACCCGCAAAAGTGGATAGTCGTCCCCAACGGGTGTGACCCCTCCTCGGTCGTGGAGGACGAGCGGGTTCCGGGCCGCGTCATCTGGGCCTCTAGTCCTGACCGCGGGCTTCATCACCTGCTACAGGTGTGGCCCCAGGTGAAGGCTGAGGTTCCGGAGGCGAGCCTCCGGATCTTCTACCACGTCGACCGCTGGATAAGTCATTTCACGAACGTCGACACGCGCGTGGACCCCTCCTATCCGGAGTTTGCGGCCCGCGCGTTCTACCTCCAGGAGGCCATCCGCCGCATCGTCCCCCGGAAGGACCTTTCCGTCGAGATCTTCGACTCCGTCAGCCGTAAGCGCATGGCGAAGGAGATGGCCGTGGCCCAGGTCCTCGGCTATCCTTGCGACACCGTCCTCTATACCGAGGGGTTTTCGGCCACGATCATGGAATCGTGCTGTGCTGGCGTTCTCCCGGTCGTCACCGACCAGGACGCGTTCGGCGAGGTCTACGGCGGTCACGTCCCTATGGTGAAGTCTCCGGTCGGCCCGAGGATCAACGAGTACCGGGACCTCCTCGTCCGAGCCCTCAAGGACGACGGGTTCCGAAGCGAATGGCTGGCGAAGACGAAGGCGCTCTCCAGGCGGTACACGTGGCAGGTGATAGCCGAGGACGTGGAGAAGCAGATCGTGTCCGCGCGCACGTCGCGCGGCTGGAGCTGTTGATGAAGGCTGAGGAAGTCAGGGCCTTCATCGCGAAGGCAAAGAAGGGTTTTTACATCATGAGTGAGAAGGACGAAGCGCACGACGAGTACACGACTGCCGTGAACGATGGCAGGTTCCCGGAGGACTGTGCGGTCCCCCTCGGCGACGCGTTCGTCAACCAGAACGGGTTTATCGAGAACCTGCTCACCAAGCCGAACAATCACGTCAGTCACATCTTCAGCCACAAGGGCACGGTGCGGGCGAACCACTGGCACAGGACGGACTGGCACTATGCCTACGTCGTCCGCGGCAGGATCCTCTATTTCGAGCGCTCCGTCGGCTCGACGGAGATCCCGGAGCCGCGCGTCTTCACTGCGCGTCAGCAGTTCTTCAGCCCTCCGAATCGTGAGCATGCAATGCTCTTCGCCGAGGACACCGACTTCATCACCATGGCGAGGAACGTCCGGCTTCATGAGCAGCACGAAGAGGACGTTGTCCGCATACCGTTCATCACGCAGGAGCTCGCCGCGGAGTTCCTCGCGAAGGACGCTCATGTGAATGTGATGGTCATCGACGATGACGGTGAACCGGATTGAGGAAGATATGGAAAACGAATACCAGATCAGAGACGATTGTAGGCTGTGCCTATCGAAGGATCTCGTCGAAGTCCTCCGGCTGAACCCGACCCCTCCGGCGAACGAGTTCGTGGCCGCCGTCACCGGGGGCGACATTCCCTCGCAGTCCGAGATTCCGCTCTACCTCGTCTCGTGCAGGCAATGCGGCCATGTCCAGCTCCCTGTCGTGGTCGACCCGGAGCGTCTCTTCCGGAATTACGTCTATGTCTCCGGGACGAGCCCCGTCTTCGTCGACCACTTTCGCCGCTATGCCGACGACATGATCCGCCGCCTGGAGCTCGTCCCCGGCGACCTTGTCGTGGAGATCGGAAGCAACGACGGTACCCTGCTGAAGTTCTTCCAGGAGGCCGGCATGCGGGTGGTCGGAATCGACCCCGCGAAGGACATCGCGGCGAAGGCCACCGCGGACGGGGTCCAGACCTGGAACGAGTTTTTCACCCCGGACACTGCGCACAGGGTCGTCAAGACCTACGGCTTTGCGTCCCTCGTCATCGCCAACAACGTGTTCGCGCACGCGGACGACCTTTGCAGCATAGCCCGCGGCGTCAAGTCGATGCTCGATCCGCGTGGCGTCTTCATGTTCGAGAACTCTTACCTTCCAGACGTGATCGAGAAGACCCTCTTCGACACGGTCTATCACGAGCATTTGTCCTACCACTCTGTCGGCCCCCTCGTCCGCTTCTTCCAGTCCGTCGGCATGAGCCTTCGGGATGCTCAGCGCGTGGACACCCACGGAGGGAGCATCCGCGGGTGCGCTGTCCCCCACAAGGGCGACACTCTCGTCACGAAGGACGTGACCGACCTTCTCGCGTACGAGGCCGCCCTCGGCCTGGAGCCCGGGAACCGGGCCCCGTTCCTTGACCTCGAGGTCAGGATCAAGGCTCTCCGTCAAAGGCTTCACGAGTTCCTCGCTACGGCGAAGTCCGAGGGAAAGCGCGTGGCCGGCTTTGGCGCCCCGGCCAAGGCGACGACGCTCATGTACCAGTTCGGCATCGGCGCTTCGGACCTGGAGTTCATCGTGGACGACAGCCCGCTCAAGCAGGGGCTTTTCACGCCTGGCAAGCACGTTCCGGTCCTTCCGAGTTCGGCCATCCGTGAGCTCCAGCCCGACTATCTCGTCGTGCTGGCCTGGAACTTCGCCGACCCGATCATCGCGAAGAACCAAGCGTTCCGCGACGCTGGCGGAAAGTTCGTCGTCCCAATTCCGGTGTTCCGAGTCGTTTAGCCGGTAGCGTCCGGCATGGACGGACTCCTAAAGTCGGACATTCAGGAAATCGTTGACAGCCTTGACCTGGACTATTGGGCCCAGTTCTCCGGCAAGCGCCTGCTGATGACGGGTGGCCGGGGCTTTCTCGGCCGCTACTTCACCGAGACGTTCGTCCGGATGAACGAGGGGCTGAAGGGCGAGGGTCTTGCCCCGCTTGAGCTTGTCGTCCTCGACAACCTCATTACGGCGGGCAAGATGGGGTCGGACTCTCGCGCTCAGGAGAACGTCTCGTTCGTCAAGCACGACGTCGTCACTCCGTTCACCCCTGAGCGCCCTGTCGACTTCATCCTTCACGCGGCCGGCATCGCGAGCCCGTATTACTACCGGAAGTTCCCCGTCGAGACCTACCGTGTCGCGACGATCGGGACCCGGAACATGCTCGACCTCGCCCGCGCAAACCCCGGGTGCAAGCTCGCGTTCTTCAGCTCCAGCGAGATCTACGGCGACCCCGACTCGAAGCACGTCCCGACCAACGAGGCGTACAAGGGCTATGTCTCCTGCCTTGGTCCACGGGCCTGCTATGACGAAAGTAAGCGCTTCGGCGAGATGATGGTCCGCGTCGAGCACGAGCAGTACGGCGTCCACGGGACTATCATCCGTCCCTTCAACGTCTACGGGCCTGGCATGCAGAAGGAGGACTACCGTGTCCTGCCAAACTTCGGCGCGCGCTGGGTCGCAGGGCAGCCCTTCCACGTCTACGGCGATGGCCTGCAGACCCGGACCTTCTGCTACGTGACGGACGCCATCCGCGGGTTTCTTCAGGTCCTGACCGACGGCATTCCCGGGGAGCCGTACAATGTCGGCAATCCGAACCCGGAGATCTCGATGAGGGACCTTGCGCTCGAATGCGGGAGGGTCCTCAACCACGACGTGAAGTTCGACACCGTCGAGCACCCCGACACTTACCCGGCGGACGAGCCGCAGCGCCGCTGTCCGGACATCACGAAGGTGCGCGAGCAGTGCGGCTATGAGCCGAAGGTCGGGCTTCAGGACGGCCTTCGTCGCTTCTTTGGGTGGGCCGACCGAGTGTACCGTGAGGTGTGATTCGTTTAGGCCTGATCGGGTGCGGGGCTTGGGGCTGGCGTTACATCCCTTCGGCCCTTGAGGCTGGTAACGCCGAGGTCGTCATTACCACCAGGCCGAGTCCGAAGGCCGCGCGTCTCGACACGTTCCCAAGGCCGCCTGAAGTCGTCGATGACTGGCGGGACATGGTGGACAAGGTCGACGCTTTTGTCGTGGCCACCCCGCCCTCCTCTCACTCCTCCGTCTGCGCTCACCTTCTTGAGCTTGGCCGCCCGGTCATGGTGGAGAAGCCCTTCACGCTCAGCGTTAGCGACGCCATCACCCTGCAGAGGATTGCCGGCGCCTCGAAGGCGCTCCTCCTGATCAACAACGTTCACCTGTTCTCCCCCGCGTACGAGAAGCTACGGGAGATCGTGCTTACGGCCAAGCCCGCTCACTGTCGGATCTATTCGCGCGCGGGGAGCTCTGGTCCTTACCGGGACTACTCGGCCCTCTGGGACTACGGTCCTCACGATGTGTCCATGTGCCTTGGCCTTGGCTTCGGCCATCCGACCGCCGTCCGGTGTGTGAAGATGCCTGACGAGTTCGGCTGCGTTCACCTTGGCTGTCAGCGCTTCGACCTGAACGTCTGCTTCGGTCCTCACGAGGCGAACGTTCAGGTCTGGAACGGTGCGCTCCCGAAGCAGCGCCACTTTGAGGTCCTCTGGGAGGGGACCCGGCTCGTCTATGACGAGCTCGAACCGAACAAGCTCCTCCTGCGCTGCAATAACAACCCGGTCGGAATCTCTGAGGAGAAGCCTCTGACCATGGCTGTCCGCGCGTTCGCCGAGGCCGTCGCCACCGGCAAGACGGACTGGCGGTTCGGGGCCGACATTGGCGTCGTGACCACGAGGATCCTCCACACGGCGGACACTGGTACTGTCCATGCATGAAGATCGCCGTTATCGGAGCCGGGTATGTCGGCCTGGTCACCGCCGCCGGATTCGCTGAGTTCGGGAACGACGTCACCATCATCGACGCCGTCGAGTCCAAGATAACCGCTCTGGAGCGCGGCCAGATCCCCTTCTACGAGCCCGGTCTTGAGGACATCGTCAAGCGAAACGCTGGGGCCAAGCGCATCGGCTATAAGATCGGCATCGACAAGGCGACTCTCGACGAGAGTGAGGTCATCTTCCTCTGCGTCGGCACTCCGCAGTCCGACGATGGCTCCGCTGACCTGACGGCCCTGTGGGACGTCGTGAAGCTTCATCTCGGCCTCTACAAGCCCGAGAAGACCAAGCTCCTTGTCCTCAAGTCGACCGTCCCCGTCGGGACTGGTTACGCGGTCCGCGAGCACCTTCAGAGGGTGTCGGATAACTGGAAGGTGGCAAACAACCCGGAGTTCTTGCGAGAGGGGACGGCCGTCGAGGACTTCCTTCGGCCGGACCGCGTAGTCGTAGGCGTGGCAGACCAGTGGTCCGAACAGACCCTCCGGCGGCTCTATGAGCCCGTGGCGAACTGCGGCCCGCTCATGGTCATGGATTCGAGCTCGGCCGAGCTCACGAAGTATGCCGCCAACTCGATGCTGGCCATGCGCATCTCGTTCATGAACGAGATTGCCCGCGTCTCCGAGTCCGTCGGGGCGGACGCGGAGATGGTACGGAAGGGTGCAGGCGCTGACAAGCGCATCGGCCCGAGCTATCTGTACCCTGGCCCTGGCTTCGGCGGCTCGTGCTTTACCAAGGACCTGTCTGCCCTCGTCCACACTGCTGGCGAGCACGGCCAGGAGATGCTCCTCGCGAAGGCGACCCTTGAGGTCAACCGTCTCCAGAAGCACATACCCGTCGAGAAGCTCAAGAGGATGCTCGGCGGGTCCCTCGTCGGAAAGACGGTCGGCGTTTGGGGCCTTGCCTTCAAGCCGTACACGGACGACATACGCGACAGTCCGGCCATCGTCGTGGTTCAGGACCTTCTTGCTGAGGGTGCGAAGGTCCAGGTTCACGACCCGAAGGCCACGGAGAACTTCTTCAGGCTTTTCCCGGGCTCGCAGGAGGGAAGGTTGTCCTGGTGCAATGACCCGTACTCGGCCGCGGCCGGCGCGGCCGGCGTCATCCTTGTCACGGAGTGGCGCGAATACCGGACGCCCGACTTTATGCACCTCAAGCGCATGGCTCCGAACGTGGCCGTGGTGGACGCCCGGAACGTGTGGCGTGAGGAGGACGCCCGGGCTGCCGGGGTGCGTTATGCGCGTATCGGGAGGGCCTCCCGAGACCTCTAATCGGTGAATAACGGCGGATGTCCAACGAGTCCCCCGCTCAGATTCTCTACGACGAGAACGGGAATCGGGTTGGTGTCTCCACCAACCCGATTCAGGTGACGGGTTTTACCAACCCTAGCAACATCGGGATTACAGGACCCATTCGCATTGACTCGGTCGGGATCACCGGTCCCGTCGGCGTCACCTTCCCGAACCCCCTTCCCGTCACCGGCGTTTTCAACGTTTCCATTGGCGCTGTCGGCATCACCGGCCCCGTCGGCATTACCGGACCGGTCCGCGTTGACTCCGTCGGAGGGACCGGTCCGTTCAGAGTCGACTCTGTCGGCATTACCGGCCCGGTCCGTGTTGACGCCGTCGGAATTACCGGCCCCGTCGGCGTCACCTTCCCCAACCCCCTGCCTATAACTGGCGCCGTCCGCGTTGATGCTGTCGGCATTACCGGCCCCGTCCGCGTCGACCAGGTCGGCGGTACTGGGCCGTTCCGCGTGGACGCTGTTGGCGTTACCGGCCCTGTCCGTGTTGACCGTGTCGGAATTACAGGGTTCGTCCAGGTCACCGGCCCCATCGGGGTCACGTTCGGTCCTGTCGCAGTGACCGGCCCAGTCCGCGTAGACGCTGTCGGAGTAACAGGGCCGGTCCGCGTCGACCGTGTTGGCATTACCGGCTTCGTTCAGGTCACCGGGCCTATCGGCGTCACCGGGCAGGTCGCCGTCGTTGGCGCTGTTGGCGTTACAGGACCTGTCGGCGTTACCTTCCCGAACCCCCTCCCGGTCACCGGCCCTGTCGGCGTTACCTTCGGCCCTGTTGCAGTCACAGGACCTGTCCGTGTTGACCGTGTCGGAATTACAGGGTTCGTCCAGGTCACCGGCCCCATCGGGGTCACCGGCCAGGTCGCCGTAGTCGGCCCTATCGGGATCACGGGCCCCGTCGGACCCGTCGGTATCACCGGCCCTGTCGTCGTCATACAGGGGAGCGCAATTGGAAATTCTGGGGCTTGGCCCGTCCGCCTCACCGACTCTGGAGGGACCGCAGCCGCCGGCATTCCGTCGTTCCCGATAGACGTGCGCGGTCCGAGGTCGTCCTCCGCCGTCGTCACGTTGGTCGCCTCGTCTCTGACCAACGTCACCTTGTTGTCGGCCAACTCGAACCGCCTCGGGGCGACCGTCTACAACGACTCGACCAGGAACCTCTTCCTGAAGCTCGGGGCCACGGCCTCGACCTCAAGCTTTACGGTGGAGATCTCCTCCGGGGGGTATTATGAGGTCCCCTACGGCTATACCGGCGGGGTTGACGGGCTCTGGGACGTCGTCAACGGTAACGCCTTGGTAACGGAGATAACCTGATGGCTCTCGCGACCCCCAAGGCTATCCTCTACGACGCGGTCGGGGAGATACTCATCGGCCAGAAAACGATGGCCGCCAGCGTCCCCGTGACGATGGCCAGCGATCAGAGCCCCGTTCCGGTCACGTTTAACGTCACTGGCGCCAAGACTGGCGTGTCCTTCGGCATCAAGACCTTGGGCGGCTCCACGGCCAACACCCTTCAGGTCATTAGGTCTACGGCGTACACGGAGCCCGCAAGCGCGGCCCAGCGCAGCATGTCCTCTTCCAGTGCGAGCGACACGTCCGCCGGCACGGGCGCCCGGACCGTCAGGATAACGTATTATGACAACACTGGCGCCGGCCCTCTGACGGAGACTGTGACCCTCAACGGCACCACGGCCGTGAACACTGTCGCGACGAACATCCGCTTCATCGAGAAGATGGAGGTTGTGACTGCCGGGTCAGGCGGCGTGAACGCCGGGACGGTCAGCCTCTTCGTTTCGACCGCCGGCGGCGGCGGCACCGTCGGGACCATCGGAATCGGCTCCCTCGTCCCGTCCGTCGGGGACAACAAAACCCTCTGGGCTCATCACTACGTCGCCGCAGGGCTGACCGCTCAGTTTTCGGTCCTCGTTACCGGCATCCAGTCCGGCGGATCCGGCACGAACGGGACTTTCTTCATCCGCTATATGACGCCCCTCGTGGCGAACGCCGCGGAGATACTCGTCGGCGACGCTGTCCTCGTCATCGGGGCGTTCGAGCGCGCGTTCACCTTCAACCCGAGCGTCTCCGGGTTCTCCCTGGTCACCGCCTACGGCATCCCAGGGACCAACAACTCCACCATGACGTGCGCTTTCGACTGGTCGGAGCAGTAGACATGAACTTCGGAAACATCCCCCAGCGCTCACTGGACTGGACATCCTTCAAGCTGTCCGTCTCCGCCAAGACCCTCAGCGTTCAGTATGAGGACAACGGGACTACATACCTCATATATGGCTACGACCTTCCTGAGGTCCTCACATGCACCATCTGGAAGGGGACTGTCCCTCCGTCGGTCGTCTCTGGAGGGTACTCTCAGGCCCAGAACGACTCCGACAAGTCCGACTTCGAGACGAACTACAAGCCGTACGCCAACCAGCCGATCTCCTTCAACACGTTCCTGGACCCCCGGACTACGCGCAGGTTCGGGAACATCACGACTACGGCGACTACGGAGGTTTTGGCCTCCCAGCGCCCGTACAACGAGCAGTCGTCCCAGGCTCAAAGGTCTGTGAAGTCGTCGAGCGCTCAGGACGCCTCCGCCGGATCCGGCGCCAAGGCTGTGAGGATTGTCTACCTGGACTCGAACTACGTCCTGCGCACGGAGGACGTAGTTCTGAACGGGACTACGGCCGTCGCGACCGTAGGTACGGACATACGCTTCATCGAAAAGTTTGAGGTAATACAGGGCGCTGCCGCTGCCGGGGCTATCGAACTGTGGACGGCGAACAACGGCACCGGCACTGCCATATGCGGTATCGGTGTCGCCACTGAGGACGCGTGGCTTTGTCACCACTATGTCCCGGCCGGAATGAAGGCCTTCGTCCTCGGCTGGGGCTTTACCGTAAGCGACGACGTTAACGCGAAGCTAAAGGGTCAAGAGATTTTCAGCGGAAACCGGGTCGATCAGAACCTTGACCTTGACAACCAGACCGGCGTCACCGCCGGGGCGCGCGCGTCCTCCGACCGTCAGTTTCCTGGCGGAATGGTGGTCGGAGAGAAGAACCGGATTTGGGTCTCGATAGTCCCCGGCCAGGCCACCAGCACGATCACCAGGTCTTACCTGTACGTATGGGAGACAAAGGCATGATCGTACAGGCCTTTATGCCCTAAAACTGATACGATGAACAAGCTCCTTTCCGTCCTGATCCTCGCCTTAGGCCTGACGGCATGTCAGAGCTGCAGGACTCGGCCACCCCACCAAGATCCGGTCTCTCCCGCCGTCGTCCCTGAAGCTGGCTCGCCTGCCGTCCCTGAAGCTGGGGCCGTTGTACCGAAGGCCCTGACCGTCGGCCCGTGCACGACCCCGGCCCAGCTGGACACAGACCTCACGGCGGCTTCGCAGGCCGCCGTCCTGAGCCTTTCCGGGCTCAACCCCGTGAACTGTCCGGAAGTCACGATGGCTGAGACCTGGTCGGGCGGAAAGCTCATCTTCTCCGACTCTCCGGAGTCGCCGGCCGTCAAGGCCAAGATGTACGAGGACGCGACCCTGGCGGCCACCGCCGGGACCGTGTACAACCGCATCTTCATCTACCACACGAACGGCAAGGCTTCCGGGAAGATGAAGTTCGCGGTCCTCCTGAAGAACCTCGGGACCGCCTCCGGGACCCTCACCGTCCAGCAGAAGGGCGTTGCCGGGCCTTCGACCGCCTACCTCTACGCCGGGAAGCTAGCCTTCCAGCGCTGGCTTCAGTCCACCGCCGCGCCCCCCGTCAGCGTCAACGCGGGCGCCACGTTCGACATGGACGCGAGCATTGAGGTGGCCGCGGCCCCCACCTACCTGATGGAGGGCATCTACGACTACAGCTTCACGCAGCCCCATCAGATCACTATCTGCGCCGTCGACGAGAAGGACGTGCCTCTCACCGTCTGCCCGGGCCTTCCCGTCGCTGCCCGGGACACGCACAATCGCGGCACCTTCCCGAACGCGGACAAGGTCTACGACACTGCCGCTGGCTTCGTCATCGACACTGCCGCCGGCCCGCAGTCCTTTCCGGTCGCGGGCGGGACGGCGACCGACGCGAAGGCCTCCGGGACCGACGTGACCGACGGAACTCCTCAGTTCCTCGGCGGGAACTACGGCATCCTCTACCGCATGCACCTCGCCACGTCGTCCACTGACGGAAAGAACCTCGGGTTCCTCATCAACCCGCGCGGCGGGGCTTGGGGAGGCGCTCTCTTCGCCGCCCCCGGCCTGACGCCCGGCGGCAAGATCCTCATCCCCGACACGACCGGGTCCATCAGCGTGAACACGAGCGCTGGCGTCGCGGCCAAGTACGCTCCTGGCGCCGGCTTCTCAGCCTGGGTCCAGTTCATGCCGACCGGCGGCTCCTCGTTCCCCGTGAAGTTCGTCGCCGTCCCGTACTGACTCAGTTTTGGGCCCAGTAAACCAATTTCATCCAGTCGGCGTGTTCGACTGAGCGGTTTGGGTTGTCCCTTCGCGGAGATCCCTTCCGTTTCAGGACGACTCCGTGGACGAAGCCGGACCGGGACTGCGAGGCCACTCGGTGCTCCATGGCCTCCTTGCGGATCTCCTCGATGCGCTCCTTCGTGACGGGCTCCTGGATGACCAGTCCGACGTTCTCCGTCCCCACACCGACCAGCTCCTCCAGGATAGCCCGGCGTTCTTCAAGGGTCTTCGCCCCGACCGACTTTCCATCCTGTGCCATGACGTCCCAGAAGGTGAGCGAACACACGACGTTCCTGTCATGAGTCCAGGACCCGCGGCTCGTCGGAGTCCACAGCTCTCCGTCAAGGACCGTTCCCGCTGGCAGCTTTAGCGACTCCAGCTGAGGTCGAAGGTTGTTCGGAACGGGAATCTCCACCTTCTGGCGGGTGAAGAGCTTGAACCCTCCCTCCTCGACAATGAGAAGGGCTCGATACCCGTCGTACTTCTTTTCGAGCACGTAGTCGTCGAGGTTGAGGCTCCCCAGCAGCGACTCGTTGATCTTCATCGGCTTGAACGGGAAAATCCAGAACCCCATGCCGATTGTACTCGGACCCGTGTCGGACTTACATAAACTGTTCATCCGGCGGTGTGGTTGGAGGTGGCGGTCATGGCCGTGTCGATCACCCTTGCCGAGTTCGAGGCTAAGAACCGGCTGAACGCTCTCGTCATAGGCGAGGTTGCCCACCTCGTCTAC
>Ga0315283_10002705_pt1 | contig 14910 bp, 6 predicted proteins | sample YL17G09_0_MG_FD_204541 | JGI IMG/M metagenome (GOLD analysis project Ga0315283, IMG submission 204541) | Sediment microbial communities from Yellowstone Lake, YNP, Wyoming, USA - YL17G09_0 | ecosystem: Environmental > Aquatic > Freshwater > Lake > Sediment | place: USA: Wyoming | collected... | reverse complement strand
TTCTAATTGTTGCGGGAAGGCGCCCTGTTCATCGCGCTCAAACTGCATTCTTAAAACATTCACGGCATCGGCTTTTTTTAAGGCCTCGTCTATATCCTGGGACACCTCTGCGCCCATTTCTTCAATCTCCGGCGGGACAAGCATCGAGGGCGCGCAAACCAAAACCTTAGCCCCTAATTTAGTCAACCCCCAGATGTTGGAACGCGCTACGCGTGAATGCGCAATATCGCCTACAATGCTTACATTTAAGCCTTCAATTTTTCCTAACTTTTCCTTTAAGGTAAAGATGTCTAAGAGTGCCTGGGTGGGATGCTCATGCCAACCATCACCGGCATTGACCACGCTAATTTTTACGTGTCGGGCTAACATGGCTGCTGCTCCAGAACAATTATGCCGCACTACAATAATATCTGCCTTTAAGGCCTCGATATTCCTGCCGGTATCGGTTAAGGTCTCGCCTTTACGGACGCTTGAGGTTTCAGAGGCAATATTAATCACATCTGCGGATAATCTCTTGGCAGCTACTTCAAAGGAGACTCGGGTTCTTGTGGATGGCTCGTAGAATAAATTTACTACGGTTTTCCCGCGCAAAGCCGGAACCTTCTTAATCTCTCTTGTGGATACTTCTTTAAATGACTCGGCAGTAGATAGAATAAGCTCTATTTCTTGCCGGTTTAACTCTTCCAATCCTAATAAATCTTTTCTTGTCCAGGCCATAGCTTAATTTTTCTCCACAATCGCCACTTCATCCTTGCCGTCTACTTCTTCCAATCGTACTTCTACGGTTTCGTTCTGCGCAGTAGGGATGTTTTTTCCCGCATAATCTGCGCGGATAGGAAGTTCTCTGTGCCCCCTGTCAATGAGCACGGCTAATTGTATGGATTTTGGCCGGCCAAAATCTATTAAGGCATCCAAGGCTGCCCGAACAGTCCTTCCTGTATATAAAACATCATCCACTAAGACCACATTTTTATCGCTGATATCAAAATCTATCTCGGTTTTATGCACTACCGGTTGAGCCGCAATTAACGTTAAATCATCGCGATAAAGCGTAATATCCAAAATCCCTACCGGAATTTCTTCCTGGTCTATCTTTTCAATGCAATATGCTAAACGCTTAGCCAAATACGCCCCGCGATTTCTGATGCCGATAAGGCATAATTCCCTTGTGCCTTTGTTCTTTTCTAAAATCTCGTGGGCAATGCGCATAATCGCCCGCGCAACTGCATCTTTATCTAATAATTTAGCTTTTTCTTTCATAGTTATCCTATAAAAAAAATCCCAACCGCTTTTTTTAAGCAGTTGGGTTGTCTTTATTATACATTTGCAACATCACTCTTTGCCTTGCCAGCTTCTCATGAGCTGAGCTTAAAGGCCCTCATTGATTTTTAAAAATATACCATCAAAACCCGGCTTTGTCAAGGTGTTTTCCGGAGGTCTCTGAAAAACTACCCAAACCTATATCAGAGACCTCTGATTACACAGATTACGTAAGATTACACAGATTCCCTCATCAAAGATTTAATCTGTGTAATCTGATTTTTAATCGGTGTAATCATAAAGATAGACTTTTTCAGTGCTCTCTTCCGGGAAGAAATGAATATACTTGGAATGGTATGTGAGCTACGCTTTTTTCAGTTTCTTTAGATACTTAAGGTCCTCAAGGTCTTTTGCCCTGCCTGCAGCGCGTTTCATTTTTATGAGGGCATCTAACGAGGCAAAATAAACAAAGATATTACCAAACTTTGCTCTTACCTTATTTATCCAGACCTCTTCAAAACTCACACCTTTTACAAAAGGATGGATATCAGTTTCTACTGTATATTGACGAATAAGTAGTTTCTTTTTGAGTAAATCTTCTTTTTTAATATCACTTACATCGTAGCCAAATGCCTTTAAAGCCTGCCAGGCCTTTTCGGCATTAGTCTCTGTTGGCCTAATAAAGATATCAATATCCAAGGTCGCCCGTGCGTATCCATGAACAGGAAAAGCAGTTGCGCCGATAATGACAAAATCAACCCGATGTTCTTTTAATGACTTCAAAAGGCTTTCGGTGTCCACTTTTTTCTAATAGTCCTACTATCTCTTTTGTCTTCTGAAACATCATTTCAAATCTTTCTCGCACAGACAGAGATTTAAGGAATCTCAATTCAAATTCAATCTCTTTTTTAGAATTATGCCGCTTTAATTTTAGAATCCGCGCCATCTTTAGCTTTTCCTTTTAGATTTATTATAAACCAAAAAATGCTTGTTTTCAATATATTAAATAAAAGGGGCGCCTAAATTATGGGCCTGTTTTGGCTGATAAACCAATAGGCTGGGACGCCCCTTCTATTGAAAGCTATATTTTTATGGTTCTACTACCTCTGGCTCTTTGGACGAAACTATAATCTTAGCTAAAGCAAGCTGCATTTCAGCTGCCGGCTTATCAGATTCTAATAAGACCAGCAGCTCCTTTAACACCGGCTCAGTGGAAGCAACCCGCTCCTCTTCTAATCTTAAGATATCTGCCAGACAGCTAAGCACATTATCTATTCTTGTACTACAGTCCTGGCTCTTGCAAGAAGCCTCTAAATATTCCTTAATCCGTTCGCAAGAAGGAATTATACCGGCATTGAGCATATTCTCAATTTCTTGCCATTCGTTATCGAGGTTAATGTTATGCTGGCTCAGCGGCGGTGCACTTAAATTAACTCCGGGCATAGCCGGCATTGGCTGGGTGACGATAGGCAGCGCGCGCAGGTCAATGCCGCCTTTATTATTGACCACTGGAGTAACGGATTCATTTTTCTTCAAAGGCGAAGAGCTTTTCACGGGGTTAACTGCTCCTGGATCTATAACAACGATCCTACCATCGCGCAAGAATCCCAAATTCTCTTTGGAAGACTCATTAAGATAGTACCCTTTCTCTCGAAGTCGCCGGTCCATATCTTGGACATCTGCTTCGGTTACGCCTTCACTTGAGGCATAAGGTAGCAGCTCAATATGCCATATACCTATTTTTTTCTTTTCCATGGGCTGTAACATTTCAGGAATTTCGTATCGGATGTTCTCTCCCCAACCTATCCGTATCACATTTCCTTTTGGAGTCTTTAAAACAACTGCGTAGGTACCGCCTGCTAGGGGGACAGAGCCAATCGAAACCAAAGCAAGAATATCCTCGGCTGCTGAGTACTTCAAAATTATCCTAGCTGCTGGGCATGGGGCTAAGACACCACCAATATTAAACACCGGAGTATCCCCCATATATTCTATAACTTTCTTAGCATACTCGATACGTTCTTCCCGATGTCCATCATTACCATCAGGCAATGATTCTATTTTTGACTCCGCTGCCGAAGAGGCGGATTCCTGCTGCATCGGCGAGCCGGCGGATTTCTCCTTAAGCCTACGTACAAACTCATCCCAGTAGGCTTTGGCATTCTTAAGTTTTACGTTTCCAGAAAGCAATAAGAAAAAGGTATTGGATTCGCTTCTCTCCTCTAATAATTTTATGGGCAATCCTTCGGCTGCAGAACGCATATGAGATTTTATTATGGTTTCTTCGCCCTCTTCTGTTATGGAACCATATATTACATCGGGACCGCTTCCGGATGTCTTTATCCCTTTTATCTTATTAATCTCAACCACTGCATCAAAAATAATTGGATGTATATTTTCCCTTGTTACTGGTAGGCCTCCAAACCCAGCTGCCACTTTTATGTCTACAATGACGCTTCTTTCCTCAATTGTACTATCTGGGGTCAAACCTGCAGCTATATCATTAGGATGTAAACAGGCCATCTCAGAGCTGATTTTTTCAGAAAGTATCTTTATCCTGTCCAGAGCAACAGAAAGATGACTATCGATGTCTTCAACTGGTTCCAAATCATAAATTATCATATGGGATTCTATAACTTTTTTCCGTTCTTCAATATTTCTCGCCTCACTAAGTTTATTTTGCAAATCTTCAATTTGTTTTCTAATCCTAACGAGCTCTTCCTTAGCGAAAAGAGTGTCTTTAAAATCACCTGAATTAATAGTCTTCTCAATTATGTCAAGCCGGCGAAGAAAGCCAGACGCAATTAAAGAGTTGCCCTTCTCCGCTGTCGAGGAGGCGGATTCCTGCTGCATCGTCGAGCCGGCGGACGTAGTTGAGTTTGGCTCGGCAAGGGGCGAAGAGGAATGAGAGACTACCTGAGCAGCAACACCCTTTGTAATATTATAACCATTAAAGGTTTCCTTTTTGTCCAAATCTACCTTTTCTCCTTTAGTAAACTTTTGAAATACTGTATGTATCTCACCTCTGTTAGATAATGCTCCACTATTGCCTATAGGCGCGACTATCAGTTCTACGCCTTTAATTTTTCCTATTTTTTCTATATATCTAATCGCATTTTCTAAAAAATCTTCTGCGCTATATTGAGATAAGAATTCTTCCGAAGGGTTAACTGCTCTTAAAATGAATACGGGTTTACCATTACTGGTATTCTCCAGAATAAGCATAGAACCAATAAATTTTGTTTCTAAGCCCTCTCCTGTAGTAAATATAATGGCAGTTATAGGGCTCGGATCTTTCCTTAGCATAATATCGGACTGGGCAGTATAGCAGGCATTACCTATATCTCCGGCCATTTCGCCTAATATACCTTTAGTGGCGAAGGCCTTCACTGTGACGGAGTCATTTTTAAGTATTTTGATTTTAAACAATTCTTCTTCAAATATCCGAGTATTTAAAACATTTAACAAGGCTTTCTTAGTATCCTTATCTAAACCGCTCAGGGCATGTTCTTTGATAAATTCTTCTTTGAGCTCAATAATTTTTCCAAATGATAAAACAGAGGGACCTTCATTAATATTATTCAATAGATTTTTACGGAAAATAGCATTCTGGGGATTATTCAGCGTATCGGTTACTAATATTAAAGCTATTAAGTCTTGAAATTCTTTTTGACCAGCCATAGGGATAGCAAGATCCAATAAACTAACGACTTGCGAAGAATTTAATTTCTCAGCAGTATTGGTTAATTTATCCAACTGTATTCTAATGCCCTTTTTTACTTTCTCGTCAGAAACAGTAATTCTATCCCCTAGTTCATTTTGCTTGTTCTCTAGAATCCTAAAGGCTATTTGTTTTAACCTTTCTATTTGTTTGTCTAAAGATTCTTCTGATAAACCAACTGCTTGTTTAATCAGTTGCACATATTCTTCAAATTTCTTTTGCGCATCTTGGGTGAATTCTATCTTTCCCTTTCTTCTTATTAAGAATGCCTCTTCTTGATTAAATGCGGGGTCCAAAGGCGGAATCCGTCCCTGCCTCTTTAATTCATTAAACTGCATAACAAATTCTTTCAATTTTATTTTTCTATTAGAACCGTGCCCCCATTGCGTGGTACTGAACCCCGTTAATCCTCCGATAATTGCTTCTATAACAGGATTGCCAAGGTCTGAATTACTAATCTCCTTTTCATTTATAATCTTGATCATATTATTTTTGATCATATTCTCTAACTGTTCTAAGCCATTAATTCCTGTAGAAGTTATCCCGATGTCTTGAAGTTTATAATGCCCGAGCCTCTTATCATCTAAAGGCATTTGTCTGGATAAATATCTGTGAACCAATATTAAATCTCTATTAGTTAAATAACCAAATCTTTTTATATAATCCTTTAGTATAAGCCCCCAGTCCTCTAAAGCATCGCTTTCTATCATTCCTTCATTTTTTAATATGTTATTTATATTCCTGTAGAATTCTAATTTTCTTGCATGCTCTATTTCCTCGGCAGAAATTTTTAATAAATCGAATATTTCCCTTGAAGCATTTATTTCTGATAAGTAATGGACTAACCATGCTTTCTCGTTTACCAATATCTTGTTGCCTTCTGAGACTAGAAAAGTTGATAACGAGGACCTATAGTCATAAGCTCTACTAAGATAAAATTTTAGGATATCTTCAACACGGCGTGTTCCTAAATCTGCGCCTTTTAAGAAATTAGCAATTGAACACAGTTGCTTTAAAGTTTCGACGGCTTGGACTGGCTCTTCTTTGGGAAAAAGGATTGAATTTGCGATGATATTAAATACAAAGCTCAGATGCTCTCCTGCATATAATTTGGCAATTTCCTCAATATATGATTTGACGGTTTCTAGATAAGGGACAACCTTCGGATTGAACATTCCGAGAATCGTATTTAAATTATCCAAGAATTTATAAGGGTTTCTAACGAGATAATCAATAAAGAGCATTTCTGGATCAATCTCTTTAGAAATGGTGGGTTGATATTTAAACTCAGGAGCAACTTGTTGAATTTTCTTAAGTTTTTTGAAAACTTCTTCTTTCTGTTGGAATAATGTTAATAAAGAGCCGGTGTGCTTGCCAAATGTAAAGCCATAAGAAACCAATTCTTTAATAAATGCTATGACTTCGTAGTCCTTGAACTCTCGGTCGATGTATTCGATTATCTTCTCATCATTAACTTCCTGCTGATACTGGGCTAAAATGGCTAAAAGTGCGAACAGGGCTTCTATATCATTGGTTCTTCTTATATAATCAGACAGTGCGCTTAAAATTTGGTTTTTCTTTAGAGTCCATTCCTCCTCATTGGTTCTTTTGATTGTTGCGATTGTATTATTTTTCCTGAATATTAGAATTTCGCCGGTCCAGAGCATTTCTATGTAAATATCCCCTGCGTAAATAAGCAAAGTCCCACCGCTCCCATATGATGTTACACTTTCTATATTTATCTTCCCTTTTTCTATTAACTCTATAGCTTTTCTATCAAGGAACGGCTTAATAAGTTTTTTATGTGCAACCCAACTGGTGATAGCTAATCCGATAAGCCCAGAGATGCCTTTTATCAAAGTTAAAACTTTTGCTTCCTCTTCTATACGACGCTCAATTACTTGATTTACTGTTTTATCGCCAATAAAGGCTTTATCAATAGAAGCAAACCTTCTACTAAGAATAGAGGCGCGCGTTATCTTTAAAGAGAACTTCGTAGAAAGATCCTCTACGGGAATAATGTAAATTTTTTCACCCCATTTTTCATAGAAACCAAGTTTCCCTGCTTTTGCCATTTTCACCAATAGTTTCACCGCTTCTGTTTTGCCCTTTTTCTTATAAGCATCCTGTATCTCCTGCGGAAGTTGCCCAACCACAAATTCTTCGATTGCTTTTTGTTTTTTCTTATATTCTTCAGTATTAATTTTCTCTTTGGAATCTGCTTCAGCTAAGGCATCTTGCTCCGGTAGTTGCAAAGCTACCAAACTTGCTGCTGATACTCCTAACCATTTAAGAAAATTCCTACGGCTTACACCTTCTTTGGTTACCGCCGACGAGGCGACTAACCTTTGGGTTTCTCCAATCGGCGAGCCGGCGGAGGGCAACCTTTGCGTCTCTGACATTGAAAGGGAAGCCGTATCAGCTAGTGGCGACGATGAGATATCCGCCCTAGCTATTTGCTGTCGCAAGATCTCATCTAGGAGGGGCGCCAAGAGCGCACGGTATCTTGCCTGCCTATATATATACTGCAGGGGTTCTTTTCTGGAAGTCCACCTAATCCAATTTGGCCCGTATTTTATGGCAAGCTCTAAGACATCGGGCTTGCCGTTGAATAGGACCTGTTTTATTATCTCTAACTGTTTTCCGTCAGAAAGCAAACTATTGATATTGGCTTTCAGCCTGCCTAAAACACCTAACCTCCTGGTAATGTAGAGCTGCTCCAGAAAATTTTTAGCCCCTCTCTTTTTAGGGACTACTTTTTGTAATGCAGATAGTCGGGCGTTCAGTGTTTCTGACTCGCTTGACAGCTTTTTTAGCCTCGTATTCAAAACGTAATTCACGCGCCAGTGGTTCATATGATCAATGGCAACCCCTGCCATGATATTATAACCAATTTCCTCTTGGGCCCTTTTCTGAGATATCTGTTTATCGCGTTTCACTTCCGGCAAGAACGCCATGATAATCGTTTTGTATGCCTTCTGATATACATCCACTAACTTGACTTCATTGCCTTTTTCATCATACCATTTCTTAATTAAGTCATTATTGATGCGCTCTATCTCCGGGGCGTGAATCTGAGTTAAGCCGTGTGCATCTTTAGCTGATTGCGCATCTTGCTCACCAGCTGATTCTGCGGCAATCAGGGTCAAGATATTCTCAATGGGCATACGATAACCAAATACCTCTATGGATGCCGCGCGTAACGCTGCCCGCATCACTTGCTCGTTTCGTAGAATCCTATTTAAATTATCCTGGTAATACTTGCCTGGCACAGCGTTTATTTGTCGCTTAATCCTGGCCGATAAAGGCAACGAGGGTTTTTTCTGTACCAGCGTTTGTGCCTGTTTGTTGACAGGATGCTGTAAGGCGGCAAAGAGATTTGGTGGCAAGATGAAGGTATTAACCCCGAATTGAACAATCAGAGCTATAATAATAATTGCAGTCTTAGGCCTCATTAATAGCGGTGCTGCGGTTGACTGTGGGTGAATATTGTAGTCTGGGGTTTCTGGTAAGGTTGGTTGTTCTGGTGCTTCTGGCATCTCTGGTTTGCCCTTTATTAATGAGGATTTAATCTGCACCTTATATGGGTCTTCTATTGTGACAGGCGAGCTAACCTCTATAGCAGGCAATTGCCTATTACCTTTTAAAACATCAACCTGTATCTTGGGATCTCCGCTTATGGCAGTTAAAGGGCCAGTAGTTTTATATCCGTTGTCAGTAATTACTGGGGATGACCCGCCCTGCCCGATATCAAAATTAATCCCCCCGCTAAAATAGCTCCTGATTGTCTGTCCGAATGGGGTAGAAATCGGCGTCTTGATATTGTATTCTCCGTCTTTAAAAGACTGCTGATACGCTTTAAAATATGTAGATTTAGACCAGTTTTCTTTGGATGTAATCCCGTTCAGATTCTTTTTATCAATCAACCAGGAGTATAAACCGCCCTTGCCGTAGAATCGGGATTTAAACCATTGGGCTAAGATTAAAGAATAATAGACTTGTCTTAAGGAGGCATATCTTTTGGAGGTATTGATTTCTTTGGTGAGTTTAGGGATAATCAGTTCGCGGATAAGTTGGGATGAATATTCATTTAGGGTTTTTAAGCGGCCATCCTTAAAATTGTAGATTGCGGAGTCCTTGAGATAATCTTGCTCAAGCATTACCTTAAGGGTGGCTTTATAGATATAGGCATTATCCTGGGTTTCGCGGATAATGATTTCATCCGGCACAATCCAGGGCCGGGTTAAGGTGGGAATAGTTATATTGGCTGAGCCGAATATCTCTTCGGCTTTTTGATAAAGCTTGTCCCAGTATTCTTTGCCTTCGGGTGTCTCGGGTGAGGTAAATTTGGCGGTATCTCTCTTAAGCTGTAGGTCTGCCTCTAAAAGAATCTTGCCCACATCAGTTGTAGCTAAAGCGTCATCAATAATCTGTTCTGGCGAATCCGGCCTTAAGTTTACCCAGAAACTATCGTTAGGAAGGCTTATGCCCACAAAGAAATAATTAAGAAGTTCTTTAGTTGCGTTCTCGAGTTCTTGAGGCCGTAAGTTCTTGAGGTCACCCTTATCTAAAAGCAGCTTAAAATTATTGCTTAAGTTATCGTAGGATAGGTAGCGAAGGTGAAGCGGACGGAATTTGTCTTGAATGAGAGAATTGCGCAGTTGGGCAATGTGGCCAGAGATATCCAGTTGCCCGGCAATCTGGGCAAACCCAGATTGCTCAAAGATTAAGCAAAAGCAGATAATGAGCGATAGAAATTTGATGACCCTGCGTGGCATTTTAAGTTTTTTAGTGGAGTTTTTGGTCTATCAGCCGTGTTTAGCAATAAGTATGCAATATAGGTAAGGTAATTTCAATACGATTTAGGTGGCTTTAGGAAAGCGTTTTCTGGAGGGATTAGATGACTAAAACGAATTCTCCGCGGGGTTTTTGCTGCCTGAAGTGTTCTAAAAGCTCTCTGGCGCTGGCGCGTTTAACTTCTTCAAACTTTTTGGTCAATTCGCGGCATAAGACTACTTCTTTCTCGCCAAAGATATCCTGAATATCCTGAAGGGTTTTGGCGATGCGGTGGCAGGATTCGTAAAAGACAATCGTGCAGCCTAACTTGGCAAGTTCTTTTAGGCGGTTGCGCCGCGCCAAGGGCCGATTGGCTAGGAAGCCTGCAAAAACAAATTGATGGCTGGGTTTTCCTGAAACAACTAAGGCATTGATAAAAGCAGTCGGCCCGGGGATAACGCTAACTTCAATATTATTCTTTATGGCTAAATTTATAATGTGATAGCCCGGGTCGAGTATGCCCGGGGTGCCTGCATCTGATACCAGGGCAACATCCTTTCCTTCCTTCAGAAGGGCGAGCAAACATTGACCTTTAGTAATCCGATTGTGCTGGAAATAACTGGTGGTGGGGGTTTGGATGCCGTAGTGGTCAAGTAGGATTTTAGTGTGGCGCGTATCTTCGCAGGCAATTAAATCCACAGACTTTAAAACTTCAATTGCGCGCAAGGAGATATCTTTTAAATTACCTATGGGGGTAGCAACTATATGCAGCATTATTCCACGGTTACTGACTTGGCTAAATTGCGCGGCTGGTCCACATCACAGCCTCGTTTGACCGCAATATGATAGGCAATTAGCTGTAATGGCAGGGCAACCAAAAGAGGCGAGAATAATTCACTGCATTTAGGAATATAGATTACCTCCTTAGTCTGCTCTTGAATCTTCTCATCACCGCCAGTGGCAATAGCTATGATTTTACCTTTGCGGGCTTTAATCTCCTGGAGGTTGGAAATCATCTTCTCATATACGCTGGATGCGCAAGCCACGCAGACCACTGCCCGATATTCATCGATTAAGGCAATCGGGCCGTGCTTCATCTCGCCAGCAGCATAGCCTTCAGCCGGGATATAAGAAATCTCTTTTAATTTTAAGGCGCCCTCCAAGGCCGAAGGAAAGTTAATGTGCCTGCCTAAATAAAGGAACGAGCCAAAATGGGCATGCCTTTTGGCTAAAGAACCAATGGTATTCTGTTTTTGCAAAATCTCTTGCTGTTTTGCCGGGATTGTTTTTAATTCTTCAAGGTATTTATTAATCTTTTCTGGAGTGAGAATGTTTTTTATCCCGGCCAGGTAAAGAGCCAAAAGATAAAGGATTAAAAGTTGGGCGGTATAAGCTTTGGTTGAGGCAACTCCGATCTCTGGCCCGGCATGGGTATAGATTATCCCGTCGGACTCTCGGGTTAAGGTCGAGCCTAAAACATTACAAATAGATAATACTGGGGCGCCGAGTTTTTTCGCCTGCCTTACCCCGGCCAGGGTATCTGCGGTTTCTCCGGATTGGCTGATGGCAATCACCAAAGTATCCTGGTCAATAAGTAAGTTGCGATACCTAAACTCGCTTGACACATCCACGGTTGTGGGAATAGCACACACAGACTCCAAAATATACTTACCTATCAGCCCGGCATGATAAGCGGTACCGCAGGCAACAATCGAAATATTCTTAATTTCTTTCAGTTGTGCTTCGGGAATCTGCTGCTCTTCGAAAATTATCTTGTGGGTTTCTTTTTGTATCCTGGCGTTGAGCAGGTTTTCCATAATCTTAGGCTGCTCATTGATTTCTTTGAGCATAAAGTGCCTGTGGCCTTGCTTCTCGGCCTGGGCAATATCCCAATTAATGCGGGTGGACTTCCTAATGATCTCTTTGCCGTTAAAATCCGTTATCTTATAACTATCCTTAGTCAAGACCGCGAGTTCATTCTCTTCTAAGAAAACAATCTCTTTAGTGGAATCTAAAACTGCGGGAACATCAGAGGCAAGAAAGTTCTCGTTTTTGCCTAAGCCGACAACTAAAGGGCTTCCCAGCCGCGCGCCAATGAGTTTATCCGGCTCCCGCTGAGAAATAACCCCGATGGCGAATGAGCCTTCTAATTTACTAACCGCTTTTCCTACTGCTTCTTCCAGGGCGCAATTCTTATAAAACTTCTCAATTAAATGCACGATCACCTCAGTATCAGTTTGGCTGATAAATTTATGACCCTCTTTAATCAGCGTGTTTTTTAACTGGGCGTAATTCTCGATAATACCGTTATGCACCAGGGCAATTTCGTTTTGGCAATCGCCATGCGGATGGGCATTAATTTGATTGGGAGCGCCGTGGGTGGCCCAACGTGTATGGGCAATACCGTTGGTGCCTTCCAGGGGTTTTTTGCGCAGCAAGGCTTCTAAGATGCTTATTTTACCCGGAGATTTTCTAATCGAGATGGTGTTTTTGCGGGATAGAATAATGGCCATGCCGCTGGAATCATAACCGCGATACTCCAGGCGCTTCAGTCCATTCAAGAGAATGGGCTGCGCTTCTCTTGCTCCGATATATCCGATTATCCCACACATTGAGCACCTTATGCTTTTGTCTAGCGAAATCTATACGTCCCCAACCGGATTTGAACCGGTGTCGAGAGCTTGAAAAGCTCTTGTCCTAGACCAGGCTAGACGATGGGGACGAATGACTGTTGAGCAATCTCTTAAAGGCTTCGCCGCCTTTATAAGTCTTTATTTGCTTTTCTCTGCGGATTGCCTCTAATTTTGTCGCATATATCTCATGATAAACTAACTCAAATGGGCCCCTATATCTAACAGACTTAGACTTCCCTCTATCGTGATCTTGCAATCTTCTCTCTAGATTATCCGTGTAACCTATATAATGTTTATTGTCCTTTAAGCTTAGTAAAATGTAAACATAATACATTTTTTGAGCCCGTGTCGCCCCGCCTTCGGCGGGGTGTCCTAGACCAGGCTAGACGATGGGGACCAAAAATTATTCTTCCTCTTCGGCAATGACGGGCGCTACGCAAGAAACGTGGTCTTTGTCTTGCAATTTAATCAGGCGTACGCCCTGCGCCGAGCGACCGGTAGAGCGGATATCTTTGACTGCGCAACGTAGGAACATCCCGTTCTGGGTAATAACCATCAATTCATCTTTATCGTTGACTGTCTTTAAATTTACTGCCTCGCCATTTTTGTTGGTGACTTTCATATTAATAACACCCTTGCCGCCGCGGCTGGTAAGCCGGTATTCATCTATGGGTGTGCGCTTGGCAAAACCTAATTCCGTAACCGTTAAGATGGTTGAGTCTTTCTGCGGGATAACCATATCAATAACTTCGTCTTTTTTGCCTAAAGAAATAGCGTGTACTCCATGCGCAGCCCTGCCCATATCGCGCACCTTGGCTTCAGAAAATCTTATCGCTTTGCCTTGGCGAGTTCCGATGAGCAACTCCTGTTTCCCGTCGGTTAGCTCAACGCCGATAAGCTCATCACCCTTGTCCAAAGTAATCCCGATTATGCCGCCTTTGCGCGGATTGCCGTAAGCATCGAGCCTGGTCTTCTTAATCTGACCTAGTTTTGTCACCATCACTAAATATTTATCGCTGGAAAATTCTTTCACTGGTATGGTTGAACTTATCTTGGAGCCCGTCTCCATTTGGATAAGATTTATGATGGCCTTGCCTTTAGAAATGCGGCTGGCTTGGGGAATTTCATAGACCTTCAGCCAATGCACCTGGCCTTTGCCCGTAAAGACGAGCAAATAGTCTCTGGTGGAAGCCACAAAAAGATGCTCGATAAAATCCTCTTCTTTAACCTCTGCGCCGGTGACCCCTCTTCCTCCGCGTTTTTGCTTGCGGTAAGAACTTACGGGCAGACGCTTGATATATCCGGCGTGGCTGATAGTCACCACCACATCTTCTTCGGCAATCAAGTCTTCTATTTCCAATTCTTCTACTTCGCCCACCACGTCGGTCCTGCGTTCATCGCCGTATTTTTTCTTTAAAGCCTCAAGCTCATCCTTAATAATCCCCTCGATTTTTTTCTCGGAAGCCAGGATGGCTTTGCACAATTCAATCTTTTTCAATAACTCTAAGTATTCGGCGTCAATCTTGTCCCGTTCCAGCGCAGTCAAGCGCTGCAGCTGCATCTCTAAGATTGCCTGAGATTGAATCTCGGAGAGGCCGAATTCCTTCATCAGGCGCTCTTTGGCATTCTCCACGTTTTTGGAAGTCTTGATGACTTTAATAATGCGGTCAATATACTTTAAGGCTATCTTTAGGCCTTCTAAGATATGCGCTCTTTTTAAGGCCTTGTCTAATTCAAACTGGGTCCTGCGCCGGATTATAACTTTGCGATGTTCGATATAAGCATCCAGCATCTGGTGTAAATTCAAAACCCGCGGACGATTCTCAACCAAGGCCAGCATGATAATGCCAAAGGTGTCTTCTAATTGTGTATGCTTAAAGAGTTGATTTAAGATGATCTGCGACTCGGTATCGCGCTTAAGTTCAATGACAATGCGCATTCCTTCCTTGTCCGATTCATCACGAATATCCGAAATACCCTCGAGCTTTTTCTCATCCACCAAAGCAGCAATAGACTCAATAAGTGTGGATTTCTGCACTTGATAAGGAATCTCGGTAATCACAATCAAATCTTTCCCGCTTTTCTGATGTTCTACCGTCGCCCGGGAGCGCACAACCAGCTTTCCTTTGCCTGTAGTGTAGGCTTCCTTGATACCGGCCTTGCCGCAGATAACCCCGCCCGTGGGAAAATCCGGTCCCTTAATATAGCGCATTAAATCCTTGATTTCGGCTTCAGGATGGTCCAAGATATAAATAATAGCGTCGGCAACTTCATTTAAATTATGCGGCGGAATGTTCGTTGCCATACCCACGGCAATACCGCTTGAACCATTGACTAAAAGATTGGGCAGGCTGGCAGGCAACAAAAGCGGCTCTTGTAAAGAGGCATCGAAGTTTGGCCCAAAATTAACTGTACCCTTATCGATGTCGGCGAGCAGCTCATTGGCAATTGCTGCTAGACGTGCCTCGGTGTAGCGCATTGCCGCCGCAGCATCGCCGTCCACCGAATTGTGCACAAAAA
>Ga0315283_10002704_pt1 | contig 14919 bp, 15 predicted proteins | sample YL17G09_0_MG_FD_204541 | JGI IMG/M metagenome (GOLD analysis project Ga0315283, IMG submission 204541) | Sediment microbial communities from Yellowstone Lake, YNP, Wyoming, USA - YL17G09_0 | ecosystem: Environmental > Aquatic > Freshwater > Lake > Sediment | place: USA: Wyoming | collected... | reverse complement strand
GGGCAGTTCCCGATTGCTCTACGTCGGGGCGTTCATCGTGGTGACCTACCTGGAGCTGCTCGGCACCGCGTGGGGCGTATGGGCCTGGCAGACCCATGACCCCACAGGGATCGTCACGATCGGCAATCCTCCCAGCGTGGCTGCCGGGGGGTACGGCTGGTTCGATCTGGCCGCGGTTGCGTTGGCCCCCTGGCTGGCCGCGATGTGGGCACGCTGGCGAGCCGGATCGCTGCGTCCCGGACTCCTGCGACCGGAGTCCTTCCGCCGCCGCTCAGGTGATGCTCAGCCGGTGCACGACCTCGTCGTGCAGATGGGCGTTGGTGGCGACGGCTGAACCACCGGCCGGCCCGCGTACGCCATCGAGATCGGTGAAGCGCCCACCGGCTTCCTCCACGATTACCGCCAGCGCCGCCAGGTCCCACAGGGAGACCTCCGGCTCGGCCGAGACGTCGACGGCGCCCTCGGCCACCAGCATGTGCGACCAGAAGTCGCCATAGGCCCGGGTCCTCCAGACCGCTGCGGTGAGTTCGAGGAACTGGGGGAGTCGGCCGCGCTCCGCCCAGCCGCCAACTCCGGAGAACGACAGCGAGGCATCCGCGAGCGAGGTCACACCCGACACGGTCAGTCTCCGGGGTTCGAACGACGATGCTGAACCCGTTGCAGCAGAGGCAATCCCGGCGGGAGCCACCCAGGCTCCGGTGCCGCGAGCGGCCCACCAGCGTCGTCCGAGCGCAGGCGCGCTGACGACCCCGACGACGACCTCGCCGTCACTGGCCGGATCGCCCTCGGACAGTGCGACCAAGGTCGACCAGACCGGGACTCCACGTACGAAGTTCTTCGTCCCGTCGATCGGGTCGATGATCCAACGGCGGATGGCTTCCCCGGTCTGGCCGAACTCCTCGCCGATGACCGAATCGCCGGGGCGGTCTGCGGAGACGATGTCTCGCAGCACCTTCTCGACCTCGCGGTCGGCATCGCTTACGGGGGTGAGATCCGGCTTGGTTTCGACGACCAGGTCCATGGCGAGGAATCTGGCCATCGTGATGGCGTCGGCGGCATCGGCCATCCGATGGGCGAGTTCGAGGTCGTCGCTGTGGGTCACGGCGCCGACGGTACTGGTTGAGGGGATCGGTTGGTCCTTCGTGGTCGCCATGGATGATCTCGGGGGGCAACCATGACTCGAGTGCCTGATGAAGCGGCAATGCCGGACTCGAACCGATAGGTGAGCAAGGATGAGTGAATGATCACGGCGCTGCCGTTCGACTCGGCGTTCGATACGGTGTTCGGCCTTCCGGTTCACGCCCTTGTGGTTCACGCGGTGGTCGTCCTCGTTCCGTTGACCGCCATGGGTGCGATTGCCATCGCGCTGGTGCCGCGATGGTCCCGTCGCTTCGGCGTACTTGTCGTGCTCGGTGCGTTCGTGAGTGTCGGAGCGGCCGTCGTCGCGGAACGAAGCGGAAAGCAGTTCGCCTCTCGCGTGGGCTATCCGGAGACGCACGCAACCCTGGGCGAGAAGGAGAAGTGGCTCGCGGCGCTGCTGTTCGTGGTCGTTCTGGTGCTCTGGCTCTGGGACCGTCGTCATACCGACGGACCACGCACGCCCGGCGTCAAGATCCTCGCCGGATTCGTGGTGGTGGTCGCGATCGTCGCGGCGGGGTGGACGATTCGAACCGGTCATACGGGTTCGCAGGCGGTCTACGAGAAGGTCATCCAGAACACGAAACCAGGTCAGTTCCCGGTTCGTTAGTTCCGCGCGCCATCCGAGACCTCAGCACCCGGGGCCGACGTGTTCTCGGGCTCCTCGCCCTGGCGGGAGACCATCAGGCGGCGCAGCGAGGCCAGTCGAGCCCGACCACCGACTCCGGCACGTCCGGACTCCACCCACGAGTCGAGTCCGCACTCCTCCTCGTCATGTGAACACCCTCGCGGGCAACCGTCGGTCCCCTCCTCGAGTTCGGGGAAGGCTCGGATCACCCGCGAAGGATCGACGTGAGCGAGGCCGAAGGAACGGACCCCCGGCGTGTCGATCACCCATCCCCCTGCCGGCAGCGGCAGCGCAACCGTCGACGTCGACGTGTGTCGCCCCCGACCCGTTACCGCGTTGACGACTCCGATGCTGCGGTGGGCATCCGGTACGAGAGCGTTGACCAAGGTCGACTTCCCGACCCCCGAATGCCCCACCAGCACGGTGAGCCGATCGCCCAGTTGTTCGAGCAGCTGGTCAGGCGAGTCCCCCCGACTCCAGACGACGAACGGAACGTCCAGGGCGGCATAGGCCTCGAGGAGTTCGGAGGGGTCGGCCAGGTCGCTCTTGGTCAGCACGAGCAGGGGCTCGAGTCCTGCGTCGTACGCCGCCACCAGGCACCGATCGATCATCCCCATGCGGGGTGGGGGTTCAGCCAACGCCGTCACGATCGCCAACTGATCGGCATTGCTCACGATGACCCGCTCGACCGGATCCGTGTCGTCCGCGGTCCGGCGTAGCGTCGTCACCCTCGGTGCCACGCGAACCACCCGCGCCAGCGTGTCGTGCGCCCCCGAGATGTCGCCGACGATCGACACACGATCACCGATGACGACGCCTTTGCGACCCAACTCCCGGGCCTTCACCGCCGTGACGAGCCTGATGGGTTCGTCGGCCTCCCGCGCGTCCTGGGGTTCCCCCATCACGCAAGTCAGCCGCCCGCGATCAACGCCGACCACGAAGCCTTGCGCGGCTTCCGTGTGCGCCGGACGGTCCTTGCTGCGCGGTCGCGAACTGCGTCGCGGTGGACGGTTCCGTACGTCGTCCTCGTCGAGTTCGCGCGGGGTCACCTGCTCAACTCGATCGCCGTCGTCATTCGGTCGGATCCATGGATGCCACCCCGAACGACGCCTCCCACAACGAGACGAAACTGGGCATCGTCTTGTGGGTCGTGGCGACGTTCTGCACGAGCACTCCCGGTACGGCAAGCCCCAGCACCGCTGCCGCAGTGGCGATTCGATGGTCGTCGTAGGTACGCACCAGACCACCATGGAGGGGGCACGGGGTGATGACAAGTCCATCCACGTCTTCACGCACCTCACCTCCGAGCGCATTGATCTCGCTCGCCAGTGCCGTCAGCCGGTCTGTCTCGTGGCCCCGGAGGTGCGCGATCCCACGAAGATGCGAGGGAGATCGCGCGAGGGCGCACAGCGCGGCTATCACCGGGGTCAGTTCGCCGACGTCGTGCAGGTCGGTGTCGATCCCCCGGATCTCCTCGGCGCCGCTGACCACCATGTCGTCGCCTTCGCGACGGACTGATGCGCCCATCTCGGCGAGGAGTCCGCGCAACCGATCACCGGCCTGGTCGGTCTGGTGGGGCCAATGTGGAATGGTCGTTCGCCCTCCGGTGGCCAGGGCCGCGGCGAGAAAGGGCGCGGCGTTCGAGAGATCCGGTTCGATGATCCAGGTACGTCCTTGGATCGGGCCAGGGGCAACCGTCCAGGTCGACGCCGTCGGATCGGCGACGTCAACCGCGACGTGAACTCCGGCGTGTCGCAGCATCGTCACGGTCATGTCCACGTGCGGCATGGAGGGAATCGGCTGACCACGATGACGGATCGTGAGTCCGTCCACGAAGGACGGCCCGGCAAGGAGCAGAGCGCTGACGAACTGACTCGACGACGCGGCGTCCAGCTCGACCACACCGCCGCGTACGGCCCCTCGCCCGTGCACCGTGAAGGGCAGCGTGCCTCGGCCGTCGTCGGTGACGTCGACCCCCAGGGCGCGCAGGCTCTCGATGGTGGTGCGCATCGGACGCACCCGCGATGCCGGGTCGCCGTCGAATTGGACGTCACCCTTGGTGAGTGCTGCGAGAACTGGCACGAAGCGCATGACGGTCCCCGCGAGCCCGCAGTCGACGCCGGCCGGGCCGCGCAACTCGTGCGGTTCGACCACCCAGTCCGGAGTTGTCGAGTCCGGGTTGGCGACCTCGTCGGTGGTGGTACCAAGACGCTCCAGCGCTTCCCTCATGAGCAAGGTGTCGCGGGCGACGAGGGGTTGGACCAGCCGCGACCCGGTGGTGGCCAGGGCGCTGAGCACCAGGGCGCGATTGGTCTGTGACTTGGACCCGGGGATGAGCACCCGTGCGTCGACCGGCCCGCCCGGACTGGGCGCGGGCCACGCCTGTCCGTCGCTTTCCACGGGCGGAGTCTAGGGCGAGCCCCCGTGCGACCCAGAACGGTCGCGACGATGCATTCCGTCGCGGGAAGGGGTGCGGCATGCTCGGACCCATGTGCGGTCGATACGCGGCAAGTCGCAACCCGGATGAGCTCGAGGAGATCTTCGAGATCGACCCGAGGCCCGACGCTTCACCCGTCGAGGAACTGCTCCCCGACTACAACGTGGCGCCGACCAAGAAGATCTACGCCGTCCTCGAAAGACCCGCTGCCTCCTCAGGCTCGCCCGACACCCCGGTTGAGGCCGGGCGGCACGATCCTCGTCGTCAACTTCGCGTCGTCCGCTGGGGTTTGGTGCCGTCATGGGCCAAGGATCCCTCGATCGGCTCCAAGTTGATCAACGCCCGGATGGAGACGGTGGCGGAGAAACCCTCGTACCGTCGGGCGTTCGCCCGTCGACGCTGTTTGTTGCCGGCCGACGGGTACTTCGAGTGGTACCTGCCGACGTCACCGGACGCGCCGAAGGGTCGCGGAGGGAAGCCGCTCAAGCAGCCGTACTTCATCCGCCCCGAGGGCGGCGGCGTGCTGGCGATGGCCGGCCTCTATGAGATCTGGCACGACAAGTCCCGAGCCGAAGACGACCCGGCGGCCTGGATGTGGACCGCCACCGTCCTGACGACGAGCGCCGAGGACTCGGTTGGTCGGATCCACGATCGGATGCCGCTGTGCGTCGAGCCCGATCACTGGTCCCGTTGGCTGGACCCGGAACTCACTGATCCGGACGAGGCGCGAGACCTGCTGGTGCCGGCGGCGCCCGGGCATCTTGAAGCGATTCCCGTGTCCACCGCGGTCAACAACGTGCGCAACAACGGCCCGGAACTCATCGAGGCGCTCCCGCCGGAGGAACTCGTCGACGGAGCGCTGTTCTGACTCCGCCCATCCTCACCAGGACACCCACCCCCGCGTCGGGCGCCGCGCGAGACACCCAGCGAACCGTGGTGGAGACCAGCGTGGGATCTGCCGTGGTCTACGTCGATCGGCCCGCTCCCGAGAATGATCGAGGTGCGAACCTGGTGCTGGGACATGGCGCAGGCCGAGGCAGCGACAGCCCGGATCTGGTGGCGCTCGCTCGCCAGTTGCCCTCGCGAGGGATCACCGTTGTGCGCGTCGATCAGCCGTGGGTAGTGGCTGGCCGCAAGGTCGCGGTTCGACCGGAGACGCTGGATCGGGCGTGGATCGAAGTGCTGTCGCAACTGGGTTCGTTCGTCGGCCCCGCAGGGCGGCTGGTCATCGGCGGACGCTCGGCGGGGGCCCGGGTCGCCTGTCGCACGGCGTCGGACGTCGGGGCGGGCGCAGTCGTGGCGATCGCGTTTCCGCTGTGGAATCCGAATCGCCGGGCGGTCGGCTGGCCGGACGTGGTGCCCATTGGCGCGGCGGTTCGTCGAGCCGAGTTGGTGGGAGCCTCGGTCCCGAGGGGTCGTCCGGTGCTGGTCGTGCAGGGGACGCGAGACCGGTACGGAAGTCCGTCCGACTTCCGGGGTCTCCGCTCTGACTCGATTGACGTCCGGTCGCTCCCCTACGCGGATCACGCCCTGCGCGTACCGGCCCGCGCCCCCGTCGCTCCGGACGAAATCCAGGACCTGCTCGTGGGGTACATCACCGGGTTCGTGCTCGGATCGGCAAGTCGCGGCTGAGGGGCTGCACAGGGTGGGGGAATGTCAGAGAAACGTAAGGCGTTAGCACGATCGTGCCGACCCGCCTACTCGACCGATCCGCCGCACCGCGCGCGAGTGGGTCCGAGTGGATAGTCTCAGCGGCGATGAGTGACCTCGAGCATGTGCCGTCGACCGATCCGGGTTCCGGCGTTCCCGTAGGCCGCAACCTCGATCCCGTGTCAGCGGGTCCGGAATCGGCAGGCCCCGGCGTTCTCGATGGGGGACCCTCGCGAGTCGCGGCCGACGAGACCGATGACGAGAGAGAAGCCCGCTTCGAACGCGACGCCTTGCCGCTGTTGGACTCCCTGTACGGCGCGGCGCTCCGACTTGCACGCAATCCGTCAGACGCCGAGGACCTCGTGCAGGACACGTACGCCAAGGCCTACTCGTCCTTTCACCAGTTCCGGCCGGGGACCAACCTCAAGGCGTGGCTCTATCGCATCCTGACCAACAACTTCATCAACACCTACCGCAAGCAGCAGCGTGAACCGCTTTTGTCGTCGACCGACGAGGTCGAGGACTGGCAGATGGCGCGGGCCGAAGGACACACCTCGAGCGGGTTGAAGTCCGCCGAGACCGAAGCGCTCGAACGACTGCCGGACGAGGACATCCGTGCCGCCATGGCCGCATTGCCGGAGGACTTCCGAACCGCGGTCTACCTCGCCGATCTCGAAGGCTTCTCGTACAAGGAGATTGCCGACATCATGGACACGCCCGTCGGCACGGTCATGTCCCGGCTGCACCGGGGGCGCCGACAGCTGCGGGCGTCGCTCGAGGAGTACGCGCGCGAGCGCGGCTTCGTTGCGGCGACGTCTCCGGCATCGGCCGAGGAGGTCTCATGAGTTGCGGTCAGCCCCACGCCCACGACTGCTCCGAAGTCCTCGCACGGATCTATGCCTATATCGACGGCGAGGCTACGGCCGACGACCGCGTGTGGATCCAGGAGCACCTGGACGAATGCGGACCGTGTCTGCAGGAGCACGGAATCGACGTCAAGGTCAAGGCGCTGGTCGCGAGGTCATGCGGGTGCGCGCCGATTCCCCAGGAAATCCGCGAGCGGGTGATCGGACGGATAAGCAGCCTCCGCACCACCGTCGTCACGCAGACCGATGCGGGTTCGGTGGAGCAGCGCCTCGACATCACCGCGATCCAGTTGGAGTCCGAGTAGCCGACCTGATCTGATCCCAGCGCACGCAGAAGGCCCGTACCGGTGAGGTACGGGCCTTCGGACGTTCGGGCTCAGGCGTTGGGGCGGTTGCCGTGGTTGGCACCGCTCTTCTTGCGGCTACGCCGCTTGCGCGCACGCTTGCTCATGGGTTGCTCCTTGATTTCGAGTGGACCCATGGTGGCACATCCGTGCTGCGGCGCGGATCGGAGGGGAGGCTCGGGTCACTCGTCAGGACTCCGGGCACCCGATGCGCAGGGTCGGGGAGTCAGCCGGTGAGGCGGCGGTTCACGCCGGCAAGCACCGAGCGCGCCACCGCATCTTCGGCGTCACCTCGTACGAGTGCCGAACCGCAGACGACCTGCTCACCCAGGCGTGGGATGGACAGGGTCAGTACCGTGACGGCGACCTCGCGGGAGCCGAAGTCCACCAGTTGTGCCGACTCGATGTGGCTGTTGATGCCGAGCAGTTCGCTCAGCGAGTTCAGCGTCGCCTGCGCCACGATCCGGGGGCGGTGAATCGGCGCACCCGGTCCGGATGCGACCCCGGTGAACGACGTGCCGTCGATCGTCACGTTCACGGTGACCTCGGTCTCACCACCCGTGGTTCCCACGCTGATCGCGGTCAGGGACGGGCGCGCCATGGTGCTCTCCGAATCCAGGTCCTCGGCCTGATCGTCATCGAAGCCGATGTCTGGGACGACGGTGAAGGCCGGAGCCGTCGAGTCGGCTGTTGCGGTCGGTATGCCGGTGAGGAGATCCGCCTCGCCGATCTGGACCACACTGACGATGCGATGGTCGAGGTCGAGGTCGAACTGCGCCATCGCAACGGATTGCACATCGCGCACGACCTGCTTGGCGGGCTTCCCGGGTGCCGCGAGGACATGCACCTCGGTGGGCTTGGCGTCGGGGCCGGTGACGACACTGGCCGCCCGAATCCCGGGTACCTGACGCAGCGCTTCCTCGAATTCAGGGAACATCCGCAATGCGGCCATCGGTCGGGGTCTCCCAGGGTGTCTCGGTCGAGGCGTTGGCTGGTGTCGGCGAGGGTCAGGGCGGTGGGTCCGGTGGTGCGACCCGGGTGTTCGGCGCGGGTGTGGTGTCGGGTTCGGGCTTCACGGTAAGCCCCGCTATCAACAGTCGGCCCGGCACCACGCCGGAGGGCGAGCCACTCGTTGGCTCGGCTCCCTTGGGCTCGACAGACCTCGGTGCTGCATCACGCGCGACGCTGGGCGTCTGCGGAGCCACCGATTGTGACTCCGGCACTCTCGAGGTGGTCCCGGCCGAGCCCATCAGGATCGCGCCCGGGGGTCGTGGCCGGGCCGAGGGTTCGGCGGCTTCCCACGCGAGCACGGCCTGGTCCAGCGCCGCCCGATCCGCCACATCGGCGGCCTCGAGGGCGGCGAGAATCCGGGGCAGCGCCTCGGCGAAGTAGTCCGACTGAGCCTGCAGGCTCTGACGCTGCCACCAACGCAGGGATCGGGCGAGTGCGGGCTCGATCCCTCCGGTGGTCTCCGCGTCGGTGAGCAGTTGGTCGAACTGCTCGGTCAACGGATCGTGGCGCATCGCCAGGACCAGCACGATGAGGTCGGTGAGAGACCGACCCGTTGGCCCCCGACCGCCGCTCACGTGTGGCTCCTCGTCGCGGCTCGGCCCCCCGCCGAACGTCGCCATGTCAGGGTAGACGGCAGGTCACTCACGGGGACCGGCGCCGGCCGGTATTTGGTCCGAACGGGGCGCAGCGGTGACAGAGGGTCACCAGAGAATCGCTCATTGGTGATCCGCGGCGTGGCCTGACGCCAACCGAGCGCGCCGACTTCTCCGTTGTGCAGGAGTTGGACGTTTCGGACACTACGGTGGTCTTCGACGCCGGGGGGCGTCACCGACCGGTTCGTTCGGTCGTCGCACGGGGATGGACCCTGGGACCGCCGCAGCGGCGGCCCCGGTTGCGCGTACGCCAGGACAACTACACAGCGGCAGGATCGGGATCGGCAACGCTCGTTCACAGCACGGTCAAGCACGACACGTGGACGTCGCCCCCCGCAGCCCATGGGCGTGCGGGGCCCTACGGCGCCCTCAGAACGACCGTTTGACCCCCAGCGAAGCGGATCATGCGCCGGCGCTAGCGGTGCCGGTGACGCGATTACAGGGGTTGATGCCCAATGAAGAAGGTGATCTCGGTCATGGAGCGCATGCTCACCGTTGCGCACTGGAAGGTCTGAAAAGAACTTCCGGGCATGACTGAAGTCTGAGTCCGGCGTTGCCGATCCCGATCCTGCCGAACTGTCTTTTCCCGGCGTGGTCGAGGAGACGTGCATGAAGGCCCTGCCCATCCCGGCGCGGCTCTACATCGCCACGGTCGTGATCGTCGCGATCGTGGTTCTCGCCCTTGCCATCCCGCGGGTGACCGACTGGGGCGCCATCGCGGTGCTCACCCTGGTCGTGGTGCTCTCCGAGTACCTCACGCTGTCGTTGGGTCGTTCGGTGAGCGGCGTCGAGGTGTCCATCTCGGTGACTTCTCCCATGGTCATCGGCGCGGTCTTCCTCCTCGGTCCATGGGGTGCTGCGATGGTCGCCGCGGGAAGCTGGCTGTACGTCGATCGGGGTACGCCGGTATTCAAGTTCTTGTTCAACGGGGCTCAGACCGTCCTGTCGGGGTGGTTGGCCGGGGTGCTCTTCTTGGCGCTCGGTGGCAGTGCCCCGTTGGACGCGTCGTCATTCCCGGGCTCGTTGGTGCCCGTCGCCGCGGTTCTGGTCGGCTACGAACTCATCAACGGAGCCTTCGTGGTCGCGTACATCTCGTTGGCCGATCGCGTCGCGCCGGCCCGCGTGTGGCGCGGGATGCTGGCTGGCAGCGCGACCGCCTACTTCGCTTACAACATCTTCGGGTTGTTGCTCGCCGTTGTTTGGACCGCCGGAGTGGGGCCGTTCGCGGTGGTGCTCCTGATGGTGCCTCTCGCGGTGGCCCGATGGGTGTTCGCGCTGTTCGCGCGGCAACGAGAGGCGTACGACGCGACGATCCGGTCGTTCATCCAGGCGGTCGAGACCAAGGACGCCTACACGCGAGGCCACTCCGAACGCGTCGCGAAGGCCAGTCTGATGATCGGTCGCGCGATGAAGGTCCGCGACGACCGACTCGAGACCCTCCGATTCGCCGGCATGCTGCACGACGTCGGCAAGCTGGGTGTGCCGACCCGGGTGCTGCAGAAGGCCGGCAAGCTCACCGACGAGGAATTTGCCGCTATCCAGTTGCACCCGATTCGCGGCCGGGAGATCACGCGTGAACTCGAGTTCCTGGGTGAAGCAATCGTGGCCATCTACCACCACCATGAACGAATCGACGGGCGTGGGTACCCGCTGGGACTATCGGGAGACGACATCCCGGAGTTCGCTCGCATCATCGCAGTGGCCGATGCATTCGACTCGATGACGACCACCCGCTCCTATCGTGGAGCCAGGTCGATCGACGAGGCCGTCGAGGAGTTGATCCGATGGAAGGGAACCCAGTTCGACCCGGCGATGGTCGACGCGATGATCGAGGCGCTCGCCGAGGCACCCTGGGTGCCTGTCGACACCGCGGGTCAATTCGCCGGACCACACAGCGATCTGCCCAACTACGCGAGTGACGATGACGACCCCACCGCAGCGGAGGTGTTGGCCAGTCACCGACCGAGCACCGAGGCTATCCGTTCAGAGCGCGCCGGCAGTGACACGCATTCGACCGATCGTGGTGGTGACCGGCCATGAGCGATGAACGCGGAGAGGTGATCGGAGGACCCCACGGCGGCAGCGCGCTGATCGTGACCGCTGCGGTCGGCGCGGTCGTGTCGGCCGTGCTGGTGTCCGATGAGGGGGTTTCGCAGGGCAAGCTGGCCTTGTTCTTCGTGGTCTGCATCGCTGCGGGCGAGGTGCTGCGAATCCGTATGCCGGGTGGCCGTGACACCGCCCCTATCGCCACCGCAATCGCACTGGCCTACGCCATGCTGCCGTCCATCGGCGGTGTCGCGCTGACGTACGCCGTGCCACTGGTGGTCACCGTGACGGCCGCCGGGAGTCTGTTCGGTGTGCTCCTTCGCCTCGCCGGGCGACGTCCCGTCCCCATCGATGACTTGGCTCGCCGGATCATCATCGTCGGTTGTGTGGCGGGGGTGTTCCGTCCCTTCCTCGAGGCCGACGGGCTGGGACGCCAGACCACCCTCGCCATCGCACTGCTGATGACTGCAGTCGCCCTGCTCGGTCTGGCACTCGACTCCCTCATGGCCGCGCTCGTGCGTGCCGGAGCAGATCGGGCGCCCTATGGCCAGGCCATCGTCGACGAATTCCGCGCCATGTCAGGGATCGACGCCGCCATCGGCGCGACCGCGGTACTGACGGCGCTGGCGATGCCGTCAATGGGCTGGATCGCCGTGCCGATCTTCGCGGTTCCCCTGGTGCTGACGCAGTATTCGTTCCGCAAGTTCACTCACATCCAGGACACCTACCTGCAGACGATCCGGGCCTTGTCGCGGGTCACCGAGGTCGGCGGTTACACCGAGGCCGGCCACGCGCGGCGGGTCAGTCGCCTCGCGGTGTCCGTCGGCATCGAGATGGGCCTGTCCGAGCGGGACGTGCGCGAACTCGAGTACGCCGCGCTGATGCATGACATCGGGCAGTTGTCCCTCGAGGAGCCGATTCCCGGAGGCTCGACCCTCATGACATCTTCGGTGTCCGCTCGTGAGATTGCCGGCCTTGGCTCGTCGGTGATCAAGCAGACCGGTGTCCTCGATCACGTGGCTGAAGTGGTGCAGCGCCAGGCCGATCCCTACTACCCGGGCCACGGTCAGTACGACGATTCGATCCCGATCGAAAGCCGGATAATCCGCGCATGCAACGACTATGACGATCTGGTGGGCGGATCGGTGGAGTCGGATCGCATACTGCACGCGGTCGAGCGCCTGCACATGGGCATCACGAGTGAGTACGACCCGCGAGTCGTCGACACCTTGACGCGGATCGTCAAGCGGCGCAGCGGCATTCTCTGAGTTTGCTGGCGCGTGCTCGCCTCGGGCGCGACACTTCCTGGGTGATCTCGTCGCTGCTGATCGCCAATCGAGGGGAGATCGCCCGTCGAGTGATCCGGACCGCCACCGCTCTGGGCATCCGAACCGTGGCACTGGCAACCGATCCCGACCTCACCCTGCCCTACGCCCGCGAAGCCGATGTCGTGGTGGAGTTGGGGGAGCCGACCCCGGCCACCAGCTACCTCGACGCCGGGCGGGTGCTCGCGATCGCCATCGAGAGCGGCGTCGATGCCGTCCATCCGGGGTACGGGTTCCTCTCGGAGAGCGCCGACTTCGCACAGTCGGTCATCGATGCCGGACTGATCTGGATCGGCCCGTCTCCGGAGGCCATCAGGGCGATGGGTGACAAGGTCGCTGCCCGAGCGCTCATGGTGGCCGCCGGTGTGGCGATCTCCTTGGGTTCACCAGGCTCCGTCCCCGATGTGGGAGCCGCCCTCGAGATCGCGCACGAGCTGGGCTACCCCGTCATGGTGAAGGCGACGGCGGGAGGTGGTGGCATCGGCATGTCCGCAGCCTTCGATGACGAGGAGCTGCGTGCGTCGTTCGCAACTGCTCGGTCCCGTGCCGAGCGGCTCTTCGCTGATCCAGGTGTCCTGATCGAGCGTTACGTGCAACGGGCCCGACACCTCGAAGTCCAGGTCCTCGGTCTCGCCGACGCCCAGATTGTGGCGTTGGGCGTGCGCGACTGTTCCGTGCAGCGCCGACACCAGAAGATCATCGAGGAGTCTCCGCCTCCGAACGTCACACCCGAGCTTCTCGAGCGCCTGACGTCCCTGGCCGTCACGGCCGCTTCGGCGGTGTCGTATCGCAACGCCGGGACCGTTGAGACTCTCTACGACGTGGATCGAGACGAGCTCTTCTTCCTCGAGATGAACACGCGGCTGCAGGTCGAGCACCCGGTGACCGAGATGGTCACCGGCATCGATCTCGTTGAGCAACAACTGCGAATCGCCTCCGGGCTGGCCCCCACGTTCGACGCCGGCCAACCCGTGCCGTCGAACGGGCACGCCATCGAACTACGGGTGTATGCCGAAGATCCCGTCCGGTTCCTTCCTCGTCCGGGCCGCCTGAGTCAGTGGGTGATGCCCACCGGCCCGGGGGTGCGGGTCGATGCCGGATATGCGGAGGGCAATGAGGTCACGGCGTACTACGACCCGCTGCTGGCCAAGGTGATCGTCTGGGGCAAGGATCGTGATGAAGCTCTTCGGCGGGCCAAGCGCGCCGCCGCGGACATCGCGGTCAGCGGACCCCAATGCAACGCACCCTTCCTGGTCGCGGCGCTGGCGAGCCGGGAAATCGAGTCGGGCAGCTACGACACCGGCGTGGTCTCGCGGATCCTGGCCCGCGCGTGAGCGTGGCCGTGCCAGGATGACCAGGACCGGTTCGGCCGAGGGACGACGGGAGGCGCCGTGGCCAGCGAGATCCACGCGGAGATGGTGGCCAACGTCTGGAAGATCGTCGTGTCCCCGGGTGATTCGGTCGTCGAGGGGGACACCCTGGTGATCCTGGAGTCCATGAAGATGGAGATCCCCGTGCTCGCCGAAACCGCGGCGACCGTGGCCGAGCTCAAGGTTGCCGAAGGGGACGTCGTCCAGGAAGGCGACGTGCTCGTCACCTTCACCTGAACGCTGGACCGTACGGGTGAAGTAGGGCCGCACGCCAGAAGTGTTCAAGAGAGCCCTCGGTCGGGCCGATGTAATGCGGGTGAGTGACAGCATCTTCACGCCTGCTCCGGTTGCGCTGGACGACAGGTCTGAGTCATCTGGGCAATCGGACTCTGCCAGTAACGGTCACTCCCAACCCGTGACTCCGCCGTCCGAGGCGAGTCGCTACCAATCGGTTCTCGCCGGTCTCACCCACATGCCGGTCGAGGACTCGGCGACCACCACCGCTGAGCCGGTCGTCTACCGCGTGGCCGAGCCGCTCGACGACGGTGCAGCGGGTCGACCTGGCGACGACGAGCTGAGCAACGCCCAACTGGGCTCCTACGACGTCAGCGACCAGGACAGCGCGAGTCTCGACGCCACGCACAAGGATGACGTCGCAGTTCCACCCCTGACGACCGCGCCGGTCTTCCAGTCGGTGGAGCCGTTCCTGCGGGCCCTCGTCGAATCGGGGGGATCGGACCTGCACTGCAAGGTCGGATCGCCTCCTCGAGTACGCATCGACGGCCGCCTGCGCAAGTTGCAGGCCAACGAACTCACAGGGGACGACACCGAGCACATGGTGCGCGAGGTCCTGCGCGCCGATCTGGTCGAGGAATTCCATCGCACCAGCGAGGCCGACTTCGCGTACTCGCTGCCGGGCATCGGTCGATTCCGCGTCAACGTCTTCCGCCAGCGTGGTGCTGCCGGACTGGTGTTCCGGAGGGTGTCCATCGGCGCGATCCCACTCGCCGACCTGGGGCTTCCCGGTGTGCTGGCCGAACTCTCGCTCGAGCCGCGAGGGCTGGTGCTGGTGACGGGTCCAACCGGTTCCGGGAAGACCACCACCCTGGCCGGCATGGTCGACCACATCAACATGCACCGGGAAGTTCACATCGTGACGATCGAGGACCCGATCGAGGTCCTCCATCACGATCGGCGCGGGATGATCAACCAGCGTGAAGTGAGGGTCGACACCAAGGACTTCTCGGTCGCGCTGCGCGCGGCGATGCGACAGGACCCCGACGTGATCCTCGTCGGTGAGATGCGCGACGTCGAGACGGTCAAAGCCGCGATCTCCGCTGCGGAGACCGGACACTTCGTGATGTCGACGCTGCACACGGCCGATGCGCAGGAGACGATTGCGCGGGTCATCGACTTCTTCCCACCCCATGAGCAGAAGCAGGTACGGCTGGC
>Ga0315283_10002703_pt1 | contig 14919 bp, 8 predicted proteins | sample YL17G09_0_MG_FD_204541 | JGI IMG/M metagenome (GOLD analysis project Ga0315283, IMG submission 204541) | Sediment microbial communities from Yellowstone Lake, YNP, Wyoming, USA - YL17G09_0 | ecosystem: Environmental > Aquatic > Freshwater > Lake > Sediment | place: USA: Wyoming | collected... | reverse complement strand
ACCCTTGCCGGCGGCAAAGGCGCCGGCAAACGCAATACCTGGGTGGGCGCGAATGGAGAAATCTACACGTTCGTCCAAACCCGAGCCGCCCAACTGGGCATCCTGACCATCACCCATCTGGGCACCGGCAACGACGTAACCATCGAGCATTTCGATCTTGCCCAAGCGCAAGCGAATGGCTATCTCGGCATCAAACTCGACCCGGCACCCAGGATCGTCATCGAGGAAGCGGGCGGCACCAATCCCTTCAGTTCGTTTGCCTTCAGCGTGCCAGGAGTCGCAGGCCTCACCACGATCGCCGAAGGTGCGGGCCGGGCGTACACGATTTATCTCAGCGTGGCGGCCAAGGCCGGTGACACCATCGCGCTCGCCCTGTCAGGCCTGGGCGACGATTTCAACGCCCTGATCGGCAGCGCTCCGGTGGCGGCCAATGGCGCCGTCATCACCCTGGCAGAAGGCCAAACGCAGGTGAGTTTCGGTCTCGTGCAGACAGGTCAGGTGGCGGCCGATGCCAGCGGCAGCCTGAGCGCCAGCTACGCAAGCCAGAACGGAACGGCCACCTCAAATGTCTGGAGCCTCGACCTCAAGGATGCCGGCGACACAGCGCGCACCCTCATCGGCGATCAGACCTACGCCACCTACACGGCGTCGGCCGACATCTGGCGCGAGGGGAGAATCGTCGTCAACCGTGGCGAGAGCGCCTTCGTCATCGGCCCGGACGGCAACCTGGTGCCCGGTGCCGGCCTTGCCGCCGTCAGCAATACGCTCTATGGGTCAAACGCCAGCGACGAGATCAACGGCCTCATCGGCAACGATGCCCTGAACGGCGGCCCCGGCAACGACCAACTGGAGGGCGGCGAGGGCGACGATCTCATTGCCGGCGGAGCGGGCAACAACGACCTGAGCGGTGGTGCCGGCAACGACTTCATCCTGGGGGCGGGCAACCTGGGCAGCGGGCTGCAGCAGCTCGGACCCAACGAAACCTGGCAAGCGCCAGTCGGCAAGCTGGTATACGGCCACGGCACCACGTGGGGCGTGTACCGGGACAGCGACATCCTGACGATCTGGGACGGTGTCGCCGATTCCGGGGCCGGCACCGCCGCCAACACCATCGATGCCGGCGATGGCGATGACCGCGTGATTGCCGGTCGAGGCGACGACCGCGTGCAAGGCGGCGCCGGAAACGACGTGCTGGATGGCACGGCCGGCTCCGACATCATCGAGGGCGGCGATGGCAACGACCGTATCCAGGCCGATGGCGTGGTCATGGAAGGCTATCTCAACACCGTCGCGGCCGAGAACCACGGCGCGGACTTTGTCGACGGTGGAGCCGGCGACGACGACATCGAAGGCGGCGGCAATGCCGACGTCCTGTTCGGCGGCTCCGGAGCCGACCGCATCTTCGGCGACCGGGGCGGCAAGACCGACGACCCGTTTTTCGTCAAACTGGAAACCCACGGGACGGACTACATCGACGGCGAGGACGGAGACGACTGCCTGGAGGGCGGCGGCAACGACGACACGATCTACGGCGGTGCCGGGAACGACAACCTGTGGGGCGATACCACCGCTGCCAACATCGTCGGCAATGCCGTCGGGCAGAGCGCGGCCGATCTCGGCGCGCTGGCGTACGGGAACGACTACATCGACGGTGAAGACGGCAACGACGACATCGTCGGCGGCGGCAGGGACGACACCCTGTATGGCGGCATCGGCAACGACAGGCTGTGGGGCGATGAGAGCAATGCGGCGTTGCCGGGCGAGTACAACGGCATCGACTACCTTGCCGGTGGCGCGGGGGACGACATCCTGGTCGGTGGCGGCAGCGACGACACGCTCGACGGCGGCGACGGCGCCGACCAGTTGTTGGGCGATGACAACCCGGACAAGGTGGCCGGTGCGTTCCACGGCAACGACACTCTCGACGGCGGCGCGGGCAACGACATTCTGGTGGGTGGCGGTAAAGACGATGTGCTGTTTGGCGGTGACGGCGCCGATACGCTGGCGGGCGACGCCACCACCACGAACGAACTGGCGGCCGAGTTCCACGGCAGCGATTACCTGGACGGCGGCAATGGCGACGACGTTCTGGCGGGTGGCGGAAAGGATGACACGCTGATCGGTGGCGAGGGCAATGACGTGTTGGACGGCGGCACCGAGGCCGACTACATGGAGGGCGGCGCCGGCAACGATACCTACCTCGTGGACGATCCAGGCGATGTGGTTGTGGAGGCGGCAGGAGAAGGCGACGACAGCGTCGTCAGCTCGATCAGCCTCTTCCTGCCGGACAACGTGGAACGCCTTGCGCTGACGGGCACCGACGCCACCGAAGCCACGGGCAACGACCAGGACAACACGCTTTTCGGCAGCGATGGCGCGAACCGGTTGGTCGGAATGGGTGGCAACGACATCCTGATTGGCGGCGTTGGTGCCGATACCCTTGTCGGTGGTGCCGGCGACGACTACTACGAAGTCGACAACGCCGGTGACGCGATCGTCGAGCTGGCAGCTCAAGGCGATGATTTTGTGCGCAGCAAGGTGAGCTACGCGCTGCCCGACAATGTGGAGCGCCTGGCCGCCGACGGCGGGACCGCCCATCTTGCCTTGACCGGCAACACGCTCGACAACGGCTTGTTCGGCAATGCCGGCAACAACATCCTCACCGGGGGCCAGGGCAACGACTATCTGTTCGGTGATGCCGGCAACGACGTCTACGTGTTCAGCCGCGGCGATGGGCAGGACGCCGTCGACAGCACCGACCTGCTGGGCGCGACCGACACCTTGCGTTTCGGTACCGGCATTACGGATGCCGATGTGGTGGCGTTTCGTTCCGGCAACAATGCGATCATCAAGCTCAAGGGCGCAACCGACGCGGTGTCGGTGGTCGATTACTACGGGGCGAACACCGTCAACGGCGCCGCGGTCTCGGATCACAAGATCGACCGTATCGAATTCGCCAATGGCGTCGTGTGGGACCAGGCATTGATCCAGGCAGCCGTGGATCGTGCCGCGAGCAATCAGGCGCCGACGGTGAACAGCGGTCCGCCAATGCTGCAGGCGCGTGCCGGCGACGCATTCACCTATACCGTTCCGGCCGGCACCATCACCGATCCCGATGCCGGGGATTCGATCCTCTACACCGTGAAAATGCAGGACGGATCCGCCGTGCCGGCCTGGCTCGCTTTCGATGCCGCGACGCGCACGTTGACCGGCACGCCCGACGCCGGCAACGTCGGCAGCCTTCAGTTCATTCTGTGGGGCACCGACAACTACGGCAAGGCGTCCGGCGAATACGTGAACCTGAACGTGGCCGAGCCGAACCGCGCTCCGGTGGTGGCGGCACCACTGCAGGATCAAACAGCCGGTCGAGGTTCGGCCTTCACCTTTACGGTACCGGCCACTGCATTTGCCGACCCTGATGCCGGCGATACGCTCGCCTACAGCGCCACGCTGGCGGACGGCAGCGCATTGCCGTCATGGCTCGCTTTCGATCCGGCGACGGGAGGCTTCAGCGGCACGCCGACCAGCCCGGGCACCATCAGCGTGCGCGTAGTGGCCAGGGATCCGGGATACCTGACCGCGTCCGACGATTTCGCCATCGCGGTTGCGGATGGTGTGACCATCAATGGCACGAATGCTTCTGACCAGATGTACGGCGGGCCCGGGAGCGACACGCTCAACGGGTTCGATGGCAACGACATTCTCTACGGCTACGGCGGCAACGATCGGCTCGACGGCGGTCCGGGGAATGACTCGGTCGATGGTGGAGGTGGATCGGACACCTATATCTTCGGACAGGGTTCGGGGCACGACACCATCCATAACCTCGACTGGAACTATGTTCCCGGCGTCCCCAAGACCGATGTCATCGAGTTCTCAGCCGGGGTGGCCGTTTCCGCCGTCCGAGCTACGCGCGACCGCAGTGGCCATCTGTATCTCACCATCACCTCCACCGGAGATCAGTTGATGGTGTGGGGATACTTCAAGAAGGATTTCGTCAGCGATGACGGCCTGAACAGTTACCAGGTCGAGCAGATCAGATTTGCCGACGGCACGGTCTGGGACCCGGCCACGGTCGCGGCGCTGGCCAGGGTGCCTACCGCCGGCGACGATGTCCTGTTTGGGACCGACGGCAACGATGTCCTCGATGGTGGCGCCGGCGACGACTACATCGAAGGGGGGGCGGGCGCGGACACCTATCGATTCGGCGAGGGTTACGGAGCGGACACCATCTACGATCACGACATCACCGGTGATGCCGCAACCGACATGATCGAGTTCGCCCCTGGGGTGGCGGCATCCGACGTCACCGCCACCCGCAACGTCGGCAGTCTGTATCTGACGATCGCCTCCACCGGCGACCAGTTGGTGGTTGGGGACTACTTCATCGACTATGACGGCAACAACTCGATCGAGCAGATCAGGTTTGCCGACGGCACGCTTTGGGACGTGGCAACCATCAAGGCGCTGGTCACGATTGGCACCGCGGGCGACGATCTGCTTTACGGTTACGACAGCACCGACGACGTTCTCGATGGCGGCCTGGGCAACGACTACCTTTGGGGCGAGCGCGGCAATGACACGCTGCGCGGGGGAGGCGGCACCGACAGCCTTTCCGGTGGCGACGGCAACGACATCCTCGATGGTGGCGCCGGCGACGACTACCTCGACGGGGACAAGGGCAACGACACCTACCTCTTCGGCAAGGGCTCGGGGCAGGATGTCGTTTACAACATCGACTACGACATCGACAAGCTGGATATCATCCGCTTTGCTTCGAACGTCGCGGCAGCCGAGGTCAAGGCCACGCGTTCCGGCAATGCGCTGATCCTGACCATCACCACCACCGGCGACGCGCTGTACGTGCGCGATTTCTTCCGGGCGAGCAACGGGATGCGCCCGTACAAGATCGAGCAGGTCCAGTTTGGCGACGGGACGGTCTGGACCACCAATGACCTGGATCAGATGGTGCAGGGCGTCACGCTCACCGGCACCAGCGGTGCCGATACGCTCAGCGGCGGCGCCGGCAGCGACACGTTGAGCGGCCTCGCCGGCAACGATGTCCTCAACGGCAACGGCGGCAACGACCGCCTCGACGGCGGCATCGGCAATGACACGCTGGCGGGCGGCGCCGGCAACGACCGGCTCGATGGCGGCGGCGGCGCGGACAAGATGTCGGGCGGGGCCGATGACGACAGCTACGTCGTCGACAATGCCAAGGACGTCATCACCGAAAACGCCGGCGAGGGCGCCGATGCGGTCGAGTCGAGTGTCACGTACACGCTGGCGAACAATGTCGAGTATCTCACCCTCACCGGCACGGCAGCGATCAACGGCACGGGCAACACGCTCGCCAACCTGCTGCGCGGCAACAGCGCCAACAACACGCTGAACGGCGGTGCCGGCACTGACATCCTCGAGGGCGGTGCCGGCAACGACACCTTGACCGACACTTCGGGCGCCGCGCTGTTCAACGGCGGTGCGGGCGCCGACCTGCTCACCGGCGGTGCCGGAGCGCAGATCTTTCTGGGCGGGCAGGGCAACGACACGCTCGCCACCGGCGCCGGGAACGACATCGTGCTCTTCAACAAGGGCGACGGGCAGGATACGCTGGCCACCGGCGATTCGGGCCAGGACACGCTGTCGCTCGGTGGCGGCGTCCGCTATACCGACCTCGCGTTCACCAAGGTGAGCAACGACCTGGTGCTGAAGGTGGGCGCGAGCGACCAGATCACCTTCAAGGACTGGTACGCGACCAAGCCGTCGCGCAGCATGGTCAACCTGCAGATGATCGCCGCGGCCATGTCCGATTACGCCCCCGGCGGCAGCGACCCGCTGCGCGACAACAAGGTGGAGAACTTCAACTTCAGCGGGCTGGTCGGTGCGTTCGACAAGGCGCGCGCCGCCAACGCGCCGCTCACCAACTGGGCGCTGACCAGCGCGCTGGCGTCCTTCCAGCTGGCCGGTTCCGACAGCGCCGCAATGGGCGGCGACCTTGCCTGCCACTACGGCCTCTACGGCACGCTGGCCGGCATCGGCGTGACGCCGGCGCTGGCCGTCCTCGCCAGCCCGGGGCTCGGCGTTTCTTCGCAGCTGCTGACCCCGCTGGCCGGCCTGCAGGTCGGGTCGCAGCGCTTGTCGTAATGATGCGCAACAGCCGCGGGTGGCTTGCAGCTGCGCCCGGGTTACGCACTGATCAGCGGGCACGGGAGGAGCCGTACGGATGACAAGATCTGTGTTGGGTCGTGACGAATCGCTTGCGCTCGACCTCACTCACGAATTCTCGCCGGCCATCCTGCGCTTGACGGACTCGCCGCCCAATCCGCTCGGCCGCAAGGTGCTGTGGACGCTGCTCCTCCTGCTCGCGGTGCTGCTGGTGTGGGCCGTCGTCGGCCAGCTCGACATCGTCGCCGTCGCCGAAGGCAAGCTCATCCCGCAGAGCTATCTCAAGATCGTGCAGCCCTCCGAGTCCGGCATCGTCAAGGAGATCCTGGTCAGGGAAGGCGAATCGGTCCGGGCGGGGCAGGTGCTGATGCGCATGGACGCGCTGATCACCGACGCCGATGCCAGGTCGCTGGACAACGATTACGTGCGCAAACTCGCCACGCTCGCGCGCATCGACGCCGAACTGGCCGATCGACCCTATGTGCCCGCCAGCGGCGATCCGCCCGAGCTGGCCCGGGAAATCGCCGCCCAGTATCGCGCCAACCGCAGTGCCTTCGAGGCCGCCCTCGCCGAAGAGAACAGCCGTCTCGTCAAAGCGCGGCACGACGTCGCATTGGCCGAGCAGGTGCAGGTCAAGCTCGGCGAAATCCTGCCGCACTACGTCGCACAGGACCAGGCCTTCGACAAGCTCGCCAGGGACGGCTTCGCCGGCCCGCTGATGGCCAGCGACAAGAAACGCGAGCGCATCGAAAAGGAGCAGGAACAGAAAACGCAGGCCCACCTCATCGCATCAGCCAAGGCGAGCCTGCAGCAAGCCGAAAGGAAACTCGCCCAGATCGACAGCGACTACCGGCGCCAGTTGCACGCCGAACGCAACGAAATCCGCGGCCACGCCGACCGGCTGGCGCAGGAGATCGCCAAGCAGACCCACCGCCAGGCGCTGCTCGAATTGAAGGCCGGCCAGGACAGCGTGGTCAAGGATCTGGCAACTCACTCCATCGGCACGGTCGTGCAGCCCGGCGCGGTGCTGCTCACGCTGGTGCCGGCGCACGACGTCCTGCGTGCCGAAGTCTGGGTGTCGAACGACGATATCGGCTTCGTGCGCCACGGGCATACGGCCAGGCTCAAGTTCGCCGCCTACCCTTTCCAGAAGTACGGCATGGTCGACGGCACCGTCCTGCACGTGAGCGCGGATGCGGCTGATGGCAACACCGGCAACGGCACCGCGCCCAACGGCACCGCCGCGAGGAGCCCGCCGCTGGTCTACAAGGCGCTGGTCGTGCTCCACGCCATGCAGCTGGAAATGGATGGCCAGCGCTTTCCGCTGAGTGCGGGCATGCAAGCCAATGCCGAGATCCTGATCGGGCGGCGGTCCGTCATGGAATATCTGCTCTCGCCGGTGCGCAAGGCCTGGCACGAGGCGGGGAGGGAGCGGTAGGAGGTATCAGCCGACACCGTGCCGCCGGAGCCGCGACCCGGGCCGTGGGCGAGTCACTTCGGCTTCGGTTCGGAACGAGCTATTCCGACACACCGCGCCTCGTACTGCCGCGTCAACCCTTGCCGGCGCTTGGTGCTCGCCGCGCTCTCCGTGCGGCCTTTTTGCGTGTTCCGATCGACTTCCGCCGCGAGCCGATTCAACTCGTCCAGCAATTGCGCGCACATCTGCGGGTCGGTGGTGCTCGCCTTGCCGGGATCCGGCAACCGCATCGGCTTGCCCGCGGCAGCGCAGGGCGTGTCGCCATAGATCGTCTTGCCGTCAGCGTCCTTGCATTTGTAGACCTCTGCGTTGGCGCTGGACAGGGGGGTGCAGATGGCGAAGGCGATTGCCATTGTCAGCGTGTGGTGGAGCGAATGTTCCGGCATGGAGAATCGGCGTCGGAGCCGCATGGGGAGAAACGGGGTCGGAGCCGCATGGGGAGACTCGATACAGTCTACGATTCCCCGCCCGGTTGCGAAAGCGACACGCGCGGCTGCCCCGCGCAGCCCGACGTCGCCCGGAATCGCGTACAGTATCAGGCGATCCTTCGAGGAGCCTCCATGCCCACACGCTCTGCCGACTCGCGGCGCCGCAGAATCATTCAATTCATCGCGGCCGGTGCGGTCGTCGCGCCGTTCGGCAGCGCCGTGCTGGCGGCAACCGCCGGGGCGGCGGACACGATCAAGGAGTCCGACCCGGCAGCGGTCGCGCTGAAGTACAAGGCGGACGCCAGCAAAGCCGCTGACCGCAAGGACCCGGCAGCGTTCTGCGACAACTGCACCTTCTACACGGGCAAGCCGGGCAGTGCCGACGGTGCGTGTGCCGCGCTTGCCGGCGGGCTGGTGGCGGCCAAGGGGTGGTGCACGGCTTGGGAAGGTTATTGAGCCTGGCGTCGGCGAAAGAGCGAACGCGTCGCGCATGACGCGCAACAATGCCCGATTCTCGTCGCTCAGGATTTCGGACCGCCGATGTGGCGGGCGTCTGTCGGCTCGACGAAGACAATGCGGCCATTGACCCACACCTGGGTTGCGATGGCCTCGGTGCTACTCGTTCTTGAGCTGGACAATCACTTTCAATCCCAGCTCAACGCCCCTCCGGTCTGATACTCGATCACCCGCGTCTCGAAGAAGTTCTTCTCCTTCTTGAGATCGATCATCTCGGCCATCCACGGGAACGGGTTGTCGGCCTTGTCGAACAGCGGATCGACGCCGATCTGCTGGCAGCGGCGGTTGGCGATGAAGCGCAGGTACTCCTTGAACATCGTGGCGTTCAAGCCGAGCACGCCGCGCGGCATGGTGTCCTCGGCGTACGCATATTCGAGGTCCACGCCCTTTTTCATCAGCACGCGGATTTCCTCGCGGAACTCCGGCGTCCACAGGTGCGGGTTTTCCATCTTGATCGTGTTGATCAAGTCAATGCCGAAATTGCAGTGCATCGACTCGTCGCGCAGGATGTACTGGTACTGCTCCGAGGACCCGGTCATCTTGTTCTGGCGGCCCATGGCCAGGATCTGCACGAAGCCGACGTAGAAGAAGAGGCCCTCCATGATGCAGGCGAACACGATCAGGCTGCGCAGCAGCGTCTGATCGGATTCCATCGTGCCGGTCTTGAACATCGGGTTGGTCAGCACTTCGATGAACGGGATCAGGAACTCGTCCTTGTCGCGGATCGACTTGATCTCGTGATAGGCGTTGAAGATCTCGGCTTCGTCGAGGCCCAGACTCTCGACGATGTACTGGTAGGCGTGGGTGTGGATCGCCTCCTCGAACGCCTGGCGCAGCAGGTACTGCCGGCACTCGGGCGCCGAGATGTGGCGGTAGGTGCCGAGCACGATGTTGTTGGCGGCGAGCGAGTCGGCGGTGACGAAGAAGCCGAGGTTGCGCTTGACGATCAGGCGCTCGTCGTCGGTAAGCCCGTTCGGGTTTTTCCACGTCTCGATGTCGCGCTGCATGTTCACTTCCTGCGGCATCCAGTGGTTGGCGCAGGCGGCGATGTACTTGTCCCAGGCCCAGCGGTACTTGAACGGGACCAGCTGGTTGACGTCGGCGGAGCCGTTGATGACGCGCTTGTCCTCGAGGCGAACGCGGCGGAAGCCATTGGCCATCGCCTGTGTCTCGACGTCGAGATCGTGCACGGGCTCGCGCGACAGGATGCCGCCTGCGATGTTGCCGGATACGTGCGCGCGGATGGTCTCCGGCGTGGCCGGCTGCAGCATCGGCTGGGCGACCGGGGCGGCGAAGTCGTCTTCGAAGGTCAGCATTTACCAGTGTCTCCAGTACCGCGTGGCGGGCTCAGTGCATCGCGCTCAGGCGGTCGTACAGATAGTCGGGCGCGAAATCGACACCGGTGTGCCAGGCGATCGTCGCGAGCCCGTAATCGAGATAAAACTCGGCGAAGCGATCGCGGTCCCGCAGCGGTTCGAAGGTCTCGCCGTAGAGGTCGTCCGCCAGATCCACCACGCCCTTCCTGCCATCGTTGAATTCCAGCCAGACCTTGTAGTCCCCGAGATACCGCGCATCGATCACGTGCCGCTGTACATGCTCGTATCGGGCCAAGAAAGTCTCCTCAAGGGCAAGTTGACGAACGATCCGCCCGGGCCGCGCGCGCCGGTGCCTTCCTGCCGCACCCGCGCTGCCGCCCGCGCAGAACGAACCGGCGCGGACCGGTTGCCCGGCCCGCGCCGTGCTGCTCGCTATTTGCCCTTCAGCGGCACAGGCGGTCGCTGCCCCTGCTGCTGTCGAGCCGAGCCGAACTTGTAACGGGACCCTGCATCCGGCAGCGGGCCGGCTGCGCCCATCTGCGTGTTCGGGGCCGGCCAGCGCCAGTGGCGGCGGCCGACTTCATCGGTGTAGGACTCCCATTGCTCGGTCTTCGCGTTCATCGCATGCCCTCCTGTCCGGGTTTGCGGGACGACACAACACTCCATGCGCCGGGCGCCTCTTGCGGGCGCGCCTCATGCGCTTTCCTGCTTGCGAGGGCCTCCTACTGGCAGGCCTCGCACGTGGGATCGGTGATGGCGCAGAACTTGGGCGCGTCGGGTTCGGCGACGGCGTAGTTCGATCGCCCCGAAACGCCACCGCCGCCGGCCGCGTTCATGCCACCCATCTGCGCGCCGGTGTGCGACACGGCGTTCAGTTCGCCGCCTTCGCCGGTGGATTTCTCGGCCTGCGTTGCCGCGAGCGTACGCAGGTAGTACGTGGTCTTGAGGCCGCGCAGCCACGCGAGCTTGTACGTCTCGTCGAGTTTCTTGCCCGACGCCCCGGCCATGTAGATGTTGAGGCTCTGCGCCTGGTCGATCCACTTCTGCCGCCGCGCGCCGGCCTCGACGATCCATCTGGGCTCGACTTCGAACGCGGTCGCGTAGAGGGTGCGCAGGTCGGCGGGTACCCGGTCGATCTTGGCGAGCGAGCCGTCGAAGTACTTGAGGTCGGCGACCATCACCTCGTCCCACATGCTCAACTTCTTCAGCTCGGCGACGAGGTGCTCGTTGACGACGGTGAATTCGCCCGACAGGTTCGACTTCACGTAGATGTTCTGATACTCGGGCTCGATCGACGCGCCGACACCGATGATGTTGGAGATCGTTGCCGTCGGCGCGATCGCCACGCAGTTGGAGTTGCGCATCCCGTGTTCCTTGATCCGCGCGCGCAGCGTATCCCACGGCATCGCTACCGAGTCGTCGATCTCGACGTAGCCGCCACGCTCTTCGCGCAGCAACGCGACCGTGTCCTGCGGCAGGATGCCGCGGTCCCACAGGCTGCCCTTGTACGACGAGTAGCGGCCGCGCTCCTCCGCGAGTTCGGTCGACGCCCAGTAGGCGTAGAAGCAGACGGCTTCCATCGACCGGTCGGCGAAGGCCATCGCGGCATCGGTGCTGTACGGGGTGTGCCGCAGGTGCAGGCAGTCCTGGAAGCCCATGATGCCGAGGCCCACCGGCCGGTGCTTCAGGTTCGAGTTGCGCGCCTTCGCCACCGCGTAGTAATTGATGTCGATGACGTTATCCAGCATCCGCATCGCGGTGCGGATCGTGCGCCGCAGCTTCTCGTGGTCGAGCTCGAAGCCGTCGCCGACCTGCTTCATGTGCGCGAGCAGGTTGACCGAGCCGAGATTGCACACGGCGATCTCGGTGTCGCTGGTGTTGAGCGTGATCTCGGTGCACAGGTTGGAGCTGTGCACGGTGCCCATGTGCTGCTGCGGCGAGCGGACGTTGCAGGCATCCTTGAACGTAATCCACGGATGGCCCGTCTCGAACAGCATCGACAGCATCTTGCGCCACAGCTGCAGCGCCGGGACCTTCTTGGAAAGCTTCACGTCGCCGCGCGCGGCCTTGTCCTCGTAGCGGAGGTACGCTTCCTCGAACGCGTGGCCCCACATGTCGTGGAGGTCAGGCACATCGGACGGCGAGAACAGCGTCCAGTCGCCGCCTTCCATCACGCGCTTCATGAACAAATCGGGAATCCAGTTCGCCGTGTTCATGTCGTGCGTGCGGCGGCGGTCGTCGCCGGTGTTCTTGCGCAGCTCCAGGAACTCCTCGATATCGAGGTGCCAGGTCTCGAGGTACGTGCACACCGCGCCCTTGCGCTTGCCGCCCTGGTTGACGGCGACGGCGGTGTCGTTGACCACCTTGAGGAACGGCACCACGCCCTGGCTCTTGCCGTTGGTGCCCTTGATGTGCGAGCCCATCGCGCGGACGTTGGTCCAGTCGTTGCCGAGACCGCCGGCGAACTTGGACAGCAGGGCGTTTTCCTTGATCGCCTCGTAGATGCCATCGAGGTCGTCGGCCACCGTGGTCAGGTAGCACGACGACAGCTGCGAGCGGTGCGTGCCCGAGTTGAACAGCGTCGGTGTCGAGCTCATGAAGTCGAACGTGGAGAGCACGTTGTAGAACTCGATCGCGCGCGTCTCGCGCTCGACCTCGTTCAGTGCGAGGCCCATCGCCACGCGCATGAAAAAGCACTGCGGCAGCTCGAAGCGGCGGCCGGCGCCGGCGAAGTTGGCGTGCTGGTCGATCAGGAAGTAGCGGTCGTAGAGCGTCTGCAGGCCGAGGTAGCCGAACTGCAGATCGCGCTCCGGCTTCAGCGCCGCGCCGAGCGCTTTCATGTCGTACTGCGCCAGCGCCTCGTTGAGGAGCCCGATCTTGATGCCGTGCTTGACGAAGCGCGGGAAGTACTCGGCGTACCTGACCGCCATGTCCGCCTGGGTGGCTTCCTCGCCCAGCGCCTCGTAGCGGATCGCGTCGAGCAGCAGGCGGGCGGTGACGAAGCTGTACGCCGGATCCTTTTCGATCAGCGTGCGCGCCGCGAGGACGACGCACTTCCTCACTTCGTCCATCGGCACGCCGTTGTAGAGGTCCTTCAGCGTCGCCTTGAGGATCCGCGCCGGCTCGACGTCGACGAGGCCGGCGCAGGATTCGCCGACGAGGCCCGTGAGGCGGTCGAGATCGAGCGGTTTCGAAATGCCGTTGTCCAGCACGATGATCGCCGTCGCCGCTTCGGGCTTCGGGCTGCGCTGCGCCCTTTCGTGCGCGCGCTCCTGCGTCCGTCGTTCGCGGTAGAGCACGTAGGCGCGGGCGACCTCGTGTTCGCCGCCGCGCATCAGCACCAGCTCGACCTGGTCCTGGATTTCCTCGATGTGGATCGCGCCGCCTTCGGGCTTGCGCTTCATCAGCGCGGTGACGACCGCCTCGGTCAGCTTGGCGACTTCCTCGCGCACGCGCGCCGAGGCCGCGCCCTGGCCGCCGTTGATGGCGAGGAACGCCTTGGTCATCGCGATCGAGATCTTGGCCGGCTCGAAGCCGACCACCGCGCCGTTGCGGCGGATCACCTTGTATTGCGCGAAGCGCGGGTCGGCACTGGTGCCGGGGACGCTTCCGGTTTCTCCGGCCATCAGATCACGCGTCGATGGCGACGGCGTAGCGGCGGGGGAAGCGCTGGTGGCTTGCATGGGTCGTTTCTCCTGTCCAAATTCTTGTCGTTGTGATTGCACGCGGCAGCGGTTTCCGCCGATTCGGTCCGGAACCGCCTGTTTCGCGCAAAGCCAAGCCTGATGCGGGTTTCCGGCGCCTGCCCGTCAACTTTCCTCGCGGCGCCGCCCGGGGGGCTGGGGCGGTGTCGGCGGGCCGTCCGGAAACTGCTTGCAAATCAAAATCTACTACATCTTGTGTTCAAGTGGCTGATGAACACAAAGGATAGTGAGGGCCGGGCGGAATGGCAAGGTTTTTTTGTTCCACAGGAAGGGGTCCCCAAAAGCGGAACAAAAACAGCGGACTGCCGGGCGTCATTCGACCTATCCAAGGTCTTTCCACCGGCTATGCACCGGTTTGTCCACAAGCGGGCGGGCCGACGGACGGTTAGTGTCGCGTTGCAATTTTGCGACAGCGAAATCATGCGGCAACGCAACATCGGAAATGACGCGGATGTCGACCGCTGCCAAGGCGGCGCCCCGATTCGTAGCCCGGCGTTGAGCAGCGAAACCCGGGTGGTTGGGGCCAAGGCCCCGGTTGCCCCGGGTTGCGCTCCGCTCAACGCCGGGCTACGAATCGGGGCGCGGCCGCGGAAGAGCGAACAGCGCGCTGCCGGCGATAGCCACCACCCGTTCGTCGGGTGCCGGCGCGATTGGCGCCAGGCCCGTGAGCCGACCGAAGGCCGGGAGGAGGGCGCGCCGCCGAGCACGAAGCACGGCAGCCGCACCGAGTCGTGGCCGTCACCGACGCGCACGGCCGGGTGGACATGCCCGCACCGCGCATAGCCCGTCGGCGGCTGCTGCGGCGCGGGGCACAGCAGGAAGGGTGCGGCGAGATGGGGTTCGGTGACGACCGCGATGCCCCAGTGCGGCGCCGGGTCGCCCGCGTGCGCGTCGTGATTGCCGCGGATCAGCAGGACGTCGAGCCCCGGGTGACGGTCGCGCCAGGCCCGGAACGCGACGTCGAGCGCCGGCACGCGGCCGGCGGCGGCGTGCAGGAAATCGCCCAGCACGACCAGGCGAGAGGCGCCCGTGCGATCGAGGAGGGCGGTGAGCCGCGCGAGATCGTTCGCCGTCGCGCCGCGCGGCACCGGCACGCCCCCGGCGCGAAACGCCGCCGCCTTGCCGAGATGCACGTCGGCGACGAACAGCGTGCGCGCGCGCGGCCAGTACAGCGCACGGTCGGCGAGCAGCACGACTTCCTCGCCGCACAGCTTCGCCGGCAGCTCGCCGGTCAACGCGGCGTCACAACGCGACACTCATCCCGCCGTCCATCACCAGCAGCTGCCCGGTCATGTAGTCCGCCGCCGCCGAGG
>Ga0315283_10002701_pt1 | contig 14922 bp, 10 predicted proteins | sample YL17G09_0_MG_FD_204541 | JGI IMG/M metagenome (GOLD analysis project Ga0315283, IMG submission 204541) | Sediment microbial communities from Yellowstone Lake, YNP, Wyoming, USA - YL17G09_0 | ecosystem: Environmental > Aquatic > Freshwater > Lake > Sediment | place: USA: Wyoming | collected... | reverse complement strand
GAAGTGGAGATCGTCGCCAAGGACGATGCTTTTGGTTCGGCGATTTTTGCCGGGGTACCCCTGAACCTGACGCGCGCGGGCGACGACTTTCCGGCGTTGATGGTGGCCAACTCGTACCTGGGCGAACACCGGAAGTCGTATTCCAAATTGTACCAGGAGATCCGTGAAAACCGCTCGATGAACTACGGGGATTACTCTTACATCGAATGGTATGAAAACGGCGGGGGCAACATGCTTCCGCAGCCGGGTGTCCCGCGCAGCTCCAACTACTTCTCGATCTGGATCCGGCCGGTGCAGATTGCTGCGCAGCTCCGGAAGCAGTACCCGGAACTGGCGGATGTGAAGGTCGGCCACGCCCACTTTGCACTCCGGATGGCCCTTCATGAACTCGGTGTGCTCGTGTCGCAGGGGATGACGGAGGAGCAATTCCAGGCCACGCGGACATTTCTCCAGAGCTATGTGAAGCTGTACGTCCAGACTCCCTCCGACCGGCTTGGCTATCTGATGGATTCCAGGGTGTACGGGAGGAAGGATTATATCAACGATCTGGGTGCCCGTCTCGCCGCGCTCACGCGGGAGGATGTTAACCGCGCGATCAAGAAGTACTGGAGCCCCGAAAGGATGTTCGTCACTATCGTCACCAACACAAGCGAGGTAGAGCCGCTTGCGAAGAGTTTGCGGGAAAACCAACCGTCTCCGATGAGCTATTCCAAAGTGGTGAAGTCCGGACTGGCAGCGGAGGTGCGGGAAAAGGACGCCGTGGTGGAGAAGCTGTCCCTGAAGGTGACTTCGGTGAACATAGTGAACTCGAAGGACACGTTCCGCTGACGGGCTCTTCGTTCAGCGAATGCGGATGGAAAGCCGGGCGGTGTGCCCGGCTTTTTTATTCGGTGGGCCCGCTTGAACCGCAGCCCGTTCGCCCGCAACACGGCCCGTAGCGTCCCGATCGCGTTCGGTCCCATGTCATGAAGTCCGGCAACGTTACGCTCGGAGACCTTCGAGAGCAGTTTCACCGACGTGATGCCGGCCCGGTTTAGTGCGCGCCGGGCGGGGGCGGCCAGCTTCTCAAACGGATCGGGAGGAGCGGTTGCGGGCACACGGAAGGGAAAATGAAAGTTTGACTTTCGAACCGACGAATGATACATTTTACAGATTTCAGCGATCCCTTGCTGGCTATAGCATCGATCATTCTGCGTCATTCTCGGGAAACACATGGCGCTTGAACCGGAAGAAGGTCATGTGTCAGCAGTAGACCATTGATGGGTACGAGATGATTGAATCATCAAATGAAAGAGCACGCGATGGAAGCTCACACGACGGGCGCTCCAACGGTAAATCCAGAACAGGAAGCCTCAGGCACCAAGAGGGTCATCTTTGCTTCTTCAGTCGGCACGCTGTTTGAATGGTACGATTTCTATCTCTACGGCAGCCTTGCGGCCTTCTTTGGCGTCCTGTTCTTCCCGAAAGGGCACGAAACTGCAGCGTTTCTAGCGAGCCTTGCGACATTTGGTGCGGGTTTCGCCGTCCGTCCGTTTGGTGCAATCCTCTTCGGGAGAATCGGCGACCTCGTTGGACGGAAATACACTTTCCTCATCACGATGATCATCATGGGATTGGCCACCACGTTGATCGGATTTCTGCCCACCTATGAGAGCATCGGGATTTTCGCGCCCATCATCCTCGTTACGCTCCGGCTCGCACAGGGACTTGCACTCGGGGGCGAGTACGGGGGAGCAGCAACCTATGTCGCTGAACACGCGCCGCAGGGCAGGCGGGGGCTCTACACGAGTTGGATTCAAACGACTGCGACCATCGGATTCTTTCTTTCTCTCGCGGTAATTCTGTCCACGCGATTGTCGTTGGGCGAACGTGAATTCAAGGAGTTCGGGTGGCGCATTCCGTTTCTCGCCTCGTTTGTGTTGCTTGGCGTATCGGTCTATATCCGGCTCAAGCTGAAAGAATCTCCCCTGTTTCTTCTGCTCAAAGCAAAAGGTCAGATTTCGAAGAGTCCCCTGAAAGAGAGTTTTGCCAATCGTGTGAATTTGAAATATGTCCTTCTTGCGCTTTTTGGCGCAACAGCCGGACAAGGCGTCGTATGGTATTGCGGACAGTTTTATGCGTTGTTCTTTCTCCAGAACACGCTGAAGATCGATTTTGTGACCTCGTACACACTCATCGCGATTGCGCTCGCCATTAGCACTCCGCTGTTCCTTGCTGCCGGGTTCTTGTCAGATCAAATTGGACGAAAGAAGATCATGATGACGGGCTGCCTTCTTGCAGCACTGACGTACTACCCCATCTACAAGGGACTCACACACTACGGAAACCCCGAACTCGAAGCCGCGATGGAAAACAGTCCTATCGTGGTGAAATATGATGCCAACGGACCGCCCGAAATCGCCACGACAATAGAGGCGGCGCGCGAATTGCTCAACAAGAAAGGCTATTCATTCAGCAAGGAGCATTCAAACGGAAGTCCGAATGTGACCATGAGCGTTGGAGAGGTCCATGCAGGCGTCTTCTCAGACTCTGCGTGGACCTCGGCGTTGAAGGCGTCGGGCTATCCGGTGAAAGCCAATCCAGATAGGATCAACCATTTTCTCGTTGTCGCCTTGTTGACGTTGCTCATGGTGTACGTCTGCATGGTCTACGGCCCGATTGCAGCGTTTCTGGTGGAATTGTTTCCCACGAAGATCCGTTACACTTCCATGTCGCTGCCCTACCATCTCGGGAATGGTTGGTTCGGGGGCTTCCTGCCGCTCATTGCGGCATCGATTACTGTTTCCACGGGGAATATCTATGCAGGTCTCTGGTACCCGATCGCGGTCTCTGTCATGACGTTCCTTGTCGGTGCGACGATGATCAAAGAAACGAAAGACCGGAACTTGATGTACGATCCGGACGAGGATGTGCCTGTGTAGACGTCAGAAGCGTTGCTGGCGAAGGTTTGGCTCCGTCGAACCACCCGTGCGCGCGCTCCGGCAGGTGACGGAACAGGATGAGCGATAGACGCGGCGACCAATGCGGGATTTGGCTTGTGATTGGCGGGAAGGCGTGACGCTGGAGACAGCGGGAAATGCGAATAGTCGGGGGATATGGTGCTTGCCTGCTTGACTGTTGGTCGGGACCAATGTACCTTTGAAACACCCTCATGCGACAGCCGGGATCCTCTTGAAGGGAGATTCCAACTTCTGTTTGTACTCAGCAGAGTGTCCCACACATTCCAGAGAGGACCATATGAAAGCAATTGTTGCTGCAATACTCGTCACCATCTTTGCCGCACCCCTTGTTGCACAGCAGTGGCAGTGGCCGGACAAGCCGAAAAACCTGCATGTACTCCCTCCAACCACGACAGGGAAGATTTTGCAGCGTACCATGCAGGGTTTTACCAGCGGGCTTGGCGTGCGGTGTGTCTACTGCCACGTGGGAGAAGAGGGGAAGGATTTCAGTACGTTTGATTTTGCTTCAGACGACAAACCCGAAAAAGACAAGGCACGCATCATGTATAGGATGGTAAATGCCGTCAATACACAGTTTCTCGTTGAACTGAACGGGGGGCGTGCGTCTTCCATTCCTGTAACCTGTGTCACCTGCCATCATGGGAACACGATGCCGATCCTTCTGGAAGACAAGCTCAAACGGACGTTTGACGTATCCGGCATTGACTCCACAGTCAAACAATACCGTGCTCTGAAGGATAAGTTCTATGGAGGGTTCGCCTACAATTTCAAGGAAGGGACGCTGCTCCGTTTGGCAGACAAGATCATGGAAGACAGCACAAAATCAGCTGAGGGGATCCAGGTGTTGAAGTTGAATATGGAGATATACCCCGCGTTTGCTTTTTCGTATGTGCATCTCGCGAATTATTATGAGGGCCAGGGAAATATCCAGTCTGCGATTGAGAACTACCAGCAGGCGGTCAAGCTCAGCCCGAAAGATGAAAGGCTCCAGAAGCAATTGGAAAGGTTGCAGGGAAAGAAGTAGGCCCGCGAAATTGTTTTCACATGTCCACACAGCCCGGTCCACGTCCCGAACTGACAACGCGAACATCCGCACGGGAAGAAACGTGTCAGTATGAGCAAAGGGAAATATACTCTGCCCTCTTGATTGTCGCGATATCCAGGGTATTGTCCGACGAATGAATCCTCTTTATCCAACAGACGGAAGAACTCCTATGGGCTACCACAGGCGGGCAAGCAGGATATGGAGGATTCTTGCCGTGAAGTGGCATCTGATTCTTCTCTTGCTCGGGGCAACGCCCATGAGCCTGATTTCTGCATCAGCCGGAGACTGGAAGGACATTCTGACCGACAGGCTGCCAGTCTACGGCCACCGGAACTGGATTGTCATTGTGGATGCGGCGTATCCTGCTCAGACCAGCCAGGGAATTGAAACGATCCTCTGCGACGATTCACAGATCGATGTCGTCAAGGGCGTTCTCGAGGCGCTGGCTGGGTCGGCGCATGTCCGGCCGATCGTCTATCTCGACAGAGAGCTGGATGCAGTGTCGGAGAAGGACGCCCCAGGGATCACCGGTTACAGGGAGCAGCTTGCAGAGGTGCTGGGGAGTATGAAAAAGAACCCGCTCCTGCACGAAAAGATTATCGCGAAGCTGGATGAGGCGGGGAAGACATTCAATGTCCTGATGCTCAAGACGAGGCTGACACTTCCCTATACCTCGATCTTCATCCAGCTTGATTGCAGGTACTGGAGTGACGACGCCGAGAAGCGCCTGCGGAAATCCATGGGGAAGTGACATTGGACCTTCCCCTGGATGATACAGTTGAACCCCTAAAATGCGTCTGCGCCGAATGTCGGGAGAACCTATATGATATCCCTTGACGTGGTCCTGTTCTTACCATAATTCGGATTCTCCTGCAGAAATCTCGTGAGCCGATCCGTTCACGTATGCTGAAGTGAACGAACCGGAGCATCCACGAATGACCGATAGTCGCTGGACCGAAGATTTCCTGAATCGACTCCGGAAAGAATCCGATCCCCGCGCCGATGATGTCTTCCGCCGCCATGTCTTTGCCGGCGCCCTGGTCTTACTTTCTTAGAGCCTTCCCGAAGGCTATCAGGCCCCCGATCTCTCCATCATCCTGAACATCTCCGGAGAGCTCAGGATCCACACGTACAAGCGGTTGCTTGCGACCCTTCAAGCGGTAGTAATCGTTTCCACTTCGGGCGGTTTCCAGCATGGCGGTCGGGCGGTCATGACGGCCCAGAAACTCCGGTTGCTTCATGCCGGCATCCGGCACCTCACACGACAATACCGTCCAACGTTCGAATCCACCTAGGGTCACTCGTACCTGGGCAGACTGGCGGAATCAGCCGTAGGCACGCATTTGGTGAAAGAGTATTGCTCGTTGGTTCAGGAGGGGTCTCGCTCGATCAGTTCCTCGGCAATGGAGTTGGGAAGTGGATTGAGTGAACGCGTGTTCTCACGTGTCCCTTCAGGTGCCGAACAAAATCGGGCAAACAGACGTTGTCAGGATACGGGGCTGCACGACGCGGCTCGCTTCCACGATACCGGAGAGATCATGGCCGTACACAAAACGCACACAGGGGAAGAAACCCTCGATCCTCAGAACTGGGATGAGATCCGCGCCCTGGGGAAGCAGATGGTGGACGACATGATCGAGTATCTCCGGACCGTCAGGGAACGCCCGGTCTGGCAGCCGATCCCTCACGAGCTGAACGGAGAATTCCAGAAACCGCTCCCGCGCACTCCGCGGCCTCTGGAAGAAGTGTATTCCGCATTCAAGAACAGTGTCCTGCCTTTCCCGACAGGGAATATTCATCCCCGGTTCTGGGGCTGGGTCATGGGGAACGGCACGGTCACCGGAATGCTCGCGGAGATGCTTGCCGCCGGATTCAACCCCAATCAGGGGGGAGGCGCCCAGGCAGGGAATCTGGTAGAATCGCAGGTGATTTCGTGGTGCAAGGAGATGCTCGGGTTTCCGGGCGCTGCCAGCGGCCTGCTGGTAAGCGGGGGATCCATGGCGAATCTGGTGGGGCTGACCGTTGCCCGGAACAGCCATGCAGGCTATGATGTGCGGGAAGAGGGAATCGGGGGAGCGCCCCGGCCTCTCCGCGTCTACGCGTCCACCGAGGTACACAGTTGCGTTCACAAAGCGGTGGAGCTTCTCGGGCTCGGCCGCAAGGCGCTGCGTCTCGTGGACGTCCGATCGGATTTCACCATCAATACGGAGTCCTTGACACGGGCGATCCGCGAAGATCGGGAGCGGGGCTTGCATCCGTTTTGTGTCGTCGGTTGCGCCGGCACGGTGAATACCGGCGCGACGGATCCGCTGGACGCGCTTGCCGATATCTGCAAGGAGGAAGACCTCTGGTTCCACGTGGACGGGGCGTTCGGTGCTCTCGCGGCGTTGTCTCCTGAACTGCGGCACATCGTGAAGGGGATGGAACGGGCCGACTCCCTGGCGTTTGACCTGCACAAGTGGATGTATCTCCCGTACGAGGTCGGCTGCACGCTTGTCCGCGATGCCGAAGCTCACCGGCAGGCGTTTGCCCTGACGCCGCACTATCTGGAACATACCACCAGAGGGATCGGCGGCGCTGAGATGTGGTTCAGCGATTATGGAGTGCAGCTGAGCCGCGGGTTCCGCGCATTGAAGGTATGGATGTCCATCCAGGAGCACGGCATTGAGAAGTTCGGGCGCCTGGTGCTGCAGAATGTCAAACAGGCCCGGTATCTGCACGGCCTTGTCGAGGCCACACCTGAGCTGGAACCGGTCGCAGCCGTGCCGCTGAATATCGTCTGCTTCCGCTACAGGGGATCTCTCACCGATGCCGCCGCAATCGACCTGCTCAATAAAGAGCTCCTGCTGCGCCTCCACGAGGGAGGCGTTGCCGCACCGTCGTACACCGTAATCGATGGCAAGTATGCATTGCGTGTATGCATCACCAACCACCGGAGCACACAAGCAGACTTTGGCATCCTTGTCCGGGAGGTTGTTCGGCTGGGAAAGATTCTTGAAGTATCAGCTGAATGAATTTCGGATTGCGGGTGTCAATACTTGTCGGAAAGGTTCCACTATGCGCGTCGCCCCTATCGGCGCGTTCCTGCTGACAGCATCAATCGTATGTGCTGCACACGGTACAGATCAGGATTCCGTCGGCTATATCCCGGGTACTGGGAATCTTCTCGAGTGCGAAGGCCAACAGGTTCTCGGCCAACCGCTTTCCGCAGAGTCCGGTCGACCAGCGTACCCGGAACAGGCTGGCGCGCTGGTGCGGAATGCTCCCGCAGCAGTACCTGTGGATCTCGGGCCATGGCCCCCGGGCTGTTCCCCCCGGGAGATCGGGGAGCTGGTTGCCGGACGATTTCTCCAGAGATCACTGGCATTCTCCGGCCGAAGCGAGCCGGCAACACATATTACGTATCCGGAGACATGCACCTGGTATGGTGCCCTCAGGTTTGCACGGCTTACCGGCGACACCGCTTTGCAGGCATCACTCATACGTCGCTTCGAGCCCCTGTTCCATGAACGGGAAGATCTGGTTCCTGTGCCCGACCATGTGGATCTTACGGTGTTTGCTGCCGTGCCGCTCGAGATCTATATTCAGACGAGTGACCCTCGTTGCCTCGAATTGGGAAAGGATATGGCCGACAGGCAGTGGGGAGCACCCTCCGGAGCAAACGCCAATGAAGAGTCGTTGAACTACTTCAAGATGGGACTCACCTGGCAAACCCGCCTCTGGATTGACGACATGTTCATGATCACCGCAGTGCAGGCCCAGGCCTACCGTGCCACCGGCGATCGCCGGTATATCGATCGGGCCGCAAAAGAGATGGTTGTATATCTTGACTCCCTGCAGAAGTCCAACGGTCTCTTCTATCACGCTCCGGATGTCCCGTTCTTCTGGGGCAGGGGCAATGGCTGGGTAGCGGCCGGGTTGAGCGAGTTGCTGCGTTCATTGCCCGATAACAATCCGGACCGCATCCGTATCATGGAAGGTTACCGCGCCATGGTGGCGTCGCTGGTGAAGCACCAGGACGTAGGCGGAATGTGGCATCAGCTGATCGACCAACCCGAATCCTGGCCGGAGACATCTTGCTCAGCCATGTTCACGTTTGCGATAATAAGCGGTGTGAAGAACGGCTGGCTTGACCAGGAGACGTATGCTCCGGCTGCTCGAAGGGGCTGGCTCGCGGTCATCAAATATATCAATGAAGAAGGGGATGTCCGTGAGGTATGCGAAGGGACCGGGAAGAAGAATGACCGGCAATACTATCTGGATCGCAAACGAAATGTGGGAGATTTGCACGGGCAAGCCCCACTGCTCTGGTGCGCCGCCGCATTGCTGAGGTAAGGTGTTATCCTGCGGTGTCTCTTTTGATTGTACCGCTATGTTTCCATCGCCCAACGCGTCCGATGCCGCCGCTACCCGGATCTGACCATTTTTCCCTTCGATCGACCGGATGATCAGCAAACACTGTCCGTGGAATCCTTTGCACCGGTCGGACCAGAAGGATCCAGGATGCGTCGTATCGCCGTTTCCTACCCTCCCTTCAGAGCGTTTTTGATCCTCGCGGGGTTCATCGGCATCTGATGCAAGCGGACGCCGATGGCATCATAGACAGCATTTCCGATAACCGCTCCCATCAACACGATCGCCGGCTCACCCCCGCCTTGCGGCGGATCGTCTTTGCTGTCAAGGATGACGGTCTCTATCTTCGGCACCCAGGAGAACCTCGGGATTTGGTATGTGTCAAAGTTGACATCCAGGATCTCTCCGTCTTTGAAGTGCATATCCTCTTCGAGGGCATAGCCAAGCCCCATCGTGATGCAGCCTTCCATCTGGATGGCGGCTCCTTCCGGGTTGATCACGAGACCCATATCCTGTGCACAGACAACCCTCCTGACCTGCACATGGCCTGTGGCTCTGTCCACGCCCACTTCAGCGATCGCGGCGACGTACGTTCCCGCGTCAATCCCACACGCCACACCATATCCTCTGCCGCTGGGTGCTTTCACCGGCTTCCATCCACATTTGTCCGCAGCCGCCTGCAGGACGCGTTTCATCTTTGCATCGGCAAGGTTTCGCAGGCGGAATTCCACTGGATCGATGCCGGCTTTTGCTGCCAGCATGTCAATGTGGCTTTCCCGCGCGAACGTGTTCGTATTGTTTCCGGGTGCACGCCAGGGTCCGGTGGCAAAGGGATGTGAAATCACACCTCCGGCCCCGCTGGCATCGTACGAGAGTGTGCTGTGGTGAGGGACATCGTAGAATAGCCTGGATCCTCGATCGCCGGCGAAGTAGACATGATAATCCCAGAAGCTGATCCGGCCCTCCGCTGTTATACCTGATCGTACTTTGACAACCGCAGCCGGCCGGAACGCATCGAAGAAGAACTCTTCTCTCCTCGACCACGCAACCTGAACCGGGCTACCACTGAGCTTTGCACAGAGGGCGGCTTCGACCGCCTGGAGGTTTCTGGTCTTTCCACCGAACCCGCCCCCGACGAATGGGGTAATGATTCTCACGTTTTCCGGAGGGAAACCAATCTCCTTTGCGACTTCATCTTTCGCTGAGAAGGGCGTTTGTGTGGAGGCCCAGATTGTGGCTTTTCCGTCTTCGATTTTCGCAACTGCGGTGTGCGGTTCAATCGGCGCGTGCGATTTGTATCCGTCAAGATAGGTCTCTTCAATCGTGACTGTCGCGGCGCGTTCTCCTTCCTGAAGATTGCCGCCCTGTGCCACCATGCGGCCTTTAGGAGCGACCTTCAGGAGATGGTCGAAAATCGTCAAGTCATCAATTCCTGATTTGGGTTGGTCGAATGTCGCCTTGATTTTCGAGAGCGCAAACTCGGCAACGTCCGGATACCTGTGCAGAACGGCGACAAAATCGTTTTGCTGGATAATCTTTACCCCTTGCACCTTCTTTGCCTCGGAGAGATCGAGATCAAGGAGTTTCGCGCCGTGTGCGGGAGGGCGCAGCAGCTTTGCGAAGAGCATTCCCGGAACCTGGATGTCTCCGGCATATTTCGCATTGCCGGTCACCTTTTCCCGCGCGTCCCTGCGAAGCGTCGGCTTCCCCATGATCTTGAACTCCGATGGCTTCTTGGTGACCGCCGGCTGGGTGAGCTGACGTACAACCTTCTTTCCCTGTGCCAGTTGGGCATAGGAGATGCGATGCAGAGGGCTTGATGTGTCGAAGACAATTCCGTTTTCAACGGCCAGATGTGAAACAGATGTATTGAGATTTTCGGCGGCGAGTTCCAGCAGGACCTGCCTTGCCTGGGCACCGGCGATGCGCAAAGCGGGTCCGAAAGCGCGAGTTGTCAATGAGCCGAACGTCCCCCCGTCCCACGGGCAGATGTCGGTGTCTCCCATGACCATATCAACGGCTTCAAGTGCAACGTCGAGTTCATCTGCCAGTTCCTGCGCCAGAGAAGTGATCGGCCCCTGGCCCATCTCGATTTTTCCGGTATAGCACGAAACGCGTCCGTCTTCTCCGATCTTCAGGAAGGCGTTGAAATCGGTTGGCAGACCCGGTGACATTCTTCCGCCTTCGACCCTTTGCTCGAGAAACGACAATTCCCCGATGGTGAAGAAGAGGAATATGCCGCTGCCTGTTGTTTTGAGAAAATCGCGCCGTCCGATGTGGAAATCGGTTGCCGGCTCTTCAGACTCGAAATCCGGGATATTGTTCATCTCAGGATCCTCCACTCTTTTCCAGGGCCGCGTTCTGGATGGCCTGGATGATGCGTGTGTGAGCCCCGCAACGGCACAGATTGTCGTCCATTCCGCGGACAATGTCGGCGCGTGTGGGCCGGGGGTGTTTATGAAGGAAAGCATAGGCGTTCATGATCATTCCGGGTGTACAGTATCCGCATTGGAGAGCATCGGATTTCATGAATTCTTCCTGGAGCGGATGCAGTTTACCGTTGTCTGCCAACCCTTCGATGGTAACCACGTCTTTGTCTCTGACGTCTTTGACAGGCGTCATGCACGAACGGACCGCTTCATGGTTGACAATCACGGTGCAAGCCCCGCACTCGTTCTGTCCGCATCCGTATTTGGTGCCGGTCAGTCCAAGGTCGGTTCGCAACACCCACAAGAGCATGCGTTCACCGTCCACGGTCACCAAGACCTGTTTGCCGTTCAGCTTGAACCGGATCTTCTCTTCCATGATCCACTCCTTTCAAAAATGACTCCGAACCGTTGGCTTTCTTCGTCGGCCTGGAGCAACGTACATGTCGGCGGTAATGTAGGGGAGATGAGGTCGAAAATCAACTTCGCTTCGCAGAGGAATAACGAACATGAAAAACGAGTTGACGTGCCTGCGATCCTCGCTGATTACTATTTCCTTGAAGCCATTCTGCGCTATCGCGCTCAACGCGGCACGGGCACCAGGAGACCGTGAAGAACCTTTTAATCCGAGTAAACGCCAGATCGATCTCTCCCAGCGCCGCCCTTGCTTTTGGGTAGGTATCCTTCCTGGAAACGCCTCCAAACTCACTCAGCAGATAGATGGAATGAGGTGCATCAGGAGACGCTGGATTTTGGTGAAAATCCATGTAACTTACACACCGGCTGAACACAATTTGAGGAGCACGCAACCCATGAAACACATACTGCTTGTCGCCATGTCCATCCTGGCACTGAATACCACCGGAGCACAATCACGGGCCGATCTGATCCTCCTGAACGGGAAGGTCTGGACGGTCAATCCGAAGCAGCCGGAAGCGGAAGCGGTGGCCTGCATTGGTAGCAGAATCATTGCCGTGGGCACGACCAGCGAGATCAAAGCGTGGGCGGGGGAGAGAACCCGTGTCATCGATCTGGCGGGAAAACGTGTCGTACCCGGGTTCAACGACGCACACGTGCATTTCTACAGCGGTGGCGCCAATCTCAGCAGTGTGCAGCTGCGTACGACGCAGTCGGACCAGGAATTCGCGGAACGAATACGGGCATTCGCCGCACGCATTCCGAAAGGGCGGTGGATCACCGGAGGCGACTGGGATCATGAAGGGTGGACACCGCCGCACCTGCCGACACGTTCGATGATCGACGATGCGACACCGGAGAACCCGGTGTTCGTGAATCGCCTGGACGGGCATATGGCTCTCGCCAACTCACGTGCACTCCGGCTTGCCGGGATCACCAGGGAGACAGCCGACCCGCCGGGCGGAACCATTGTCAGAGACGCGCACGGCGAGCCGACCGGAATCCTCAAGGACGCGGCAATGGACCCCGTCTACCGTGTACTCCCCGACGATTCACAGGACGAGATTGTGGATGCAGTACGCGCCGCTGTCCGCTCTGCCGCCGTGAACGGCGTTACCAGCATCCAGGATATGTCGGCATCGCCCGCCGTTCTGGCTGCCTACCAGGATCTCCTGGCCCGGAACGAACTAACGGTGCGCATCTATGGATTCCAGTCTCTTGCTTCCTGGAAACGGCAGGCTTCAGTTGGGCTGCGCGCCGGCTTTGGCAACGAGAAGCTGAAAATCGGGGGGATGAAAGGGTTCGCCGACGGATCGCTCGGCTCGACGACGGCGCTCTTCTTGTCGCCGTACGACGACGCGCAGTCGACATCCGGACTCGCAAGTGAGGAGATGATACCCGAAAGCAAGATGCTTGCCAACATCATCGGGGCCGACAGTGCCGGCCTGCAGATCGGGATTCATGCGATCGGCGATCGCGCTAATCGCATTATCCTTGACATGTTCGATCGTGCAGTAAAACACAACGGGGTGCGCGACAGACGGTTCCGTATCGAGCACGCACAACACCTCCAGAGGCAAGAGATTGCGTCATTCGCACACCAGAGCGTCATCGCATCCATGCAACCGTACCATGCGATCGACGACGGTCGGTGGGCGGAGAGGCGGATCGGCTCAGAACGGGCAAAGGGAACGTACGCATTCCGTTCGCTGCTTGATGCGGGTGTCATCCTCGCATTCGGTTCCGACTGGTCGGTGGCACCGATGGACCCCCTCATGGGAATCTATGCTGCGGTCACGCGGAGCACGCTCGACGGAAAACATCCCAACGGGTGGATCCCTGAACAGAAGATCAGCGTCGCCGAAGCCATTGAGGCATTCACGCTGGGGCCGGCGTTTGCCTCGTTCGACGAAGGAATCAAAGGATCGATTGAGACCGGAAAGCTCGCCGACATGGTCGTCCTCTCCGATGACATTCTCCAGATGAAACCGTCATCGTTGAACACTGCCAGGGTCTTGATGACAATCTTCGACGGCCGGGTGATCTACGATCGAAGTCAATAATCCGCGGGCTGGAATTCTCCCAAGATACAAAGAATACAGCCCACATTGCATACGCGAATGCGGAGGTTTCACCATCTTCATGCTCAACAGCAAAGACCTGGTGAGGCGGGCGATCGAGTTCCGCAACCCGGAACGTATACCATATAACTTCGACAGCAACCGCACACCGGTCATCGCCGAGCAATATGGCGATGACTTCGAGTGGGTCTTTTCCAGAGCGACCGGCAATGCCTTCCCACGTGCATTGGGCAACGACCGGTACGTGAACGAGTTCGGCGTGGTGTACCAGCATTTTGGCCCCACCTTCGGCGAGGCAAAAGAGCATCCCCTGGCGCGCCTGGAAAACGTGGGCACATATCAACTGCCTGATTTCAGTCTGTCCAACCGGTTTGCAGATATGGAACAGGTTGTACGCGAGAAGCCGGACAAATACATCCTGGGGATGTTTCCGCATTTTCTTTTCCAGCAGATGCTCGACCTGTTCGGGTTCGAAAACTTCATGATTGCGCTGTTGAATGAACGAAAGGCCGTAGACATCATTGCCGACAGGTTGACGGAAAGCTGTGCTCGCATGGTGGATTGTTTTGCCGAGCGGGGGGCGAACGGTATGATTGCCATTGAGGACCTGGGCCTTCAGCATCAGTTGATTATCGCGCCGACCCTGTGGCGTGAGGTGTTCAAAACGCGGATGGCGGCAGTCGTCCGGAGGTGCCACGAACGCGGGATGCACTTCTTTGTGCACAGCTGTGGGGGCCTTCTCGATGTCATCGAGGATTTTGTAGAAATAGGAGTCGATGTCCTCCAGATCGACCAGCAGGACAACATGGGAATTGACGATCTCGCCCGACGCTTCGCCGGACGTCTCTGTTTCTTCTGTCCGGTCGATATCCAGACAACCCTCCCTGTAGGATCCGCTGAAGAGATTACGTCCAAAGCTAAACACCTGATGAAAGCCTTCGGCTGTAAGGGTGGGGGATTCATGGCAAAGACCTATCCCCAGCCTGATGCGATCCGGATTCCAGAAGAGAATACGAAGGTGATGTGCGAGGCATTTCGTACGTTTGGCCGCTATCCGTTCAGGTTTTAGGTCGAGGAAAGATAAGGCCCCCCTGGCAATGTCCATACTTCAAACCAGCGAGAGCAGGGTACCCCAGATCCCTCGTCGCACGCAATTCTTGTGGGGTCTCGGCGGCTTCACCGATGCCACCATCGTCTATGGCCTCTTCAGTCTGATCAACGCCATTTACATCAATGCGCTCGGTGTCAATGCAGTGCTGGTGGGGCTTGCGTGTGCACTCCCCCGGCTTCTTGATTCCATCTCGGATCCCGTGGTCGGACATCTTTCCGACAATACGCGCTCGCATTGGGGCCGCCGCCGGCCCTGGCTGCTGGCCGGGCTCCTGATTTGCGCCGTCTCGGGCCTTCTCCTGTGGAATGCACCGCTGTCGCAGAACGCCGCACCACCACGTTCCGGCGCCGCACCGGCAGCAACCGCTGTCGATTCCGCAAATCCAGTCCAACCATCCGCCGGTGATCCCATCGAAGGTTCCGGATCCAGAGAGCAGGAATCCTGGTGGACAACAGCCGGAAAGGCGATCGGCACAGAGTGGGAGACGTTCCTCTACCTGACCGGCATGATCACGCTGCTGATGGCCGTG
>Ga0315283_10002700_pt1 | contig 14928 bp, 21 predicted proteins | sample YL17G09_0_MG_FD_204541 | JGI IMG/M metagenome (GOLD analysis project Ga0315283, IMG submission 204541) | Sediment microbial communities from Yellowstone Lake, YNP, Wyoming, USA - YL17G09_0 | ecosystem: Environmental > Aquatic > Freshwater > Lake > Sediment | place: USA: Wyoming | collected... | reverse complement strand
TTTCGGACACGCGTTGCTCATGCGGAGCGTTGGCAATCATCCGCGAGACACCCGACTGTGGCGCGCCAGGCTCGACGCTGTAGGCATCGGGGCTGTTTCCTCGAGACACGCCGAGCTCATGCAAGTCTCGCGTTGCGCTTGTCTCGATTGCCGTGTGGTTGGCGCCAGCCGTCAGGTATTGGATCGTCTCGCCGTTACCGACCTGAACCACCGTCGACGGTCCCGACACCAACTCGGACGTCTCACGCATGGTGCCTGCGTAAATCAGCATCGCGTGGGCCTGCATGTCGATGACATGCTGTCGATTCGACCTCGACACGTTGAGAGAGTCGACGTTGATGATCACGTCACGGTCAGGTTCAGGCCAGAAGCCACCCGACGGCTGTTCCGTCCTGAAGAACACCGCAGGAAAGAGCCCATCGTACACCTCGGACGGTGTCGCCTTGTGGCCGTCCTCAGAGACACGCCGATGGGTCCACGGCCCGTACTTGGCCACGGTGCCGTCGTCGTGCTCGGTGAATGTGCGCGACCACACCCACCAAAGCTCGACAGCCGACGACGTCTGTGCACGGGCCTGACGAAACGCAACGAACCACAGCGACTCGGGCGCATCAGGCGCCGATGGGTGGTTGATCGTGACGACGTCGTGGGGCCAATAGATGTGCGAAACGGGCTTGCCATCGTCGGCGTCGTCGACTTTGCGATAGCCCAGCATGACGACAGCAGCGCGTGCACCCGTGTTGGCGCGGCGTTCGATCTCGGGCATGAGTACGTTGATGCCGATGTCCTCCAACGCTTCGTCAAATGCTTCAGCGCGTGGATCCTCATGGTCAACAGCCACGTCGTCAGCCGTGAACAATTCGCGTTGGGCAGGCTCTGTGTAGACGCCGCTGTCCTGTCGAGCGAAGAAGCGGAGCCAGTTGACGGGGTCAATCGGGATCTTGTCGCCGGTCTGTGGATACCGATCCCTCAGCGCCGCCTTGACAATGCCTTGTTGGTCACCGCTGTACCGCTTGGCGAGGCCACGCACGACCGTCTCGTAGTCGGCAGGCCGTTGGCGTCGACCCGCCGTCAACAGGTCCAGCAATTGCTCAGGCCCCCAAACGCCAGCGTCGGCGCGGATCTGATTGACGATGGCGTCGCTTTCGGCGTTGAGTTTGAGCATGGCACGCACACTAGCATGGTGCGTGTCAAGGGGCTAGGCCACGCGGCCCCAGTCGTCTGTGACGGCGTCGGATTGCGACCTGACGACGTTCGCTTTTCTGTGGACAGGGAATAGCCGATGTGCCGCATAGCCCAGGGCGTCGAGAATGTGCGACATGTCCGAGGCGCCGACTTTCTTTTCGGGTTCGCCATTGCGGTCGAGGGCCTGTGTCTCAAGTGCGCGGCATAGATGCGGGCAGGCGTCGGCGTCGATGGTCAGACGTCGATCACGCAACAGCACGTTGACTGTGTTGACGCGCTCCATGATCGGCGGATTCGCCTTGGGGTGATCGGGACGGAAGCCCGCCTGCAGCAGCAGATGGATGTCGGAGAGTGTCGACGTCGTGTGGAGGCTTGCGCCGCTTGCGTCAGGGTGCGCCTTGATGCGCATCGCGAAGACGTCTTCACGGGTGTAGCGCCTGCATTTGGTCTTCTCCAAGTGCGCCATGATCCAACGAGCGGTCCGCTCGGCATGCTCATCTGTCGTCGTGCCGCCTTGACGGATCACCTCGCCAACGACGTGCAAGACGCGCCTGTCGTCGTCGACCTCAGCAACGATCCACTGCGCATCGCGCACGTTGAAATCGCACCCGATGACGAGACGGCCACGGCCAGGCATGACTGCAGGTGGAGCGCCGCAGTGAATGCGCCGATCGAAACGCGAATAGACGCGGCCACCTCTCGCGGTCCTGACTCCGTCGAGCTTTTCTTTGATCGCCTCATCAGTGCCTAGACGTGACCGCGATTCGTCGACGTAGGACGGAGGCAGAAACGGGTTGTCCGCCGTGCGGATAACGTAGGCCCGTGTCGTCGACGATGGCTTCGCCAACACCAACTCATAGGCAGGCCCGTAGCCCTCGGGGGTGCCGGTCAACAGGGTCTCAAGGGCAGTGCCGGAGCGGACACGCTGCATAGCAGGCACAAGCGCCTCGGGGTCGCAGAGTTCCCACTCATCCGCCCACAGGCCAATGGCGTTGATCCCTTCGACGGCGCGTGGCTTGTCGAGGGACCGACACCAGAACTCAAAGCGCTTTGCTTGCCCGATCTCGAAAATGTGGTCGCTCTTCCATAGCCGATAGGGCAATCGCCAGTCGTCGAGGTAGCGCATCGTCGAGCGCTCCATCACGTCGCGCACCATCGGGTAGCTAGGTTCCGTCCCCAGGATCGGGCCGTGTTGGCCGTGCCTCAGTCCGAGGTCCACCATCCACGCAACGCCTAGCGAAGTCTTGCCGGATCCGTAGCCACCCGACACCACACGGATGCCGGGGCCACGGTCGGCTAGCACCATGAGGTGCTTGTCGCCAAGCGCGACAGATGCGCGTTTCACTTGATGATGACTGGCGTAAAGTCGACGCCGTCGACAGCGTCGACGACGACATGACGACTAGGATCGGCATCGAGTCCCAGTAACCGTGCCCTGCGCTCTTGGATTCTCAACACGCGATCAACAGATGCAGGGTCGCCTCTTGATGCCTTCTGCCAAAGACCCAGCAGCATCGCATCTAGCCGCTCAAGTTCAAGGTGCCGGACCTCTTTCGCTTCTTCTGTCGTCGCAGCAGAAAGTTCAGCCAACGCGCGAGAGACAGCCTTGCGTGCACCCTCACGGGTGATGCCGACCTTGTCGCCGATCTGATCGTAGGTGGCGCCCGCCTTGCGAAGCGACAGGCATTCAAGTTCGCGGTCTTTGGCAAGCACCATGCTCTTGGCTGTTGGTCTACGAGCGCCTTTAGGCATTTGGAGCGTCCGGGTCAGTGCTGCCCTGCCGTTCTTCTAGGGGGTTCCCAGGAGTCTCGCTGGAGCGAACGCGTTTAGGGTATGGCTTCGACAGCAGTATGATACTTACTCTCAGGGCGTCGTCAAGGGGCATGAGATACTTGTGCTTGTCTCCTGCAACAACAGTTGTCAGACCCGCGCGAGATTTTAGTTTTCCGGCACGGATGAATGTTTGAATCTGCATTGAATGCACGATTCTACCATTGAGGACATACTGTGTTGCTCCATCAGAGGTTCCGACGAAAACCCAGTTCCCAGCTTGATAGATGCCGCCGTGGTGTCCTTGTTGTGTGTCCGCATAGGACACCACAAGGCGAATACCCGGGTTCGACTTTTTGAGCATTCGCAATGCAAGCGCGACTATCTTGGACACTGGAGATTGGTGCTTATTCAGTGCCACTCTTACCAGTTCGCAGCATTCAGTCTGCAATAGTCCGAACGGTTTTCCAATGTTATTGTTTGCGCCGTAAGCAAACAACACAACACCGATAAACTTTCCATTTTCCCACGCACCAACCTTGACTGTCTTACCTACTGGTAAAGACTTGCTGTAGTGCCAATGTTCAACGGCATACTTGGCAGACTCATGCGTAGCCCAGTTGACGCGAATATCAACCCTCATGCTTCCTCGCATCAAAGGATTGGCCACAGCCAGGACACTTCACCATCTTGGGTGAGAGTTCATCCAACCGTCCTTGATCGTCCTCAGATCCTTGACCGAAATCAGGCACAGGCGCATCAAGCAAGCCATCTAGCGCCAAATGTGAAAACAGTTCAGGCCCAATGCCATCCTGAATCTCAGCCAGCAGAGTCTGCAAACTGCTGGCAAACTCGCCAGCAGTGTGGGGGTTGTTGAGCGCCACATTGAGCGCCCTTTCCTCTGGCTCGTCCAGATCGACCCAGCAAACAGGAACTTCCTTGACGCCTGCAACCTTCAGTGCTGCAACTCGTTGATGGCCACCGACGATAAAACCCGAACGCTGATTGACGACAATGTCCTGAACGATGCCCCATCGATCAATGGATGCCCGAAGACCCTTTAGAGCCTTGTCGCTGATCTTGCGAGGGTTGTATGGGGCCTGCTTCAGCGACGAAAGCAGTTCGACCGACCTTGTGACGACAGGCATAGTCACACATTGTGCCACGGCTTGGCACAAAAACGCAACCACCACAAAAACCGAACCCCGCCAGTGCGGAATTGCAGCGACGGGGCTCACGCGTTGTTGCTTAGGCTACGCACTTTACGTGTGCCCCAAAGTGAAACCCCCGTCAAGCGGGATGCTCGCCGGGGGCTAGTGCGTCGACACCGGGGTCAGGCTAGCCCAGATCGACAGGCTCATCAAGCCGCATCGCATCGTCCACCAGCATCCGAAGCACAGCGCTAGCAGGACAGCCCCTCGAAGCCAACCAGGCGGCTTGTGCTGGCGTCAGCGAGACCTGGCAGGTGTGAGCACGGCCAGATGGTGCGAGGCGTTTAGGGCGGGTTTGGCGAGGCTTGGGAGGGTCGGCCAAATTGGGGTTGACCCAGCGCTTGAATTCTTGATTTTCTTTTGGGGTCTTGATCACGGTGTCTCCAAAAAGAAAGCCCGCCGGAGCGGGGTTTGTTTCAGTTGCCGCTGCAGCGGTAGGCTGGTTGCGCGAAGCAGAGAGTCAGGTCGCTCATCATCGCCCGTGCCTCTTTTGCAATGGCTCGGAAGTGGAGTTTGTCGCATTGCGACGCCAGCTCGTAAAGGTACTGCCGCTGGAGGTCCATCATTGGCCTGCTCCCGCTCATGTAGGCGCGGTCCGCCTGGATGGAGAGGTTGGTGAGGTTTTGCTTCATCTTGTTGCGCGTCATGGTGTCTCCCGTTTGCGTTGCTGTCTGTGCGCTCATTATGCGTGACAGTGAGCGCACTGTCAAGCATAGAAGCGAGAAATAAATATGGGGGCTTCCCAACGCCAGATTAGGCGTTGTGGGTGATCTGTTGAGAGATCAGATCAAAAAAACCCCCGCTTTTGGCGGGGGGAGAAGTCAGCAAGCAACCTGATCCAACCAGGTCTTTTTCTTGGGCTTGGGCAAATTCATTTGATAGCGCTCCGCCTTCCATTCCAGCTCCGCGTCGCACCAACGTTTCATCTCGTTGCACTCGGCCATGATGGAGTCCATCGTTGTCTGGCACTCGCCAGCCCAGATCGCGCTACATGCCGCGTCGTCCGCCTTGACGGCCAGAGACCAAAGAGTCCGGATGTTGTCGTGGGAGCTAGCAATTTTGCAATCGACCATCTTGCTGTGAGCTTTGCGGGCGGCGGCGAGGTACTTGCGGACGGTGGTGGTCTTCATTGATATCTCCCTGTTTCTTCGCTCATTATGCGTGACAGTGAGCGCACTGTCAAGCACTGTGTCGATGTTATTTTTACACCGCATTGCAAAGCCAGATCAGGCGCACGCCTGAACATTTGTTTCGTATGTTGATGATCTGTCCAACAGATCACGCGAGCCCAAAAGAAAACGCCACCCGCGAGGGTGGCGTCATCAACCTGATCCCGCAGTGGGGAGACGTCGGGACTAGGTACTGGGTCGAGCCAGTGGGGGGAGTGTAGGGATCGGGCTTGAGATGTCAAGGCCATTGGGTCGGGTTGGTCCGCATCGGGACCGTACACTACGTACTCTCTCTAAAGAGAGAGAGTACGGTACGTACGTTCGCCGCCGCCTTGCCGTACGTACAATACGTACCGAAAGTACGCAAAAGTACGTTCATTACGCTGAACTTTTGGCCAGTATCAGACCAGAGCCCCTAATCGGGTCGATCACCTGCCAGCCGTGGTCCTTCGCCGCGACGAACCTGCAGTCGAGCAAATCTCGGATCAGCTTGCCGGGTGTCCCGCTTGGGCGAAGTTGCTGATCGATGGTGCCTTCCGCCCATCCGTTGGTTGCCGCCAGGTAATGACGCAATGCGGCACGGGTGAGGTAGGGCAAGCCGTCGAGCGTTTCGGCGCCAGAGCCCCACCATGCATTCTCAAATACCTTCCTGTTCTTGGCGCCGGGTTGCTCCTTCTCGCGCACTGGCGGTGCCTCAGCGGCCGCCAGGACGGCGCTTGTCACGGGTGCGCCGTCTTCGTCGAGCCAACCGGGGATCGTCACGCTGGCAAGTTTACCAAAGACTGGCGCCAGCAACTCGGCGTCCTTAGATTTCTTTTGGGCAATCGTGATCGTCTTGTCCTTGCATGTGACGCTGACTTCGATGTCAAGCGCCCCACGCCATGACGAGCTCCCCCGCGCCCGACCTTGTGCCTCGTCACTGACGCCGGTGTGATGCACTAGCAGGACGGAGCACCCAAACGTGGCCATAAGTGCGGCGCATGAGTCGAGCATCGCCTTGGCATCTTGGGCGCTGTTCTCGTCGCCTGACAAGAACCGATGCAGCGTGTCGACGACGATCAGCGCCGGACGGACGGACAGGGCCGCGATGGCGTCTTTTGCCTTCAGCAGTCCGGCTTGTGTGTCGAGGTCACAGCCGCTCGACGACAGCAGCAGGTTCCCTCGGGGGATTGCGGTGTTGCTCGTTTGCCACGCCGCGAGACGCCCTCTCAGTCCGTGGTGTCCCTCGCCAGCCAGGTAGACCACGGCGCCGGGCTTGACCTTGGCGCCCATCCAATCGGGTGTGCCCGACGCCATGCGGCAGCACCAATCGAGCACGACAAACGTTTTGCCCGATCCGCTAGGGCCATGGACCATCATTAGTGCTTGCGATTGAGCCCAGCCTTTGATGAGCCATGAGATGGGAGCGGGTTGCGCAGAGAAATCGACGGCGTCGATCAGCCACTCGTCGACGGACGGCACCAACAACGCGGCGAGGTCTTGACCGGCCTGGACGTAGTCGTTGGCGTCGCCGGGAATCGGGGGGATCACATAGCGGACGCCGTGCTTGGCACACGCTTGTTCAGCAGCACGGAGCCCAACGTGGCCCTTGTCGTTGTCGGCCACGATGGTGATCCGATTACCGTAGAGCCCTACGAGCGTGCCAGCGACGTCAACAAGGTTGCTGGCACTGTAGGCGATGGCGCACGGTCGACCCTGGACCTCATGGATGGTTGCGGCCGTCGCGAACCCTTCCGCCAGATAGATCACGCCGTCGCTCGGGACGTCGCCAAGCCGCCAAAACTTGCCCTTGACCTCGCCGCCAGGGTGGTAGCGTTTGCCGCCCTCGCCGTCGATGTATTGCAGGCTTGAGATCCCGCCGTCGACGTCAAACAACGGCACTACCAGCTTGCCGTCCGACGTCATTTTGCTTCCGTGCGCCTTGACGCCCTTGCGTTTGAGGTAGGGGTGATCGTCCGTCGCCGACGGGAGATCATCCCAGATTTCTTCGACCACCTCGGAGATCACCTCACGCTGTCGAGCCACCTCGGCGTCTCGGATGGTTCGCATTTCTGCCATGCGTTTGGCGTGCGCGATCTCCTCAGCCGGGGTCATCGAAGGTCCGCCTTCGGCTGCCCATGATGCGTCGATCTGACGGCGCCAGCAGCCAAACCGGCCAGCGGGTCGCCCGTCGCTGTAGGCGACATACCAACCGTTGGTGTCCCGGCCCTTGCCAGCAGTGGACTTGAATCGGTGGATCTTGCCGTCGAGGACTACCGACGACGGGGGGTTGATTCCCTCGTACGCTATGGCGTCGATCAGTTGTTGTTCTGGCGTTCTGTCGTCGACGTTTGATGCGTGGAACGGGCGATCAAACTTGACCATTGGTGGCCTCATGACGAGAGAGGTAGGCGCCAACCTTGACGACGGTGGAGTGACGCGGCGCCGACCCCGGCTTCAGCAGGCGGTAGAGGGAATGCACGGACACGCCCGATCCTTTCGCCACTCTGGAAAGGTTGCAGTCGGCCAGCCTTGATCGGATCTCGTCGATGTTCATTTTCTGTCCTTTGCGCTTGCGTTTGTTGCGGCAACGTGTCAGAAACCTTGCACACGGCGCAACCGGAATCTTCCGACCGCGTCACAAAGGAGGCCACATGGCCATATCGGTAAAGCGGACGGGTGCGCTCGGCACATCGTCCGTGAAGTTCCTCGGTTACGGGCCAGCGGGCCACGGCAAGACGCGTGCAATCGCGACGTTGCCGACCCCGATCACGCTGTCAGCGGAGGGGGGCTTGCTGTCGATCAAGGAGTTTGATCTTCCTTACATCGAGATCAGCACGCTGGAGGATCTGTACGACGCCTACCGTTGGGTGTCTTCCTCGGATGAGGCACGGGGTTTTGAATCCGTCGCCCTCGACAGCATCTCGGAGATCGCCGAAGTTCTCCTGAGTGCTGAGAAGAAGGTCATGGTGGGCGGCAAGGCCCGCGATCCTCGCCAAGCCTACGGCGCCATGCAGGACCGCATGGGCGACCTCATCCGCGCCTTCCGGGACCTTCCCGGCAAGCATGTATATTTCTCCGCCAAGTTGGAGAAGAGCGCCGATGAGCTTGGCGCCATCTCCTACGCGCCGTCGATGCCAGGGCAAAAGTTTGCCCAGCAACTTCCGTACTTCTTCGATGAGGTTTTCGCCTTCCGAAAGGAGCAGGGGCACTTTGCGCTGATGACGTCGACGGATGGTTTGTGGAGCGCCAAGGACCGCAGCGGAAAACTTGACCTTTGGGAAGCGCCAGACCTCGGAGCCATCATACGCAAGATTGCGGGGACGCCATGATCCTCGACAACCTGATTGAGCAATGGCGCAAGGCGAAGGAGACCGAGGCGGCAGCCGTCGAGGAGCGCCGCCAGATTGAGGACACCATCGCGGTGATCCTCGGGATTCCAGAAGACCTCGACGGCGTTGTCAAGGTCAGCGGCATCCTCAAGATTACTGGCCGTATCGACCGCAAGGTTGACGGCGACAAACTCCAACAGTTGGCGCTTGACGCCGGTCTCACAGACCACCTGTCGGCGCTTTTTCGCTGGAAACCAGAGATCAACCGCAAGGCCTGGGACGCGGCGTCAGAGTCAATCACTCGCCCGCTTTTGGGCGCAATCACAAGCAAGCCGGGGCGACCCTCGTTTGCAATCACCGACAAGAAAGAAGGCTGACACATGGCGACACTTGGACGTAGCTACATCGAATCAGAAATGCCGAAGGGCAACGGCGGCGACTTCACGCCAATCCCCGATGGCTGGTACGACGTCACGATCACTGAAGCCGTCGTCAAAACGACGAAGGCAGGGACCGGAGACTATCTCTCCTACCGTTGTGACGTCGTCGGCCCGACTCATCAGGGCCGGGTTGTGTTTGGCATGATCACGTTGCGGAATCCGAATCCGAAAGCGGAGGACATTGGCAACCAGCAGATGGGTGAACTGTGCCGCGCCATCGGCGCCGCACGTCTCGACGACAGCGACCAACTGATCGGCAAGCGTATGACGATCAAAGTCATTACCGAAAGCAGCGAGCAATACGGCGACAAAAACAAGATCAAAAGCATGAAAGCGAGCGGCGGTGCTCAGGCGTCATCGACGTCGTCAGTTGCCGCGCCGGTTGCCGCCAGCAAGCCACCGTGGGTCAAATGACCTGACATCACAAGGGGCGCCCTCGGCCCCTCCCTTTTTTGGAGTTTCCAGTGGCCCCGATCCCGCCGCCTCGCATCACTATTCAGTCGTTGATCGACGCCCACCATGAGCGGGGCCGGGAGCCGCCGCGTTCACACATGGGAGCAAGCGAGTTGGGCCACAGTTGCGACAAATGGCTGTGGCTGAAGTTCCGTTGGGCTGTCGTCGACAATCCGCCTGGACGCGTCCTACGCGTCTTCCGTCGTGGTCATGCAGAAGAGGCGACGATCCTCAAAGACCTCCGCGCCATTGGCTTGGAGATCCGCGAGACGACTGGCGAGCAAGCCCGCGTCTCGTTTGGTTCGCATGTGTCCGGCTCAATCGACGCCATCATTGACGGCGGTGTGCCAGAAGCGCCGCAAAAAGCCCACGTCGCGGAGTTCAAGACGCATTCGAAAAAGTCATTTGACGACGTCGAAAAGAACGGCGTCGAGAAATCCAAGCGCACGCATTGGATTCAGATGCAGACATACATGCATGGGCTTGGCATCGACCGCGCCTTGTATGTCGCTGTCTGCAAAGACGACGACCGCATGTATACGGAGCGTGTGCGCTACGACCGAGAGGTAGCAGAGCGAGCCATTGCCAGAGGTCAACGCTTGGCGCTTGCCGACGAGATGCCGCCGCCGTTGAGCACCGACCCTACCTGGTACGAGTGCAAATGGTGCCCAGCCCACAAGGTTTGCCATGAGGGTCTTGGAGTCACGGCGCCGCAGTCATGCCGGACGTGTGCTCACTCGACGGCAATGCCTGACAGCACATGGCGATGTGAGAGGCACAACGCCGACAATATCCCGCTTGGGTTCCAGCGCACCGGGTGTGCGGATTATGAACTTCACGATCACCTGCTTCCTTTCTGAGGTCAAATGCTCCGTTCATACCAACAACGCGCAATCGACATGGTCTTGGCATGGCTTGAGGCCAACCAGGGCAACCCGTGCCTCGTCATGCCGACAGGGTCCGGCAAGTCTCACGTTGTCGCGGCACTGTGCAAGCACATGATTCAGACGTGGCCTGAAACCCGCGTGCTCATGCTTACGCACGTCAAGGAGTTGATCGAACAGAACGTGGAGAAGATGCGCCAACACTGGCCAGCGGCGCCGCTTGGGATCTACTCAGCAGGCATCGGAAAAAAACAGCTTGGAGAGCCGATCACTTTCGCCGGTATTCAGTCGATCCAGAAACGAGCCGACGACGTTGGGCACGTCGACATCGTCCTCATTGATGAGTGCGACCTTGTCTCTCACAAGGACGAGGGAGGGTATCGAACTTTCCTTGCGGCGTTGCTTGCAATCAATCCGCAGATGCGCGTGATCGGTCTGACGGCGACGCCGTATCGCATGGGCCACGGATTGATCACGGAAGAACCCGCGTTGTTTCACGCGTTGATTGAGCCTGTCTCGATTGAAGAGTTGCTGCATCATGGCCATCTGTCACCTTTGAAAAGCAAGGCGACCAAATCCAAATACGACACGTCAGGCGTGAAGAAGCACGGAGGCGAGTTCATTGAATCCGAGTTGCAGAAAGCCGTCGACACCGACGAGCAGAACCAAAAGGTCGTTGCCGAAATCTTGGAGCACGCCGGAGACCGCAAGTCGTGGTTGGTGTTCTGCACTGGCGTCGATCACTCGTTGCACGTCGCCGATGCGTTGCGCCAACGTGGTGTGACTTGCGAGACCGTGACGGGTGAGACGCCGAAGAACGAGCGAGTCCGCATCTTGTCGGCATTCAAGGCAGGAACCCTGCAAGCCGTCACAAATGCCAACGTCCTTACAACCGGATTCGATCACCCGGCCACCGACCTGATCGCCATGTTGCGCCCGACGAAGTCGACGCGCTTGTTTATGCAGATGGCTGGACGCGGGATGCGGACGGCGCCAAACAAAGCCGACTGCCTTGTGCTCGACTTCGCCGGGGTCGTCGAGATGTTGGGCCCGGTCACCGACCCGCAGATTCCCGGCAAGGCAGGCGATGGTGTTGCGCCCATGAAGCCGTGCAAAGCGTGCGACATGCTCGCTCCCATCAGCGCCAATGTGTGCCCAGCTTGTGGCGAGCCATTCCCTGAAGCGAAGAAAGACCCGACGACGGAACCCATCGTGCTTGTCGACACCGACATCATGGGCCTGGACCGCGACGACCTACGAGACTTGGAAGTGGGCTCATGGCGTTGGCGTCTCGCCAAGTCGGCGAAGACCGGCAAAGAACAAATCGTTTTGACTTACTACGGCAAGGCGCTGTCTGACCGTTCCGTCTCGGAGTACCTGTGTGTGCTCCACGATGGCTATGCAGGCCAGAAAGCATGGCAGACCGTGGCGACCATCGCCCAACGGTGCGGACCGCTACCAGCGGGGCTCCTAGCGAGCGAGGATGTGCACGCGTTGGTGTCAGCAATGAACGAGGCGACACCGCCGACATGGATTCAACACGCGAGAGAAGGCAACTTCGACCGCATCACAAGGAGGCATTGGTGAAAAGAACCGAACACGTCGAACAACGCGAGTTTGTGCAATGGGTGCGGCAGATGACGCCCTATCTGATCTACGCAATTCCCAACGGTGGCAGTCGTGGACGGAGCCAGGGCGCAAACCTGAAAGCGGAGGGAGTGCTTGCAGGTATGCCCGACCTGCACATTCCCGAGCTTCGCCTGTGGATCGAAATGAAAGCATCAGGCGGCGTGGTGTCGCCGGTGCAACGCGCCATCCATGAGCGCTTGCGAGCGTTCGACGCCGTCGTTGTTTGTTTCTCCACACAAGAGGCCATCGACGTCGTGACCATGGTTATGCAGACGCACGGGATGATCCCGACAAGACAGCCAATCAGGAAGGTGAAGCCATGAGCAAACGGTATTGGTGTCCGACGTGTGGCGAGATGGAGTCGTTCGTGTTCTTGGGCATCGCCAACGCAATCCAACACCGCGACGGTTGCATTTTGCGAGAAATCCCCGTCGTCGAGCCCCTCGCCGTGCCAGAGGTGACGACGTGGGGTGAGTCGGGGGGAGTGGATGCGGTGTGTCTGAGTGTGTATTTCGACGACACGATCTACCTCCGTGGTCGGTTGTTTGCGCCTGGTGACCGCAACATCGTCGACGCCATCAACTACGTTGCAGGGGTGAAGAGATGATCGAAATCAAACACGGCGACTGCATCGACGTCCTACGCACCCTCGCCGACAACAGCGTTGACAGCATCGTCACCGACCCGCCCTATGGTCTGTCATTCATGCGAAAGAAGTGGGACTACGACGTCCCCGCCGTCGAGGTGTGGGCCGAGTGCTTGCGCGTATTGAAGCCAGGCGGTCACCTACTGGCGTTTGCCGGGACAAGGACGCAACACCGGATGGCCGTCCGCATTGAGGACGCGGGGTTTGATATTCGTGACATGATTGCTTGGATCTACGGGTCGGGGTTCCCGAAGTCGCTTGACGTGTCGAAGGCAATCGACAAGGCGGCGGGGGCAACGAGGGAGGTGGTGGGGCCGTCGCGCGCGAACATCCGCGAGGATCTGAAGTACGGCGGCAACGACCCATCACACAACCACGGTCGGCTGGGCGCCGTCACGCATCCACCGGAGACCGCCCCCGCCACCCCCGCCGCCATCCAATGGCAGGGCTGGGGAACCGCGCTCAAGCCCGCGCTGGAGCCGATCACCGTCGCCCGCAAGCCACTTTGTGGGACCGTCGCCGCCAACGTGCTGGCGTGGGGCACGGGCGCGATCAATGTGGATGGGTGCAGAGTGGGGACGTTTGGCGGCGGCACCCTATGCGACAACCGAGACGAGAATGGCAAATGCCAAGGACACGGCAACGCCGGACGGTCGACTAGTGGCGAGACGTTCCACGGGCCAGATACGCAAGGAGGCCGCTTCCCCGCCAACCTGATCCACGACGGCAGTGACGAGGTGGTGGGGCTGTTTCCGGAGACGACGAGCGGGAGCGGAATAAAAGCCCCGCAGGGAAAAACGCACGGATTCGCAGATGGACGAGAATCCGCCAGAAAAGATGGCGGAAAAGAATACAACGGCGACTCCGGCTCCGCCGCCCGCTTCTTCTATTGCGCCAAGGCAAGCGCCGAAGACCGCGACGACGGATGCCACGCCTTGCCCGCCAAGTCCGCAGGGCAGGTGACTGGAGGCCGTGCAGAGGGTAGCGCGGGGCTCGACAGTCCCCGATCCGGTGCAGGTCGTCGACGTGACGAGACACGCAACAGCCATCCGACAATCAAGCCGACCGATCTCATGCGCTACCTGTGTCGCCTTGTCACGCCACCGGGCGGGTTGGTCCTTGACCCGTTTGTCGGGTCCGGCTCGACAGGACGCGGCGCCGTTCTCGAGGGGTTTGCGTTCGTCGGCATCGAACGCGAGGCCGAATACGTGGAGATTGCCAGGGCACGGATCAACGCAGCGATCAGGCAGAGGCACAAAGACACCGCTCAGGGATCACTCTTCTAGGGGTGATCCAGCATCCCAAAGCCCCAGAAAATAAATCTAGACACAGTGCTTGACATTATTTGTGCGCTGCGTAGAATGGACTCACGGCGCCAAACACGGAGCCGTAACAGGGAGACAGACAATGACCAGCATCATCATCAGCATCAACAGCGACCTCGACTCCGTCACCTACGCCACCGACACCGACGCCGAAGTGCAGATTGCTCGCCAAGCGTTGCGCGACGCTGGCCTGGCCTACGAGGACGAGTGGGTTGGCTTCGGCGACGACGCAGTCAAAAACGGCAACAAACTGTTTGCCTGAGCCACCCCCCCCCCACAACCAACACCGCAACGCCCCGTCAGCCGGGGCTTTCGGCGTCAGGGAGACACACATGACCATCACCGAATGCCGATGCCCGCAATGCGAGGCAGAATACGAGCAGCGAGACGAGTACGAGGACGCGCCAGAGATCGAGTGGGACACGCCGATCTCAGACGACGAGCTTGCCGAGCGCCTTGCGTGGTTTTGGATGCCGAAAGAGGAAGAAGCATGAGCCCACGATTCCGCCGCGCCATCATTCGCCAAGCTGCCCGCGAGGGTCTGCCCGTGTGGGCTTGGTTGCTCGCCACCTATTACCGAGAGACGACCAATGCGTGAGCCTGACGACGACCGAGACGAGCCGACCGACGATGAGATTGCAGATCACATCGCCACCCACACGGATTGCGAGGCAGAGATCGTCGACATGATGTGGCTGTCGACGGACAAGGAGATCCTGCAATGGGCACACAACCTCCGTCAGTCGATCTACGAAGCCATTATTGAGGCCCGCAACGACGTCAGCGACGGTGACGAATGAGCCCCATGACGATCACTCCTGAAGAAATCATCCGACGCCAGATTGTCCGCGCCCTGTCCGATCTCGCCGACGCATCGGCAGCCCTGCGAGTGGCACGCGACGCTG
>Ga0315283_10002698_pt1 | contig 14940 bp, 14 predicted proteins | sample YL17G09_0_MG_FD_204541 | JGI IMG/M metagenome (GOLD analysis project Ga0315283, IMG submission 204541) | Sediment microbial communities from Yellowstone Lake, YNP, Wyoming, USA - YL17G09_0 | ecosystem: Environmental > Aquatic > Freshwater > Lake > Sediment | place: USA: Wyoming | collected... | reverse complement strand
GCGCCATATCGCTTAACGAACACCTTGTCGCGACGCCGAGTCCGGAGCGGGATCACAGGTACTCCGCAGCGCGCAAACTGTCGACGCTCATCCCCGCCGCGCCTGAGGAATGCTTGACGCTCGAGCAGATCGTGCTTATCTTAACGCTGCTTATAGTAACTATCGTCTGGACCTCCCATGGCCGAGTCTCTCGATCGCGATCCCCTCATCCTGCTCCATGACGTTGCACGAACGTTGCGCACGCGCATCGATCAGCGGGCACGCACCCGTGGCATGAGCCGGGCGCAGTGGATCATCCTTGCCCGACTCGAACGCCAGCCGGGGCTTTCGCAGAACGAACTCGCCGCGATCTGCGAGGTGGAACCCATCACCGTCGCTCGCCTGGTCGACCGGCTCGAGAAGAGCGGCTTCGTCGAGCGGCGCCCCGACCCGAACGACCGCCGCATTTGGCGATTGCACAATCTGCCGGGCGCACAGCCGATCGTCGAAGAGATCTCCGGTTATCGCGAGAACCTCGTCCGTGAAATCGACGCGCAGATCGGGCGCGCCTCACGGGAAGCGCTGGTCGAAGCGCTGCTGGGAATAAAGGAACTCTTGAACCACGCCGGCGATCAGCTGCTCGCCGCCAGAGAGTAGGAAAATGTCCGTCATCCAAGCCAAACCCGCGCTGCGACCCCCAGTGGCGGAGCCGCGCGTCGAGACGCCCATCTCCCCCGCGGTCGTCCCGAAAGCAAGCAGCAACCTGCTTCGCCGTGCGTTGATGCTCGGCGGTGTTGTCGTCGTACTCGGCGTTTCCTCTGCGCTGTATCTCACCGGCGGTCGGCACGTCAGTACCGAGGATGCCTACGTGAAGGCCGCGCAACTCAGCGTCACCAGTGACGTCTCAGGCATTGTCGCGTCAGTGAACGTCCACGAAGGCCAGCGTGTAAGCGCAGGCGATGTGCTCTTCACGATCGACGCGGAGCCACTTCAGTTCGCACTGGCCAATGCAGAAGCCGCCGCATTGCAGGCGGGCATCACCGTGAGCACGCTGAAAGCCGACTATCAGCAATCGCTGCAGCAGATTCGCGCCCAGCAGGCGCAGGTCGACCTCGCCAAGACGACGCTCGACCGCTACCAGGCGCTGGTCGATCGCGGCGCGATTGCACGCACGCTCATCGATCAGCAGCGTGCGACGTATCTATCGGCGGTCGCCACACTCGACTCGTTGCGGCAATCCGCGTCCGCCGATCTCGCGCGCCTCAGCGGCAACCCCAACTTGCCGGTCGAGCAGTTTCCGGACGAGATGAAAGCGCGTGCCGCGGTGCACGAGGCGAAGCGCCAGATCGCGCACACCGTCGTGCGTGCCCCATTCGACGGCATCATCACAGCCGTGGGCTCGCTGCAGCCGGGTGCCCTGATCATCTCCGCCATGTCGGGGTTCTCAACCACGAGCGCGGTTGGCCTCGTGTCCGACACAAACCTCTGGATCGAGGCGAACATGAAGGAGACCGACCTCACACGCATGCATCCAGGCCAAACCGTGGATATCCGAATCGACAGCTATCCGGATTGTCGTTGGACGGGATCGGTCGATGCGATCGCCGCCGCGAGCGGCTCGGCGTTCTCGCCGCTGCCCGCACAGAACACCTCCGGCAACTGGGTGAAGGTCGTGCAGCGAATCCCGGTGCGCGTGAAGTTCGACAAAGGCACCTGCGACGTGCGCCTCAGCGCCGGCATGAGCGCCGTGGTCAGCGTCGATACGGGTCGCGCGCGCTGGCAGCGAATGAACGGCTAGCACGATGTCCAGCATTGCAGGCGATTTGCCGCCGCCCGCCCCTGCCACTTCCGAAGCGTTCAAGCGCAACTTCATCGTTGCCTGCGCGATGGCGGCCATGTTCATGCAGACGCTCGATCAGACGATCGCCAACGTCGCGTTGCCGAACATGCAGGGCAGTCTTGGCGCGTCGCGTGATCAGATCACCTGGGTGCTGACGTCGTACATCATGGCCGCCGCGATCATGACGGCGCCGATCGGCTGGCTCGCATCGCGTTTCGGCAAGCGGCGCCTCATATTGATTGCGGTCACCGGCTTCACGCTGTCGTCAGCGCTGTGCGGCGCGGCGCAGAGCCTTGAACAGATCATTCTCTTTCGCTTGCTCCAGGGCGCCTTCGGCGCCGCGCTAGGCCCGTTGTCGCAGACGATCATGGTCGACCTGTTTCCGCCCGAGCGGCGTGGGTCGGTGATGGGCATCTGGGGCATGGGCGTCATGCTCGGGCCGATCCTCGGGCCAACGCTTGGCGGCGTGCTGACCGATACGTTCAATTGGCGCTGGGTGTTCTATATCAACGTGCCGGTTGGTATCGCCGCGGCGATGGGGCTGCTCGCGTTCTACGACGACGCATCGAACAATCGCGCGATGCGCTTCGACTGGTTCGGCTTCGGACTACTGGCAGTCGGGCTTGGAGCGCTGCAGCTGATGCTCGATCGCGGCACACAACAGGGCTGGTTCAACTCGACGGAAATCGTGATCCAGGCGATTCTCGCGCTGCTCGGTCTCTACTTGTTCGTTGTCCATATGGTCACGGCAAGGAACCCCTTCATCCGCACGGAGATCTTCAAGGATCGCAACTTTGTCTCGGCACTGTTCCTGATGTTCGTGACCGGCGGCCTCCTGGTGGCAAGTTCCGCGCTCCTCGCGCCTTTCCTGCAGACGCTTGGCGGCTATTCGGTGACCGATGCGGGCCTGCTCATGGTGCCGCGCGGCGTGGGAACGATGTTGGCGATGGCCATGGTCGGCAACCTCGCGATGCGCTTCGATGTCCGCATGGTCATCACGTTTGGTGCCGCCACACTGCTGTGGACCTGCTGGGCCATGTCCCAGTGGACGCCCGCGGTCTCCGAATGGACGATCTGCTGGACCGGATTCGTGCAGGGGTTCGGCACCGGCTTCATCTTCGTGCCCATGAATCTGGTCGCGTTCGCAACCGTCTCACCGGAGTTGCGTACGGACGCATCTGCCATCATGAATCTGATGCGCAACATTGGCGCGGCCATCTTTGTGTCGGTCACTACAACAGTGCTCAGTGCGAGCGTACAGATCGTGCATGCAGAGATGGCGGCCAACATCACGCCGTTCAATCGTGCACTTCAAGTGAATGCGCCGAGCATGATGTGGAACCCCCAATTGCCCTTCGGATTGCAGCAGCTCGATGCGGTGATCAACCGCGATGCATTGCAGATCGCCTATGCGAACGACTTCCTATTCATGTTTTACGCCTCGGTGCCGGTGTTGTTGTTCACATGGCTGATCCGCAAGCCGCAATTGCGGGCGCGACCGAAGCCGGAAGATCTGCAGCCATCGGAGTGAGCACGGCTGAGTCCAGGTATTTCGATTGCGGCGATCGAGGCCGTTCGTACTCTCGAGGTCGTGCCAAAGCAGATCAACACAGCCGCGCGATATCAGGAGAAAACGCCGCCTCGATGCGGACAAAACCACATTCGATGAATTGATCGATTTGATCAGTGGACAAAGACAGCGGCATGGTTACGCCTTTGTTCTCAGCCGCCAGCTACTTTTCTCGCGACTGACGCACCGCATTCATCTTCACCGCCGCGCTGTAGGCCGCGCGCGCCGTAATGCGCTTGTTGTAAGCCACCGCGGAATCGGCCAACGGCAGCCGATAGCCCAACGCCCATGTCAGGCACGAACACAACATGATGTCGGCGATTGAAAAGCGTCCGCCCACAAGAAACTCGCGCCCGTCGGCCAACGCCTGCTCAACGGACAACATCTGCTTTTGAAAGTAGCGCCGCGCCGCCTCATTGGCAGCGGGTGCCTCGCCATAGATTTCCGGCAGACCTTCGTGGCGCCGCAGCACATAAAGCGTGGTGGCATCGAGTTCGCTGAGCGCAAAGAAACACCACTCCAAACAGCGCGCGCGATCGATGCTGTCTGCAGGCAGCAGCTGTAGACCAGCACGTCCATAACGATCGGCCAGGTAAGTGATGATCGCAGCGCTTTCGGCCAGCGTGAGATCCCCGTCCTGCAGCACCGGAATTTTCTGCCGGCGATTCAACGCCGTGAATTCCGCAGTCTGTGTTTCGCCGGTACGCGATTGAATGGGCCGCACCGCATAGTCCAAGCCCAGCTCCTGCAACACCCAATGCACCCGCAGCGTTCGTGGGGTGCCGACGCCCCATACCACCAAATCGCTCACAGCGGCGCAGCCGCATAGGCCGCGCCATCGGCCGTGAGCGTGCCGATCTCGACGTCGGAGTAGCCAAGCTCGCGCAGAATCGCGTGCGTGTCTTCGCCCAATCGCCGCGCCGGACCGGCGATCGCCGCAGGTGTGCGGTCGAATCGGGCCGCCGGCCGCGGTTGGCGTACACGACCCATGAAGGGTTGTTCGAACTCCTCGATGAGTTCGTTGTGCAGTACCTGCTCGTTGCCCGCCACCTCCCAACGACGCAGCACAGGCGCACAGGGTACTTGTGCGGCGTCGAGTTGCGGCAGCCAATGTCGGCTCGTGTTGCTATTGAGGATTTCACCCACCCGCGTGATGCGCTCCGTGGCATTGACGGAGCGCGCGGAGCCGGTCTTGAACCGCACGTCGTCGACCCAGTCCGGCTTTTGCAGTACCTGGCAAAGCCCGCGCCACTCGGAGTCGGAGTTGGTGCCCACGGTGATGTAACCATCGAGCGTCTGATAGATGAGATCCGGTCGCGCATTGGGATCCTGCACACTGCGCTCCTGACCGACCACGGTGTGTTGCATCATCGACTCCGGCCAGATGAATCCCACCATGGCGTCGAGCATTGCCAAGCGGATGTGCTGGCCCTCGCCCGTTCGTTCGCGGGAAAACAACGCCGCACAGATGGCCTGCGCGCCATATACGGCGGTGGTTTTGTCGGCCATCACGGTGCGCACCATACGCGGCCGTCCGCTGCCGCCATCGGCCTGCACGTCGGCGATCCCCGACAACGCCTGGATGATCGGGTCGTAGACGCGCTTCTTCACGTAGGGTCCGCCATCCCCCACGCCCGTGATGGAGGCATAGATGAGCCGCGGATTGAGCTTGCGCAGGCGCGGCTCATCCAGGTGCAGGCGCTGCATGGTGCCCGGACGAAAGTTCTCCACCAGTACATCCGCCGTGCCGAGCAAACGCAGCAACGCCGCATGACCCGCGGGGTGTTTGAGATCAAGCGCCAACGTGCGCTTGCCGCGATTGGCGGAAACAAACATCGGCGAAAAACCACTGCCGGATGCGGGGCCGCGCACCGAGTCCCCCTCGAGCGGCTCAACCTTGATCACCTCGGCGCCCTGATCGGCCAACAGCATGGTGCACAGCGGACCTGCGAGCACACGTGTGAGATCGACGATTCGAACGCCAACGAGTGGGCCGGTCATTGCGTGATTCCTCCTTTGCTGCGGCAGTGTTGTCGGGCGGCATGCGGTGATGGCAGTCTGCACGCATGCCAATGACTTCACGTGGGACTTTACGCTCAACCTCACGTGGCTCAATAACTTCAGGAGGCTTGATGACAAAGTATTCCGCGCGGCAATTAAAGGACGGTGCCGTCAGTTTTTTCGGCGCTTTCGACTTCGACGAACGCCGCGAGGGCATCAGCCCGCGGCGCCTGCCGGCATGGACGCGCCCGCAAATCCCACAGGCGCTGGATGCCATGCTGCGCATGCCGTCCGGTGTTCGTATCGCGTTCGAGACGGATTCAAATGAGATTCGCCTCTCCGTGCAGACCACGAGACTTACGACGCCGCCGCAACCGCCGAGGCCGGTCGTGTTCGACCTGTTCACTGACGATACCACACAGGTGCGATCGAGCTCGTCCGATCGGGGTAACACGATTCTGCTCAACCGCAACGACCCGACGCAGTTCGAACTCGTGCGCGGCGCCGCCTACGAAGTCGCCTTCAGTAGCCTCGGTGGCGGCCGGAAGCGTTGTGAGGTGTGGCTGCCGCACAACGCTTACGTCGAAATCCGCGCCCTCGAGATCGACGCGGGTGCGTCATTGACTGCGCTGCCACATCCGGATCAGCGCCGCTGGATTCACCACGGCAGCTCCATCAGTCATTGTATGGAAGCCGCCCAACCCACGGGAACCTGGCCCGCGGTTGCGGCTCGTCTCGCGGGAATGCATCTGTCGAGTCTCGGGTTCGGTGGGCAGTGTCATCTCGATCAGTTTGTCGCTCGCACGATCCGCGATGCGGACGCGGACGTCATCTCCATCAAGGCCGGGATCAATGTGATCAACATGGATTCCATGCGCGAGCGTGTGTTCACGCCGGCGCTGCACGGGTTTCTGGATACGATTCGGGAGGGCAAACCACACACACCGATCGTTGTGGTCTCTCCGATCTACTGCCCCAGCGCCGAGCACCATCCCGGACCCACTGTGCCCAACGCGGCCGGCAAGTTCGTCACGCTGCCGGGACACGAAGCGATTCAAAGCGGTTGTCTGACGCTGACGCGGGTACGCGAAATCATTGCCGAGGTGGCCGGTGCGCGCCAGCGCGCGGGCGATGCGCATTTGTTTTATCTCAATGGTCTGGAGTTATTCGGATCCGCCGATGCAGGCGATCTGCCCGACGATCTGCATCCCAACCCCGCAGGCTACGAACGTATGGGGCAGCGGTTTGCTCGGGCGGTATTTTCGGACGCTGGATTGAATCTGAAGTAGACGCCCCGGCACCGGGCGCACCGCTTCACAGCGCAGCAATCGAGTCAGGAGCAAAACATGCGACACGCGGTACAGGTTGAAGTCATCAAGGAACTCGCCGCGCAGCTCGATGCCGGCGTGAACTTCGACGCGGGCGGCATGCGCCTGTGTCCGGCGAGCACATGGACGTGTCCGGAACGCGCGCAACACGAGTGGCAGACGTTTTTTCGCGCGCATCCGCAACTGGTTGGCATGACCGCCGACCTGCCCGAACCCGGCGACTACATCACCACCAACGACGTTGGCGTGCCGATGCTCATCACGCGCGACGCCACCGGTCGTGTACGCGCGTTTCTGAATTCGTGCCGCCACCGCGGCTCGATCGTCGAACATGCGGCACGCGGCAGGAAGCTGCGTTTCTCGTGCCAGTTCCACGCCTGGACTTACGATTCGGCAGGCGCGCTCGTAGGCGTGCCGATGCAGGATCACGTCGGCGCAATCGATCGCAGCTGCCTCGGCCTGATCGAGCTGCCGTCGGCCGAGCGGTTCGGTTTCATCTGGGTGCACCCGGACCCCAAAGGCGCGATCGATGCGGACGCGTTGTTCGAAGGTGTGGCGGACGACTTCGCCCACTGGGGGTTCGAGCGCTATGGCTTCGGCGGCAATCACACGCTCGACCTGGCGATGAACTGGAAGCTCGGCACCGACACGTTCGGCGAGACCTACCACTTCAAACGCCTGCACCGCGACACACTCGCCAACGATTTTCATGGCGACGTGCTGTCCTACCGATCGTACAAACGCAATCACCGGATGGTGTTGTGCATCAAAAGCATCGATCAGATGCGCGGTCTGCCGGAATCGCAATGGCATATCTGGGGCGGCGGCTTTCCGGTGTATTTCCTGTTCCCCAACATCGTCGTCAACGTGGGTTACAAAGAAGTGACGGTGGTGCGGATCTACCCGGATCCGAACAATCCGGGCCGATCGATCTCGAAGTTCGGCTTCTATTTCGACCGCGAAGAACTACTCAACAATCCGGGGCGCGTCGAGGGTACCCGTGCCGGCTTCTGCCGTGTGGTCGAGCACGAGGACTTCGCGCTCGCGGTCTCGACACAACGCTCGCTCAACGCAGGCGTGCAGTCGAACGTCCTGTTCGGCCGCAACGAAGCGCCGCTGCACCACTACCACAACACCTTCCGCGCCGCGCTCGGGATGGAGCCGTTGCCGTTGCTGCAGACGCTGCCAACGGCTTCCACCTAGCGGAAAAAAAGGGAGCACAACGATGGCGGGCTGGACACACGAACGCGGACTGCTGCAGGCGGAGGTCACGCAGCGCCGCGACGAAGGCTGCACCGTTCCGCAATCGCTCATCGATGCGATCACGAACCTCCAGTCAACGACGCAGATCTGGGACGACGCGCAGTACGCCGCGCTCTGGGATGCACTGGGTAGATTGCAAGCAGATACGCACCTCGCGAGCGCAGAACCCAACGAACTCGACGCCATTCGTCCTCTGCGCCCGGATGGCCCGCGCGATCTGAAGTGGCAGCCGGGCGATGCCGAACTGATCGATCGAATGCACGGTGCGTGGACCGGCCGCGCCGTCGGCTGTGCGCTCGGCAAGCCCGTGGAAAGCGGCACCTACGGCATGGCGATGGAGGACGGAAAATCCGTCGGACGTCAGCGCATCCGGGGTCTGCTCGAAGCGCGCGGCGAGTGGCCGCTGCGCAATTACTTCTCGGCGTCCGTGCCTGACGGCCATGAAAAGCTGCGATCGCCGGCATCGACGCGTGAACACATTGCCTACATGGAACCCGACGACGACATCCACTACACGCTCGTGGCCTTGGGCGTGCTCGAAGACATCGGCCCCGACTTCGCGTGGTCGGACGTCGCCTGGTACTGGACGCGCCATTTGCCGTACAGCGCGATCTGCACTGCGGAAACCCAGGCCATACTGAATTTCTGGAATCGCACTGGACATATGGAAAAGTCGCGAACGTCGTCCGGCACCGCGGCAACGCCTGAGTGGACGCGCAGCCACAAGAACCCGTATCGCGAATGGATCGGCGCGCAGATCCGCAGCGACGGTTGGGCGTGGGCGTGTGCCGGTAAACCCGAACTCGCGGCCGAGTTTGCGTATCGTGATGCGTGCTGGACACACACGCGCAACGGCATCTACGGCGAGATGTTGTTCGCCGCGATTCAGGCCGCCGCGTTCGTGGAACGCGATGTACGGCGGTGCGTCGAGATCGGCCTCACGGAAATTCCGCGCGATTGCCGGCTCGCGCGCTGGGTGCGTGCCGCGCTCGAGTGGCACAAGGAACTTCCTGATTGTGAAGCAGCGCTCGATCGTATGGACCGCGAAGACGTGCTGCGGCGCATGAGTCCGGTGCACACCATCAACAATGCCGTGGTGTGTGTGCTGGCACTGCTGTACGCCGAACCGCAGATCGACTCGGCGACGTGCGCGGCGGTGATGGCGGGCATCGACACCGACTGCAACGGCGCGACGGTCGGCTCGGTGATCGGCGCTATGACCGGCCGCGATGCATATCGCGGCAATCTCGCGGCGCATCTGAACGACACGATCAAGCCCGAGGTGTTCGGCTTTCAGGAAGTGCGCATGCAAGCGCTTGCTCAGCGGCATGCCGCAGTGTGGCGACGCATCGATGCGTGGCACACACAGCGCGACGTACTCCGCGTTGGCCTGGTATCGCCATGAGTAGCGTCGCGAACCGAGTGGGACGAGTCGCTCCACTTCGCCGCGCGGTCGCCGGCACGGTGACCCGTGTGTACGTCGTCGGTCACGTGGCAAACCAGCTTCGCGCCAGGGATTGGAGATCGGAATGGTCCGCAACGGGAAGGCGCTCGAGGTACCAGCGCAAGTTGCTGTACCTGTGCAGCAGCGTGTAGGCCATGACACGCAATGGCAGCTCGTCGTCGAGCGGCGCGCCGTACGCATCGAGCACAGCGCGGAACAGTTGTGGCTCCGCACAGGTTAGAAAAACGCCGACCGACGCGAACTCGTACTCCGGCGCGCCGATCATGGCAGGCTCGAAATCAACCAGTCCGCTGAGGCGCCACACGCCGTGATGGGGCTCGACGAGAACGTGCTCGCGCATGACCTCCGTGTGAAGCAAGACTCGCCGCCCGTCGTCGGGCGGGCTCCAGCGTTCCAGAAAAGACTCGACTTGATCGAGCCAGAGTGCCGCAAGTCCTTTCGCGGCCTGACGTTCAACGCACGAATCACACTGTTGCCGGACGAAGCTGGACCAATCCACGACGAGTGGCGTCAGCTCGCTGGTGTCCAGCGCATGCAGTTCGGCCAGCGAGGTCCCTACGTCGCGAACCAAACCTCGACGTTCGTCGAACGTTAGCGTTTGCCAGACGTCAACGAGCGGTCGTCCGGACAAGCGCGTCATCACTACGAACCACCAGCCGCCACGTTCTCCGGATGCAACAAGGCGCGGCGTCGGAATCGAGAGAGCGCCGTCGATGCCCGCCAGCGCGGCCACTTCGGTCTCAAAATGCACACCGTCCGATTGCGGGAACAGCTTCACAACATAACGATCGCCCGCAGCAAATACCGGTACCGAACCGGCCGCGAACGGCTCGATGTTGGCGCCGAGCGAAAACTCCTTCCGGATGTTCTCGGCCGCGGTCGCGCTTTGTCCGTGTGTCGGTTCGGAAGGCATCCAGAACATATACCAGGATCTCGCCCATCGGGAACCCCTCAAACTCAGACGCGCTTTCCGCCTCGCTGCGCAGTCGGATGGGCATTGCGCTCACCAATGAATCGGCAGCGGAGCGCTCTTTGCCCGCTCTTTCCCCGCTGCAGGTATCCGCGCCATGCTCCCGTCGGTGCACGAACAGACGGTCTTTCACCGTCTTTGGGCCGGTCGAAATTCGTTGGGGGATGCACGAATGAAAACCAACGCATTACTTCAGCGGCTCACTTCGCTCGGTGTCGCTGTCATCGTCCTCGCTTCACCCGACGCGCTGATCAAGATCTTCGTGAACGAGTCCAAGTGCTTCACGCTAGTCGATCGCGGCAGGGGCATGGCCGCCGCCCAGGCCGAGCGGGAGCGCGCGTCCGGCGGAGAGCTCAGGCATCGCTCGAATATCGGCAAGGCTAGGTGAAAGCCGCCGGGTCTGTGCTGGCGTCCGACCTCGCGTCGAAAAACGCAAATTCCGGCGGTAAGTCGCTGGGTGGCCTGCCTGGTGGTTTTGTGCACGGCGCAACGGGCCATTTGGATACGGAGATTGGCCAGGTCATCTCGCCGGTCTATCTCGATGCGTATACAAAGCGGATCGAAGAGTTCAAGAACCTGCCTGACAACGCGTCCGCGTCCAACGAGGTGCAGGCGGTCACCATGACCAAGCCCGGACAGATGTACGTTGCGGCGAACGGCCGGCGGAAGGTCGTGCGGACGCTGGATTCGGGAATGGTGCTTTTCCCCACCGGTGAGAAGGAAGGCATGCTGAGGGAAGTAGCGGATGAGCTTGGCAACAAGGGGTGGGTTTCATCCGTGACGCGCTGCCTGCCATCGCGGATGTCACCCGACGAGATGTGATTCGGCGCATCGTGAAATACGTCACCCAACAGCATCTACCGCCGGATGCGCAAGCCATCGGACATTGCTCAACGATTCGCTTAATCCCCGCGTGTACACGGTAAGCAGACGCGGTTTGTCAGTGTGCGCCACATCGACAACCTGTTGGCGCAGCCGGGGTGAGCGTCAGCCGTTCGCGTGATGCCGCATCGATGGCGAACTCAACACCTGCTTCCGCTTCGCTGCGCAGTCGCGCGATACTCAGCCTGATTCATGAAGCGGTGACTGATGCTTCTTCTCCGCTGAAACGGCATCTGGAGTTCTTCGGCATCTGGCGCAACCCAGGGGGGACCAACGTGTGATCAGGAATTGGCGAGCTGTTGCAGGAGCGAAGTTCGAAACCGAAAAGCTGCCGGCGACCGGATCGATCGGCATGGTGGTGACGAACAATCCGCTCGGCTCGGCGGCAGGCGCAGAAATCCTGGCCGCCGGTGGCAATGCAATCGACGCCACCATCGCCGCGCTGTTCGCACTGACCGTCGTTGAACCGATGATGGTCGGTATTTTCGGTGCCGGCATGTCGACGATTCGACTCGCAAGCGGCGAGCACCGTTTTATCAACAACTACACAACCGCCCCCGCGGCCGCGACGCCCGATATGTTCACGCCGTTGTCTGATACCTGGCCGGATTACCAGAGCGTCGCGGGCCGCAAGAACGAAGTCGGCGTGCTTGCAGTCGGCGTGCCCGGATCGTTGAAGGGCTGGGCAGAAACCCTGTCGAGTTATGGAACCCTTTCGCTGGAAGACGTGCTGCAGCCGGCGATTCGATATGCCGAACGGGGCTTTCGGGCAACGCGGTACCTGTCGGATATCATCCGCAAGTACGCCAACGATATCGCTCTGTTTCCGGAAACCGCGAAGACGTGGCTGCCGGAAAACGCGCCGCTCGCACCGGGCGCACGGGTGAAGCAGCCGCAGTACGCGCAGACGTTGCGAATGTTGGCGCAACACGGCCCCGCGGTCTTATACGAGGGCGAGCTGGGTGCGGCTGCCGTCGACTACATTCAATCGGCGGGCGGGATCATCACGCGCAACGACTTGAAGAACTATCGAACCACGCATGACGCGGTTGTGCGTGGAACGTACCGCGGGCACGACATCGTAGGACCGCCACCCCCCACAGCGGGCGGCGTTCACGTGATCGAGATGCTGAACATCCTGGAGCGCTTCGACATCGCCGCACTGGGCTTCGGCACCATCGACGGCCTGCACCTGCTGACAGAAGTGCTGAAGCTCGGGTTCGAAGACCGGTCGAAGTACACAGGCGATCCCGCGTTCGTCGATGTCCCGGTAGCAATGCTCATCGACAAGGCCTATGCCGCGAAACGCCGCGAGCGAATCGATATGTCGCGAGCAGGTCGGGTGCAGACCGCTTACTCCGCCGAGGCGAGCAGCACCACGCATCTGGCGGCTGCGGATCGGTACGGCAATGTCATGGTGGCTACCCATACGATTCACGGCGCCTTCGGCAGCAAGGCAACGGTGCCCGGCACGGGCATGCTGCTCAACAACACCATGAACATTTTCGACCCGCACCCCGGCACGGCCAATTCCATTGCACCGGGAAAACGAGTGACGAGCAGCATGTCGCCCATCATCGTCGAGAAAGATGGGCGCCCGGTCTTCTGTGTCGGCCTGGTGGGAGGCACCCGGATCTTTCCGTCAGCACTGCAGGCCATCGTCAATGTCATCGACCACGGCATGTCTGCGCAGGAGGCAGTCGAGGCACCCCGCATCTGGACCCTCGGCGAGGCGCTCGAAATGGAACCCGGCTTCCAGGCGAATGTCGTGGTGGCGTTGCAAGCACGGGGACACCGGATCGCCCCCCTTAAGGTAATCGGTGGCGGCATCGGCATGATCTCCTTCGACGCTGGAAACATGACCGGTGCGTCCTGCTGGCGCGCGGATGGCACGCCGATTGGAATTGGCGGCGGAATGGCGCGGGCGGATATCCGGTTCGATGTCTAGAAGGCCGGCTGATGGAGCGGGATCCGCGCGACTGCCAAGGCGCAGACGCACGCCGTTCTACGTCACATCGCTTCCCACTTTTCCACTAGCTCGCCTCTGATAGCAATGCGCGTTGCCGCGCTTGCCGATGCGCTCAATCGAACCGAGCGCCAACAGGCAATACGCCATCTGTTGCGCGAGGCGCCGAGGTAGTGCACCTACGGTCGCCAGATCCAAGGTTGTGAAGGGATCGGGAAGAGGCTGTGGCAACAGGGCTGTTGCCTGCTCGGCATTGGTAATCAAGACGCGATCCAGAACCTTGCGTAGGGCGCGGCCACTCACGACCCAACCATGGCGACGAAACGCGCGTCGCGGCTGATGAACGCGCGTTTCCTCGAGCTCCACCAGGACCACTTCCAGCGCGAACCGCGGATGGTTGAGCAGCGTTGGAATACTCGACAGCTCGGCGAAAATGTCCTCGATACGACCACGCTTTGGCGATCGGCGTTGACTCAGCAACTCGCCCGTTGCGTCGACCTTCAAAATGTAGCGGGATACCGCCAGAGGGGTAACCACGCGCACGCAATGGCGTTGCAGCAGCACAGGCAGTTTGCGGCGTAGTGCAGAAAATCCGCCGGTTTGAAACTCGACGAGCAATTCGCCTCGAACCAGGTCGATGACGAAGCCATCGACCGGTTGTTCCACCCGATCTCCCGGTCGTTGAAACCATGCTCGCAGATCGGCGTGCAGCGCGCCTTCGCGCAAAAGACCAATCTGGGGTAGCAACGACACTGCGGGGCGACTCAGTTCAGTTGACCGAAATCATGCATCGTGCCCTTCGAGAACGTGCCGATTGAAACGAGCATGACTTCTCCCCAACTGCCGGCTGCAATGCTGCGCTCTACCCTTGGGGGAGCGTCAAGTGGTGTGGCTATTTCCCCGGGCTGCGGCGGTCGGCTGCGCGTTCGGCCACGACACGATGGGGGTCGGGCGACGTCAACGGTTCAGAGCGGGTCGTCGATTCGGCGTCGGGTGCCCGAGTGGTATTCTCCTCTTCACTGCCAACCATCAGGAGTAGAAGCACATGACCAAGTACATCCCCCCAACAATAGATTGGGTACGCAAACAGGTCGAGTTGTACGAGAGCAGCGGCGGCACAAAAGGCGCCACACTGCTCGACACGGGCCGGCCCTGCATCATCGTGACTCACACCGGCAACCAGACCGGCGCCATCCGCAAGATTCCGCTGATGCGCGTGAAAGTCGACAACGCTTACGTGCTGGTGGGCTCCATGGGCGGGCAGCCCAAGAATCCGGTGTGGGTATACAACCTGCGGGCCGATCCCAATGTCGAAATCCGCGACGAGACGGAAGTCTTCAAGATGAAGGCGCGGGAGGTCACCGACGAAAATGAACGCGCCCGGCTGTGGAAAATCTGCGCAGACGTTTTCCCCAACTACGACGAGTATCAGAAAAAGACCTCGCGCAAGATCCCGGTGTTCATTGCCGAACCTGCGTGATCCCGATCGGGCTCGTATCCTGACGCGGTTGTTTCGAGTCGCAGTAGTGCGGGTCGTCCCGAGGCCATGGCGAGGTGGTCGGCGCGGAGCAATGATTTTCCCAACAAGCGTTTTAGGGTGCGGGATCGAATCTAGACTAAGCGGTGGGGGTGACACGCCATGACGAAATACCGGGGCCGATACTTCGCGGGTTTGA
>Ga0315283_10002697_pt1 | contig 14943 bp, 7 predicted proteins | sample YL17G09_0_MG_FD_204541 | JGI IMG/M metagenome (GOLD analysis project Ga0315283, IMG submission 204541) | Sediment microbial communities from Yellowstone Lake, YNP, Wyoming, USA - YL17G09_0 | ecosystem: Environmental > Aquatic > Freshwater > Lake > Sediment | place: USA: Wyoming | collected... | reverse complement strand
CCCCGCAGCCGCTATCGGACAATGGCTCCGACCGTTATCCGCTCATTGACAAGCCCGGGACATCGGGGAATGTTAGCCTGGTCTCGGTCATGTCCGACATGACGGATGCAATAATCGGGATTGACAGCGTGAAGCTCACAGCGACGGTGAATACAACGATAGCGCACGGCATAATGCTTGACGTCATCTTCCTGCTTGACAACGTCACCCCGCTGGGGCACAGCTTCTTCAACATCAACCCGTCCTCGGACACCGAGGTCGTCATGTACACCAATTTCTCAGGGGCCACGGACGGGCCCCACTACGTCAATGCGACCTTCGAGTTCCTGGGCATCAACTACAGCGCAGTCTCGGACGTCATCAACCTGACGGAGCCCTGGGTGGACATAGTGATAGTGTCCTTCAGGGCCACGCCGGCCAATGTCATAATCGAGAAGGGCAAGACCGTCGATGTCGTGCTTGCGGCCGAGCTCGAGAACTGGGGCGTCATCCCGGGCGTCGATTTCCAGGTGAACTTCTACATCGACGGCAACCATGAGTTCACCCTGGATGTCAACGATACGATAAACCCGACCTCGCGCAGGATAGTGGACTGGATATGGACCGTCTCCGAGAATGTTTCAGTCGGCACGCACACGGTCTCAGCGGGCATCTGGGACACGGTGCCGGGCACGGCCGACTACTGGGCGGACGCCAATGTCACCGTTTCGGGGGTCCCCGACGTCAGGATAGACCTCGTCGCCACATCGCAGGTGGCCGCGTTCGAGGGCACGCAGGTGGAGCTCAGGGCAGTTCTGTATAACAACGGCACCGGGAACTCGACACCGATGGAGGTCGGCTTCTACGCAAACGGGACCCGCATCGGAGTCGTTAGCAATGTCACGGTCCCGGCGGGCGCGAAACGCGAAGTCAAGCTCAACTGGACGCTTCCGGAGGTCGACGGCGACACCAACATGAATGTGTCGGTAACAATCACCGACCATACGATGTTCATGAACGTGGGCATAATCGATAGACTCGCCAAAATGGAGATATTGCTGTTTTCGGTGCCGGACGGGATGCGGCCCGGCATCAGCTCGGAGTTCAGGGCAACCGTGCGCAACAACGGCAACGCGGATGCCGTGAACGCCACATTGTCATTCTACGATACGACGTCCGTGCCCCAGGTTCAGATGTACACGAGCGCCCCGTTCAACCTCACTGTCGGAGGGGTCACGGAGATAATCGGCACCTGCAACATAACCGCCCCCGCCGGTGCGAACCACACCTTCGTGGCAGTATGCGGCGCCGGCAGGCTTAACGTCACCAAGCCTGTGGGTGCGGCGGTGGTACCCGCCACGATAACAATAAAGAGCTTCACGGTGAACCCGCAGAAGATGACCGACAGGCCCAAGGACAGCACCCAGACGTTCACCATTACCCTTGTGCTCCAGAACGCGGGCGAGCTCCCCGGAAGCGCCCTGATAACCATCACCGAGGGGACCAAGAACATCGCCGTCAACGAGAACCGGACTGTTCTTTCGGGAACCAACGGCACGTTCACCTACAGCTGGCAGGTCAAGGGAGCCGGGACCCATACGGCGCAGCTGCAGGTCATCGGACCGGCAGGGCCGCTCACCAACAGCGTGTCAGTCGAGCTGAAATACAAGGCGGCCTCGACCGGAGGCGACAACAGCCTGATGATGATAATCGCTGTCGTTGTGATAATAGCGGTCGTCGGCGGCATCGCGGCCATGATGATGATGCGCAAGAAGAAGCCTGCAGTGCCGAACGAAACAGCGCCGGCGGCAGTCGAGCCTGTGAAGCCAGAGGCCTACAAGCCGGGAGCCCCCGAGAAACCGGGAGCGGCCAAGGACGAGGAATTCAAGCCGTAGCCGGGTAATACAACAAAAGGGCAGCGGTGTTGAGCCGCTGCCCATTTATTCATTTCGGTCACTTTGCAGGACCCATCGTTTTCCCTCGAACGAGATCCATTCTGTTTGCTTCGGCGAGAATCATTTCAACGGCTTGGCGGGGATCTTCAGGCGGGCCTCTATCTCCTTCGCAAGCGAGGCCGACGAGCCGTGGACGGTGAATATCTGCTTTGGCTTGCAGGCCTGCGCGAACTCGAGTATTCGGGCAAAATCGGCGTGGTTGCTGAGGGGGAACTGCGCATCCACATCGTACGTCGACGTGTAGTTCCAGAATGCGGCCCAGCCAGAAATGTAGGCGGCCCGGGCGCCTTTCTTCCGGTGGGCGCGCACATGCTCGGGGCAGGGATGCCGCAGCTCCTTGCGCGATGTGACGAACACATGAGACGAATTCAGCAGGTCCCTGGATGCGGCCGAGAAAGGCGTGAACTCGAGCGGCACACCATGCTTCCTGTATACCTCGCATATCATAGCGATGCTGTCCGGCACGACGACGGGAACATGAATGCTGTTCGCCAGAGCAACGAGGTCCTGGGCCTTTCCGAACTCGTAGCCGCCGAGCATCACGGGTGCGCTCGTCAGCGAATCCTCCATCCACGACAGCAGGTCGTTGCGCACGCCTTCCGGGTCCGGAAGGACGAATCTCGGGTCGCCGTAGGTGGCCTCGACTATGAGCGTCTCGCAGGGCAACGGCTCCGCCGCTCCGCACGTGATTCCCATGACCGTGTCGAAGTCGCCCGTGTACAGGATATCGCCGACATTCACCATCGCGGAGCCGAGAACGTGGCCCGCCTCGTGCAGCTCGACATGGAAATCCCCGACGGGTGTCCTCTCCCTGAAGCAGGCCGCAGTGGCAAAGACATCGTTCGAGGGCATCCTCACTTTCATTACGTCCATCGTCGGAGGCGTCATCAGTGCGCCGTCCACCAGATGGTCCAGGTGGGCATGGGTGACCACCGCATGCTCCCGCCGTCTTTTGGGGTCGAGGTAGAGCTTCTTCTCTCCCTCCTCGATGCAGACGGCTCCCTCCCAGATGACCCTCAACCGACCTCCCCCCGCCGCTCAATGCCTTTTCACGAAAACATACCTGGTGGGCTCCTGGCGCTTGAGGCTGGAGCGGAAAGGGCATTCAGGGCACTTGAAGCCCAGGGTGACCGTGCCCCCGAAGACCGTCTCGTTCTTGAGGGGCTTGAGCTCGCTGCCGCAGACCGGGCAGTGAAAGCGTGCGGTCCTGCGGTCCGTTTCCCTCCACGTGATATCGACCTTCGCTATACCGGACGTTATCGCCAGCCGCCGGAGCTTCGGCCCGCTCACCGTAAGGCTCGAGTCCATCTTCCTGAGCTCCTTGAGCACCCGCTGCCTGAGCTCCCTTTGGGAACCCATCGTCTTGCGCTCGTCGAACGCTTTCCTGATTGCCTCGATAATAACGTCCCGCTCAGGCCGCCTGAATCCCATCGCCCGGGTATCCGATTGCGACTATAAAAAACCGGCTCAGATTTAAATATCGTTAACGCTTACCAGCCCCCGAGGGGGAGTATGGCGGAAATATTGGTGCTTGCCAAGCATACCGTGGATATCTCCGCGGTGAAGATAGATGCCGAGACGAACGAGCCGATTCTCAAGGGCGTTCCAACGAAGATGAGCGATTTTGACAGGAACGCGATGGAGGAGGCATTGAAGATAAAGGCCAAGCTGGGCGGAAAGGTGAAGCTTCTCACCGTCGGCGCCCCGGAGGCCAAGGACCAGATGCGCAGCCTCATTGCGATGGGAGCGGACGAGACCTATCTCGTGACCGACCCCGGTTACGCGCAGATGGATTATTTTGCGATATCGAAGCTGCTGGGCGCGGCAATCACGAAGCTGGGCAAGGTGGACATCATCTTGGCGGGCGAGGCCTCCATCGACCTGTACTCTGGCCAGATGGGGCCGAGGGTCGCGGGAGTTCTCGGCATACCGAGCGTATCGTATGTCCGCAAGATAACTCCCGACAAGGACAAGCTCATCGTGGAGCGCGAGATGGGTGACATTATCGAGGAATACATCGTGCCCATGCCTGCGCTCATCACCGTGACAAAGGAGATCAACGAGCCAAGGCTCCCCAATATGATGCAGATACTCGGCGCCGCAAAGAAGCCGATAACGGAGTGGAAGCTCGATGCGCTCGGCCTGGCCGCGGCCGACATAGCGCCCAAGACAAAGGTCCTGAAGATGAAGGGCCTCACAATGAAGCGCAAGAACGTCATCTATGCCGACGAGCCGCCCCAGGCGGCCCTCAAGCTCGTGGAGGCGCTCCGCAACGAGGGTGTCCTCGGAGGTGGGGCGAAATGACGGTCCTGGTATTTGCCGAGCTGGACAGCACCGCCGGCGAGCTGATAGCGAAGGCGCAGGAAATAGCGAAGGGCCTCGGAACGGATGTAACGGCACTGGCGGGCCCGACGAACTCGGGAGAGAAGCTGGCCAAGCTGGGAGCTGATAAGATAGTCAACCTTCAGACGGCCGCGACGTTCGCCATCACGGAGAGCTACGCGGATGCTATCAGCGAGGCGTGCAGCGAGCTCAAGCCGCAGGTCGTTCTCATCGGCTCCACCAGATGGGGCAAGGAAGTGGCAGCCCGCGCAGCCGGGAAACTGGGGTGGGGCTGTGCGGTCGACTGCTCATCCGTCTCGCTCGACGCCTCAAAGGCGCTCGTCGTGGAGAGGCTCGTTCTCGGCGGGAACGCCGTCGCTATGGAGCAGTTCACGTCATTACCGGCCATCGTGGCCATTCCTCCCAAGACGATACCCTGCAACGCCGAGGACCCCACAAGAAAGCCGCAGGTGGGGGACAAGACCTTCAGCCTTCCCGAGCCCAAGCTCAAGCTCTCCAAGACCTCCAAGCGCGAAGTGGCCGGCGTGAAGCTGGATGCGGCCCAGGTAGTGGTGAGCTGCGGACGCGGCCTCAAGAACAAGGACGATGTCAAGCTGGTCCTGGAGCTTGCGAAGACACTCAGCGGGGAGCTGGGCTGCTCGCGCCCGATAGCCGCGGACCTCAAGTGGCTCCCGAAGGAGCACTGGGTGGGCCTCTCGGGCATCAAGGTCAAGCCCAGATTATATGTCGCCGTCGGGATAAGCGGGCAGATACAGCACCTTGCGGGCATGAGGGACTCGTCCATCATCGTCGCTATAAACAAGGACAAGGACGCGCCCATCTTCAAGGCCGCTGACTACGGCATCATCGGTGACCTTTACAAGGTGCTGCCGGAGCTGATGGCCCAGCTAAAGAGCTGCAGCAAATAGCAATGACATAGATTATTACAAGGCCACGAGGCCGCAAGGGGACAAGGGGAGCGCTGGGCTGATTGGTCCCCCCTGGTGGCCGCCTTGCGGCCTTATGGCCTTCACCCGTTGTGGTTCGGTTCGTACGGGTTGAACAGCGGGTCGCCGTAGAGGGTGAACTCCTCCACTGTGTCGTCGTGGGCCCCCCCGCCGTCCGTGCCGCACTGACGCACGTATTCGTTCTTGGCCATTGTCAGCGCCTGTGCGACCGTCAGGTCGCTTATGCCTTCGGAGAACATGCCGCCCGCCTTGTCGTAGACGTAGCCCGTCAGATAGCCGTAGAGGAGAAGGCCCAGGTATCCGCCGAAGACCTCGCCGGACGTGGACGCCAGCGGCGAGAATCCTCCCCATGACAGGCGCGATGCGCCTATGTAGGCGTTCATGCCGGAATGTATGAACGTCTGCGAGATGGTATTGTAGGCCGGAAGCCCGTCCGTCTTGCCGGTCACGCAGGATGAGCCGAATATCACGGAAGGCCCGAAGTTCATGTCCTTCACATGGGCGACGTCAAATCCTCCGCCCACGCCGTCCTTCTGCCATCCGGGCGGGACATACCAATAGAAGAATCCGTGCGCGCAGAAGAAAATGAAGTTGGAGCGCTCGTAGTATGGCCCGGAGTGCTCACGGTCCGAGAGGACAAGGTCGTATCTGGTATTGACGCGGTAACCGGCCTCGGTCCAGGCGATGTTGAGCTTCGCCGTCACAGTCTGCGCCAGACCGACGGGCACCTTGCTGCCGAATGAGCTGAGCGCCGAGTTCTTCCAGCTTTGGCCGCTGTGCCCCTCGAAGCTGCCGATAATGTCATTATAGAATATCGTGCGGGCGATCAAGGCGCTCTGGTCCTGCACGTCCCAGCCGATGACACGTCCGACTGCCAGCTCCAGGCTCGGGTCCCCTCCGCTCTCCGAGAACGGCGGGTTCTCGGGGTCGGCGTCGATGTCGGCATAGAAGTTGTCGCTCGGAAGACCCATTCCCTGCTGGGCCTCGTCAACCTGGCCCGAGGTCGGGTAGTAGTACCACGGTATCATGCCGGGGTCCGCGCAGAATGCGACAGGGAAGGCCTGCGGCAGCTTCGCAGCGTACTTGCCGGCCAGCTCCGTGTAGCCCGAGCCGTTCGATGCTGAGGCGCCGTCGAGCCTTGCAAGGAACGAGTTGAGCGCCTTCTTTGTCATGATGGTCTTGTTGTTCGCCGCCTGCATGCCGCTCTCGCTTATCACCGGGTCGCAGCTGCAGGAGAGGTCCGGTCCGCCGCCGTTGACGGCGTATTCGGGCTCTCCGAGGATGACCCCCCTGTGGTATGCGGTCAGGTAGGGCGCCATCGAGGACATGTTGTGCATGTACGGGAAAATGGGGTCCTCGAGCTTCTGGACCGTCACCGTGATGTTGTATTTTGTGGTCGGCGCCGCCACGGGCGGGTCCCACGGAAGGTTCTCGGGGAACTGCATGTGCAATGTCCCTGCAATCTGCACCACATGCTCCCCTGGCGATTCGAATATGGGGTGCTCCATGTAGGCGTGGCCTGCCAAGGCGTTCCCGCCAGAATCCCGAATGTTCTCGTATGCGAGCGAGGGCGCGAAGAACTCCATCTTCTCCATCGCCCCGTCGCTGTTCTCGTCAATGCCGAAATAGACATAGGACCTTTGTCCGTCCTTGTCGGGGTCCCGCCTGGGGTCAGGCGACTTGGTGAAAGGCATGTACGAATCAAGTATGACATTGACATACTTCCAGTCCGCCGGAACGGTCACCGTGTGGGTCGGGTCGGCCGTCGTCGGGAAGTAAACTGAGCCCGTGTCCTTGGAGGTCAGCGTGCCCTCGAAGATGGTCACGTTCTGGGCGAGGACCTTCGGGTGGTGTGCGTCTATCGGATTCGCAAGTGTGACATATTCACACTTGGAGCCAAGCCTGTCCACCAGCACGGATTTTTGCTTTCCGTCCTTGGCCTTCACGCCGAGCGCTGTGATGTTCGATATATCGTCGACATTTTTGAGTTTCCACGTCTTCTTGCAGGGGTCAAGCTTGCCTGCAATGATTACGTTCTTGACTCCGAGCTTGTCGAGCGTGGGCATGGCATCGGCGGTGCTCTTCGTGACGATTATCGGCATGTTGAGGTACGAAGCGAGCGGCCCTGCGGGCATTCCGAGATTGTAGCCGTCCTGCGATTCCTTGACCAGAAGGACGGTATCCGTCTGTTTCCAGAACCTCAGGGCCAGGGCGAATGAGGTCTTGGACACCGTGCCGCCTTCAATAAGTTGGGATATCATAGCGCCTGCGTCGGGGGTCTTTCCAACTGATACAGCGCCTATCGAGGGCTTTGCCTCGAAGAAGCGTTTGACGCTCTTCGAAACGCCATGGTCCTGTATTTCCTGGTCCTCACCCACCACTATCAACGGGAAGGTCTTGTTCTCCTTTCCTTCGTAATATATCGCCAGGGGCGTTGCCATGAGTGCGTAGTAGGCGCTGTCGAGCGAGGCGATGACAGCGTCATAGGTGAACGAGTTCCTGGTGGATTTGGATGCGAGCAGGTCGTCGATGCCGGCCTTCTGGTAGGAGGTCTGCGACGGCGCCTGGTAGCCGAACATGTAGAACGCCGCGATGACCATGAGGGCCACCGCGAAGAATGCGAAAAGCTTCTTCTTGCCCATGCCCAGGGGCCTGGAACCGGAATCCTGCGTGATACCCACCGTATATATGCATACATTGGGAGGCGATATCCTTTTTGGTAATTACCAAACGATATGCGAAGCGCTTTAAATACGGAGAACCATCCAAATAATCATGAAGCTGATGGTTCCGGCGCTGTTGTTGGTGGCAGGACTGGTAATTCCCTCGCTTGCGGGCATCGCGGGGGCGGACAGGTGCGGCATCCCCATAGACAGGACCGTGACGTTCGACGAGCACGCCCAGAACGCCATAGTCGCCTGGAACGGCACCGAGGAGGTGCTGATGCTCACGACGGATTTGAGCTCCCAGGGTTCCGGCCGGATGCTGGAGTTCCTGGTGCTCCCCTCGGCGCCGTCCGAGATAACGGCGGGCAACATCAGCTCGTTCCAGACAATGACCACCACGTTCAATAAGAAGGCCGAGTGGCTCAACGCCCATTCCAGAAACGACCGAGCCGTCAAGAGCGCCGGAGGGAGCCTCGCTTCCGAGGAGCCCAATTACGAAGGCATAAGCATACTCTTTTCGACGGCAGTAGGGCCCCACAACATCACCGTGGTCCGGATGATAAGCAACACCCATTTCGTGGATTGGGTCCGGGCTTTCGCCGCTTCAGAGGGCGTGCACAACTTCAGCGTCACGCAGGAGCTCAATACAAGCGTGGGCGGCCACATCGCCCGCGGGCTTGAATATTTCGTGTTCGACATGGTCGACCTCGGCACTGCGAAGAAGACCTCCGAGCCCCTGATATACCGGTTCAACACGACCTACGCCTTCTACCCTGTAGACCTCACGTACGCCATGCTCAATCCCTCGATGAGGAACTACAACCAGGTCAGGCTCTTCTTCGTGCTCAACGGCGTGCCGAAGGAGAACCACTTCTCCGAGCTCAGTCTGTACGAGGGCCCCGGCTTCAGCGAGTACATAGAATTCTCGACGAGCGAGCTCGGCACGGTGTCGCCCGAAGTGGCGTCCCTGTTCGAGAAGCGCGCTTTCGTTTCCACCATCAGCGGGCGCCCGTACAGGAGCTACGGCTACCGCTCCGGCACGGCTGACAAGGACGTCGTTGTCAACTCGGTTGATGTCTACACCCCGACGGCAGGTGAGCTGAAGCAGCAGAACGACGCAGCCCAGTTCCGCCACGACACCAGCGCCATCCGCGGCTCCCTCTACTATTACATCATGAAGGACGCGGTGATACCCACGGAATTTGCAACGCCCCCGCTCATCCTCGCCCTTGTCGTCGCGGGATGCATCGCAGCGGCGGCCGTCGGGGCCTACATGCTGTTCATGATCATGCGAACTCTCAATTCAGGCGGTTCGAAGCGCAATCAGGCTATCATCTCCGGTGCAATCGGAACGGCGGCCGTCGCAGGCGTTTGGTTCATCCCCAGCCAGCCGATAGCCCTCGTGACCGTCTTCGGCTGTTTCCCCGGCGCCATCGTGTTCGGAGTCATACTGCTCGTCTTCGGAATGATGAAGCGGACAGCGCCCAAGCCGCGGACCCGCCAGGCCCAGCCTCCGGGGCCGCCGCGGCAACCCGGCCCGAACGGACCCCCGCATCCTCCTCCCCGTTGAGGACGGGACCATCATCCTTTGGTAGAAAACTATATACAGTAACACTCGTTTTTAGGGGCCGGTAGTGGGGAATATCTTATGGTCACCGAAATCGAGTGGCTCCAGAAAGCGGAGAAGGCCCTGGCGGAAGGCGACACCAACACCGCGATTCAGTGCTTTGACAGGGTCATCGAGCTCAAACCGGACAACGACAAGGCCTGGTACAACAAGGGCGTTCTTCTGAGGCGCCAGGGCAAGCTCGAGGAAGCCATCTCGTGCTACAACGAGGCCCTAAAGCGCAACAAGGACAACGACAAGGTCTGGACCAACATCGGATTTGCCCTCGACAGGCTCGGCAAGTACGACAAGGCCATCGCCTGCTACGACAAGGCCATCGAGATTAGGCCCAACAACGACCGCGCCTGGTACAACAAGGGCACAGCCCTCCGGAAGCTCGACAAGACGGAGGAATCCATCTCCTGCTACAACAAGGCCCTCGAGATAAAGATGGACCATTCCCGCGCATGGATAAACATGGGATGCGCGCTCGACAAACTAGGCCGTTACGACGAGGCCGTCTCCTGCTACGACAAGGCCCTCGACGTCGACCCGCGAGCCGACAAGGCATGGTACAACAAGGGCGTTGCGCTCAAGAAGCTCGGAAAGAACGAGGATGCCATCACCCACTACAAGAAGGCCCTCGAGCTCAAGCCCGAGAGCGATTACAGCCAGAAGCTAAGGGAGAACCTCGGACTGGTGGAAGCCTCCCAGGGAGGCTCGGAGCCGTCCAAGGAAGAGGTCGAGGAGCCCGAGGAGAGGCCCGCGGCGAAGGCACCGCCGAAGCCCGAAGCGCCCGAGGAGGACGAGGATGATGTAGCGGAGCTCGAGGAGCTCGACGAGGAGCCCAAGCCGGCCCCCGCCCCGAAAGCGCCCGCACCGGCGCCCAAGCAGGGCCCGGCGCCCGTCGCCAAGCCCGCTTCCCCGCCCAAGACGGACGATGGCTTCGAAGAGGTCGGCGAGGAGGACTCCTTCGAGGAAGTCGAAATGGCGGACGACAAGAAGAAGTGAGGTCCCCCCTCCGTTACTGGAATCTTTTCACATCGTTACACGCCGGTTGCCCGTTTCAATCAAATCATTTCAAGGAAATGGCTGCTATTATGGAACAGATGAGGTCACCCGGGTCAATCGCTCTCTTTTATTCTAGGAGACATAAGATTTAAGTCATGTTTTGTATTTGTCCCCAATATAGTGCAAGAGGGATTCGCAATGGCGACTGTTTCCGCGACCAAACGATTGTTCTGTGTGATAGTGCTCGGCCTGTTGCTGATACAGGTGCCCCTGTCGATGCTCCCGGCGGATTCCGGGACCGGCGCGACCGGCGTGACCGGCGGAAGGGATGCCAGCGACATGTTCTCGAGAGTGAGCCTCCCGTGGGCCACCTCTTTCAACGACGGTGACTGGACCGCGGACGGCTCGACAATGTTGGTGGCTGCGCAGAGCGGACAGACCCTCCGGTACAACGCCACGACGAGACAGTTCACGAACGTGTCGATGTCGGGTTCCCACAGCGGCAACCACTTCAATGCGATTGCGGTGGCCCCCAACGGGACCGCCCTTGCCGTCGGCAACGCCGGCACGATGATGGTAATTCCCCCCACGGGCAGCTGGGAGGATGTCGACTCGGGCGCCATAGGCTCCTCGAACAACCTCGTGAAGGTCGATTTCTGCCCCGACGGCAGCTATGCGTACATAGGGTCCGGCGCGTACCTCATCAGATACAATTCCTCGGACCGCTCCGTGTTCTTTGTCGATAATACCACCATTCCCAACTGGAACATGTCGCTGATGCCCACCATCACCATCCGAAAACTCGAGTTCAGGCCGGGGACGGATGAGGCCCTGATGGTCTCCACCTCCGGCTACGACAGATATATCTTCAAGATAAACGCCACCACCATCACGGACATCAGCTCCAAGTTCGGGGCCTCGTTCCAGGTGGTGGACATGGCCTGGTCGCCGGACGGCCTCCATGCGCTCATCATCGGCGGCGGGTCGACCATAAAGCTCTGGCATGCCGACACGGAGACCGTGGAGAACCTCAACCCCGGCGTCTCGTGCACGGGCTACAATGTCGCCTGGCGGAACAATACTGCGGCGTATCTGGCCCTCGACGTCGGCAGCAACGTCCTCAAGATATTCACGTATACCGGCTCCACGGACCTTGCCGAGCTGCAGGGGTTTCCGGTCTATTTCCCCATAAGCGACATCTCCTGGAGCCCGGATGGCTCCGAGGGCTTCCTTTTCGGCGGGAACGGGTACCTGTACAGGTCGCCCAACATGCCTCCGGCGCAGGTCTACCTTACGGCGCCCATGTCCTATTTCGAAGTGATAGGGTCCGAAGCGACCGGGTCGGTCTACCTCAACTGGCAGGACAAGTCCGAGGTGGACTTCGGCAGGTACGAGGTGCATGTCAACGACCTGAGCCAATACTTCACCCCGAGCCCGGCCTCGAACTATACCAATTACACAAAAATGGCCGGAACCCCCGGATACGGGGACCTGATGAACTATTCCGTCAAAGGTCTCCTCACCAATCACACCTATTATTTCAAGGTCAGGACTTACGATTTGTACGGTGCATATTCCGATTCCAATGTTGCGACCCTGATGACGCCAGAGCCTCCAGTGGCCGAGAACCTCACCGTGTGGGTGTCATCCTTCGGGCAGGGATACATCCAGATAAACTGGACACAGTCGCAGAGCGCCTATTTCAATTATTATTATGTTTACGTGCACGGGACCGATAATTTCACAGGCGTCGACCCGGTCTACTCCAGTAGCAATAAGGCCACGAAGTTCCTTAACTACACGTCCACTGTCGCCCCCAACACGAAATACTACATCGTGGTGCAGCATCTCATAAGCTGGGGCCTCAACAGCTACTCCAACATCGTCAATGTCACGACCCCCGATGTCGGCGTCCCAGTGATGGGCGTGTCCGATGTGACCGAAAAAAGCGCCTACCTCTCCTGGACCTGGACGATGTCCGGCATCTACACCTTCAATTCCTACCAGTTCTTCTACTCGACCTCCCAGGCAAACCTCTTCGACGATATCTATACATCTTGGGGCTCCGTCAACAACAAGTACTTCTCGCTGAGCGGCCTCAAGATGAGCACCCATTACTACGCGGCCGTAAGAGCCAACTACACCGTGGGTGGGGTGCAGCAGAACCGCACCTCCAATATCGTCGAGTTCACCACCACCGACGCCCCACCCCTGGCTAATGTCTCGCTGTCCCACAGCAACGTGCTCGCCTCGACGGCGGACATATCGTTCTCGTGGTCTGCGGGCAGCTCGGGTGAAACGGTCTGGTACTATCTGCTGTTCTATTCCACGGACCAGAACTCCGTGTGGAGCGCCGCGCCCAACAATGTCTCCCCCTCGCAGTCCAGCCCCTACCGGCTGACGGGCCTGACCAACGGCACGACCTACTACTACGCCGGCCGCATCGTCACGACCAACAACAGGATGAGCAATTCCACGGCGATAAAGACGTTCACCACAACCGTTCCCATCCCGGCCAGCAAGGTGACCATCGCCATCACCTCCACAACCTCGACGTACCAGCTCACATGGGCCAAGACGACGAGCGGCAACCTGCTGCGCTATGAGGTCTACTTCTCCACCCAGGCAGGGTTCACGCCGAATCCCAACGAGAACAAGCTGACCGACTACACGAGCACCTCGTCCTCCATCAGCTTCAACCTGAACCAGTACACATACATGATGCAGGAGGGCAGGACCTATTATTACAAGGTCAGGGTGGTCTGCTCCGACGGCGGCCAGGCTGATTCCAACGAGGTCAGCGGCAAGTACGACATTGCCCCGCCCAACGTGTCCGGCGTCAAAACGAGCGTGCAGGGCTACGACAAGGTGAAGGTCTCGTGGAGCAAGCCGGCATATGTGGGCGACTTCAAGCAATATGTCGTCGAATACAAGAAATCGAGCGACAGGGACTACACCGTTGGCGAACGAATCACCAACTACAACACCACAAGCTTCACTGTGAGCGGTCTCGACCAGGACACCACCTATTATTTCCGGGTGCGCATGCAGGATGACGGCGGATTGTACAGCACATCCTCCACCACAAATACCGCGAAAACGCAGGAGAACATCTTCGCATTGCTATTCCTCGGCGACGCGGCAGGCATCTGCCTGCCCCTCATGTGCCTCATCATCGCGGGCAGCGTGGTCGGTGTTGTCGCCAAGAAGAACCCGAAGGCCGCTGCCATCGGCTCGCCTATAGTGATAGGCTTCCTGATATTGTTCATCCTCAACATAGCCTCCACGATGGGCATGAGCATCTCCCAGCAAATCAAGTTCCAGATGTTCATGACAATCATTCTGATAATGGTGCTCATCTCGGTCGCCTGGGGCATGTATGCCCTTGCCAGTCACAGGTGGGGCCGCTACACCTATCCGGTTATCCTTGCGACGCCTATCGTTTGCAGCCTGTTCGCGGAGGCCTTCCTTTTCATAGATCTCCCCAAGCTGGCCAATGTCCCGCTGATGGGCATCCCTGCGGCCACGTTCACGTTCGTGTTCGGCATAATAGCGACGATAATCATCATCGCCCTGACGGCCGCCAAGGTCGCCCAGAGGGTTGGGGCCAACAAGCTTGCCCAGAGCAGGATGAGGAAGGAGGAGCTCCAGAGGAAGCTGGACCGCATCGCCAGGATGATACCCGAGCTCGACAACCGCATGGCGGCCCTCAACGCGCTGGGCATGCCCTTCATAGATACGACCGCAGCAGCAGCTCTCCACAAGGACGCCTTCAGGGAGCGCAAGGAGGAGAACATCGACGGTGCCCTCGGGAACATCGACAGGTGCGAGGGCATCGTTGCCGGCTTCGAGCAAAAGCACTCCGAATACAGGCAGAAGGAGAACCTCATCAACGAGAACATCCCAGGTCTGGAGAGGCGCCTCGATGCGATAGAGAAGGCCGGTTACCCGGGAGTGAGCGCGATACAGGTCAGGGAGGGCATAGCCGAGACCAGGCGCCTCCAGGGCGCGAAGAAGATGCTCGATGCCGCCGCCGGTCTCGAGAAGCTCGAGAAGGACACGGCAGCGCTCGAAGTCAGGCTCTCGGACTTCAAGAAGAAATCGACCGAGATAAAGGCCAAGCTCCCGGACCTCGTGGAGCGCATCGAGAAGGTCGAGGCGATGCCCAAGCACCCCAACTCCAAGGTGGCCCGGAAGGCAGTCGAGGACACCAGGTCGGCGCTCGATGGCCGAGACATCGAGACAGCGACCCAGGGCATCGAGCGGGCCGAGAAGAATGTCATGGAGCTCGAGGCCAATGCCACGGACACCGACACCCAGAGGAACGAGCTCGAGGGCAGATTGAGGAACCTCAAGGGCACGTTCGAGGACTTCGCACGCTGGAACAAGCGCAGTGCCGTGGTGGACCTTAAGTTCGACCAGGCCAATGTCGACAG
>Ga0315283_10002696_pt1 | contig 14944 bp, 17 predicted proteins | sample YL17G09_0_MG_FD_204541 | JGI IMG/M metagenome (GOLD analysis project Ga0315283, IMG submission 204541) | Sediment microbial communities from Yellowstone Lake, YNP, Wyoming, USA - YL17G09_0 | ecosystem: Environmental > Aquatic > Freshwater > Lake > Sediment | place: USA: Wyoming | collected... | reverse complement strand
GCCGATGAACTGCTCCGGATCAGCGGCGTGGAACTCGACATGGACAAGCTGGACGCGCTCAACCGGGCAGACTACGAGAGGCGCACCGGGCTGAACCGGGAGGCGAAGACGGCCAAGGCCGCCGCAGAGGCGATCCCCGCCCAGCACGTCCCCGCGGCAATCTGCCTGGATGACTACCTGGACAAGCTCCAGGGGATCACAGAGCAGGCCCGGCTTCGGGACAGGGAAGAGGGCCGCCGGCAGAACCTGCGGGATCAGTTGAAAGCCCAGGTGGACCGGCGCTCCCGGCTCTGCGAGGAATTGGCGAAGATGGACGAGTGGATCCACGGCACCGAGGCTCACCTCGAAGGGTGCCCCCCGCTGCCCGAAGTTGAGGATGCGGACATGCTCCGACAGGAGATGGCCGATGCCGAGGCACAGAATCAGGAAGCCCAGCGCATCTCGAATGAGCAGATTCGGCGGGGGGAGTACCTGCGCCGGGCGAAGGACTACGAGGATCAGGCCGCAGCGCTCACAGACACCATGGAGGCCCGAGAGCGAGCCAAGCAGGAAGCCATCGAAAAGGCCGAAATGCCGATCCCGGGCCTGGGCTTCGCGGAAGGCATCGTGACCTTCAAGGGCGTGCCTTTCGATCAAGCCTCCAGCGCGGAGCAACTCCAGACCAGCACGGCCATCGCCATGGCGGCCAACCCCCGCCTCCGCATCATCCGCATCACGGACGGGAGCCTACTGGATGACGACAGCATGGCGTTCCTGGAAAAGATGGCCGATGAACGGGGCTACCAAATCTGGATCGAGGTCGTGGACAGCACCGGCAAGGTCGGGGTGTACATCGAGGACGGTGAGGTCAAGGCAGACAATCAGACCGGGCCCGTCCCCGCCCCCATCATCGCCGTGCCCCCGCCCGAGACCAAGCCCAAGCGAGGCGGAGCGCCCGCGCTCCTCTCCTTCCCCGAGGAAGACTGAATGAGCAGGAGCACCCCGCTATTCCAATTCCCAACGGCCGCCGCCGCGGAGAGTTTCGTGGCTGAACTTGAAGCCCGAGGGGCCGAATTTGACGGTTACGCGCTCGCGCCAGACCCCAAAGGGGCCGGCGTCATCCTTGCAATTCACGACCTGAAAACCGACGAACCCTAACCCAACCCACAGGAGGGCCCATGCCCAACATCAAAATCACTTCCCCATCCGAAGAGAAGAAGCACCGCGCCCCGGTCTCCGCACCGAAGAACCAGGACGTGCTCGCCATCAAGGACGTACTGGCCCTGGGCATCGCCCGCAGGGTTCCCCTCAGCCTCGACGGTCTCAACAAGCTCATCAAGGCCGGCCTGCCCGTGACCCGCGTAGGGGATCGGGTCCAGGTGATCTCGGTGACGGACCTTCGCGCCGTGGTGGATGCTGACCCCGACCTGATCTGGCCCGAGTAGGCAGCCATGGATCCCATCCGGTACGACATTTTCTGGTGCGACGAAGATGGGTGCTGGGTCTGCACCGTGTTTTTCGGGAACGGACGGGACACCGAAGTTACCATGGGGGACAGTCCTGAAGACGCCTTGGAGAAAGCCCTGGAACGATGGAGGAAGCCATGAAGCCTATGCGATTCCGGGGCAGGCGCAATCGTAGGGCACGGAAGAACGCCAAGATGTTGGAGCGAAGACTCACCCGATGGATCGGACGGGGAACACCCCGATCCGGAAAGCGCCGGGGGATTCATCTCCCGAAGCCTCGCGAACCCCGGAAGGAACTGGAGGGCTCCCATGTCGCGTGAGCGATCAGCTTTGAGAACCCCCCGGCTTCAGACGTGGGGAGCAGTCAGATCCTGTTTCCAAGGGAGAACCCATGAAGTTCAAGGACATCAAGACCGTCAAAATGGAAGCACGTCGGTTCCTCATCCGCGTGGATGAGTTCTATGCTGCGGTCCCGATAGCGAGCAGGGATGAAGCCTGCAGCTTCGACACGCCCGAGACCGCCCAGGAGCACTAGAGCCAGGGGTTCGTCTTCCCGTTCCGAACCGGGTTGATGGTCGAGCCCAGGGCCAGGATCACCCGGATGCTGAGAGCTTCCAGGGCCTTCTCCGCCGCAGTTGCTTGGTCCGCCGCGATGTCGGAGCGGGCCGTAGCAAGTTCGGTGGTGGCCGTTGCGAGAGCATCCGACGCATCGGACAAGTCCGAGACCGCGTTGTCATGCGCGGTGGTCGCGTTGGTCTTCGCGGTGCCGGCCGCCGTATCCGCAGCGGTCGCCGCAGCCAGGGTCGCCGCCGTCACGATTTCGTAGTGAGTCGCCACGGCCAGGGTGTGCCGGGTGGACAGTTCCGCGGCGATGAGGGTCTCGTTGAGGGGGTCGGCCGCCAGGGCTTCCACCGCGTTATTGTGAGCCGTGGTGGCATTGGTCTTGGTCGTGTTCGCAGTGGTATGGGCCGTGGTGGCATCCGACTTCGCTGCCACCGTGAGCGCCTTGTTGGACGTGGCCGTAGCCAGGGTTGCCGCGGTAGACGCTTCGATTGCTGTGGCGAGAACGAAGGCGTCAGACGCCACGGTAAAGCCCCCCAGCTTCCCGAGGACAGCCAACTGCCCATCCGTGAGGGCCACGGCTGCATCGGTGGCTTCCCCTTCCGCGGTTGTCAGGTCGTCCAGCGCCGTGCTGATGGCATTCACGTCCGCCTCGAAGCGGTCCAGTTCCGCTTGAGTGAAGTACTGCGCCGGGCACTTCGCGCACAGCGCCGCCACCAGCGCGTGGGTTGAAAGCCCAACCCACAGGTCATGCAACGCATCGAAGACGGTGAACGTGATCCCGCCCACCACTGCCGGGGTGTCCCCGGTTGGCCTTCCCTTGCAGTAAATCGCAGCTAAGTCCGGGACCATGGAAACCTCCCTCACCCTTTCAGCATACCGTTATCCTGGAACCATGAGTAAAATCCGGGATCTTGCCCCCGAGCACACGCCGGAAGCCGCCTACGGTTTGGCCGCGGCGATGGGGATGGAGCACCTCGGGAACCTCCTGAACTTCCTGGACGCCAAGATCGGGGATTTGGTGATCTTCGACCCCGAAGCCAAGGTGAAGGAACAGGTGATCCGGGACGCCATCAAGGTCGGGGCCCGGGTCTGCCATTGCTTCGTCCACGAGGGGAAGGCCCAGGGGATTGATTCAGCCGTGCTCCGAGAGCTTTGGCCGGTCCTGGTTGAGATGGCGGTCCTGGTGCCCCCGCCCACGCACGAGCCGCCGGATTAGACCGGACATTGGACCCGGATTGGACCGGGATTAGACCTTCGGCCGGAAGCGGTAGAACAGAAATGCGCCTGCAAGGGCGCCGAGGACGAAGGACAGGGTGTGGCTGATGATGGTGTGCCACATGGGGTGGCTCCTTTCAGGAAACGGCAAAGGCCATTCTAGCGCAGAGTTGACAGATAGCAATTCCCGCGCACCCTGGAATACAGGAGGACACGATGCCACGAGCAGGCATTCCTGGCGTGCAAGGATTCCCGACACTTGGGCCAAACGAGCACAAGCATCTCAAAGATGGGACAACGGTGCTTTATTTGGCAGGCGGATATGAAACTATTGTGGACACCGAAGATTACCCCAAAATTTCCGGCCGGAGATGGTGCAGGGACAGTGAAGGGTATGCGGCAAGTTCTGCGCCGCTTCCTTCAATCCGAATGCACCGCGTTCTGATGGGAGGCGAGCCCAAACGACACATTGACCACGAAAACAGGAACAAGCTCGATAACCGGAAGGTGAATTTACGATGGGCCACTTTTACGCAGAATTTCGCCAATAAAGAGAAAACCACAGGCAAAAGCCATTACAAAGGTGTCTGTTGGGATGAGAGAAGACAGAAGTGGAGAGCCACAATCAAGGTCCACGGAGAACAGATTTGGCTTGGTTATTTTCTCGTAGAAGAAGATGCGGCTCACGCCTATAACAATGCGGCATTGGAGTATTTCGGAGAGTTCGCCAGGATCAACCCACTGCCGATTTGAACCGAGCAGCCCGTATTTCTGCAAGTTTCGCTGCCGCAGATTTGCCAGCCGTAGTCACCAGTCTTCGACGTATGGCCCATACGCAAGCACAATTTGGATGAGATGGAATTGTTGGAACCCAAAGTTCTTCCTTCGTTCTCTTAGTCCCGTCTTTTCGGTAAAGAGAAACAGACCGCCCAACATTGGTCTTGCCTGGATAAACATGAATATCATCGTTTTTATTCGGGTAATTTGAAGGCACAATCCTGAACACCCGCCCGTTCTGGCCCAGGCAGAAGGCGCACGCCTTCGGGCCGGCCACCCAAACCGCCTCCCACTCGCCCGAATCGGCCACGGTGGAAAGCTGGCCCGAGGACACGGCCATCGCGGTCTCGGTGATGGCGATGCGGCGCCAATCCCGGTTCAGGGTGCCCAGGCGTTCCAGGAGCGTGCGGGCGAGGTCGTGATGGTTCCCGCCGGCCATCTGGCTCTCGACCAGGGCATCCAGCGCCTTCTGGCGGGCCAAATCCGCCATCTTGGTGATGAACTGCGCCCCGTGGACCTTGGACCATTCCAGGGACGCCTTCCCCGCCGGGGGCAGGGTGTGGAAGTAGAGATCCCACGCGCCCGGAACCGTAACGGCCTTCACCCGTTCCCCGATCACATGGAGCAGGTTGGACCGGAGCGCCCACATGGCCGCCTGATCCTGGATGGTCTTGCCGGGCAGGAAACCCCGCACGAAGCCGTCCAGGAGGGATTCCCAGGTCGCCATCTTGGCCTCGGGGTGCCCGGGGGCCTCAAACAGCTTCATCACCTCGCCCCAGCCGGGCGGTTTCGGAGGCTTCCAGCCTTCCGCCTTGGCGAAGGCGGGCGGCTTGTCCTTCCCGAGCACAGCGGCGATGAAGTCCCGCAGGAACCGGAAGCCCAGGGCATACAGGTCTTCCTCGATGAGCGAAACCAGCGGGGAGTCGTGTTTGCCCCACAGGGACCGCTCGTGCTCGATTTCGGCCGTGGAGGGGAGGCGCCGCCGGACGGGCCGGGCTGCCTTCAGGACCATCTCGCCCTGGTCCGCGATGCGTCGGGAGACCGCACGGAGCACCCGCGGGTCGTCCTTGGGGCCGCCCAGGCGGGGATCAGCCGTTGGCATTGGCTTCCTTGCCCAGCCCAGCGCGTGCCTTGAAGTCCTCCATGGTCTCGAAGGGGTGCTGGGAGCCCGCCAGTTGGTCCAGGCGGGACGCCACGCTCTCCCCGGTCTGTCCACCCTCGGGGTTCTCCTCCTCGCCCTCGGCGCCTTCCTCGCCGTCCTCGGCCCCCTCGGGGGGGACGGACAGGGCCATGTTGTAGAGAGCCCCGAGGGAGGGGTTGACCGGCGCATTCTGGAGCAGCGGGGACGGGTAGCTGGGCAGCCCGACCATGGACCGGAACTCCCCGAAGGTGGCGCCCTGTTGCATCCTCTGGAATTCGGAGCTTTGCTGGCCTTGGTCGAAGGGCAGATCCCCGAACCAGCCCAGGGGGTGCGGGGGGAGGTCGTAGATGGCCCGAACCTCGTTGATGCTTAGGGTCTTCAGTTTCTCCTGCCACCTTTCCTCGCTGTTTGCAGCATCCAGCCCGGTGAACTCAACGCGCAGGGAGGTAGTGAACCGGCCCACGATTTCGTCAGAGATGAACTGGCCGGCATCCTTCAGGAGCGGGTGCAGACCCTTGTCCTTGGCCGCCGCCAGTTTCTCCCCGGTGTCCTCGCCGGACAGACTGGACTTGTCGGCCGTGAAGCCCTCGAAGCCAACCTCCTCCGGGGCCACGCCGAAGATCGCACTCATGATGGTCATTTGGAAGCTGATCCACTTCGCAAACGCCATCTCGTCGAAGGGCTGGCCCGTGTTGAGGTATTGGACCGCACCCTGCTGGCCGCGGGAGAACAGGACCGGCGCCCCAAACTGGTTCTGCACGCCGCGGACCTTGGCCGCCCACGCGGCCTTAAAGGCGTTCTGCGTCTGCACGTCGAAATTGCCGTAGGCCAGGAGGATGCCGCGGGGGATGGCGTTCTCGCTCAGCCCCTGCTTGGTATACGTCACGGCCTGGATGATGTTGTTGAGGGTGTCAAGGGACTGCTCGAACTCGCCGTAGCCGTACCCGTTCTCGTCAGCCCAGGTGGAGGCGTTGCGAATCCAGAGGGCCAGTTCCGAGAAGCTGAAGGGTACCTCAGCCCGGCCGTTGAGGACTTGGTAGGCATAGCATGGGGAGCCATCGGGGAGGTGCTCGTTGTACTCCGGGGAGGCCAGGGCGAAGGTGTCGGACGGCCGGACGAACCAGGAATCCAGGCCCGGGGCTCCATTCAGCCCGATCAGTTCCACGGCCGCCATGTCCAGGGTGAGGTTGTCGTTGATCATGTGGCGGAGGAACTGGGTCATGCCCTGCCGGCGCAATTCCCTGCGCTTCACCGGGGAGAATTCCCGGCCGCCGCACTCCAGCACCTTCGTCAGCCAGCGCATCTCGTCCGCGAGACCCGCACCAGGCTGGGCGTTCTCGTCCTCCATGATGAGGCGCCACCCCATCTGATCCGCGGCGCGGGACACGCGGGAGAAGCGGTCCACCTGACGAATCCGGGTCCGGATGATGGCCTGGGCCACTTCGAGGCGCCGGGCAAAGGCCCGGAGAATGGGCATCTGGACGCCGCGCTTGGGGAGCCACTTGAAATAGCCCCGGCCGAACTCAGAGCCCCAGGACGCCGTATGCGCCTTCCCCTCGCGGGGTTCACCCAGCCCGTCGCGGATTCGGATGGCCTTGGCGACCACATCCTCGGCATGGCGCTCCGCCATCTGGAGGGAAGCCACCCCGCCGATCAGCCCATACACGTCCGGGGAGACCGAATCGGCGCCGAGGCTGTACATCTTCAGGAGCCGGGAAGAAGCATCCTCCACCTCGCCAACCGGGGCATTGGGGTCGTAGGCAACCGCGGCCTCGGGGGACAGATGGGCGAAGGGCGAGCGGATCGGTGTGAAATCGGCCCGGCCGCCGTTCTGAGGTTCATTGGTCATGGTGGCCCTCCGATGTCCAGGCGAAACGACCCAGGCCCGGGTTCAGTGTACTGTGCCTCCGGGGGCTCCCAAACCGGGCAAGGCGGATCGGGGTCGTGGATGGTGAAGCCCTGGAGCTTGCAGACGAGGGAACCATTCCGGTCCTGCCGGTGGAGGCAGTTGGCGCAGCACGGCCGATCCGGGGCCTGATGGGATTCCCGAATCTCGGACAGGCGGGTGAAGAATGGGTGGATGGTCCCCTCGGATTCTCCACCTTCGGTTACAGGCTTGATAGGTGAAAGTGTGACCGTTGCCACTACAGGCGGAACCCTGACAGCGAGAGAAGCCGGGACAGCGCGGGGCAGGCCCGCATCATCGGCGTTCTGCAAGGTGCCCGTTCCGCCCCAAGCCTTCGAGCCCAAGGTGCAGAGGTAGACCGCAATCGCCATGCTCATCACCCGGTCATCATGCCGGCCCGGCATCGCCTGGGGCTTCCCCGCCGGGTCGCGCACGAAGACCATGGCCTCGCCCCAAAACCGCTGCACCGGGCAGGGCAGGGCATCCCGCCGGACCACCTCGGCCAGCGTGTCCACCACGAGGGGCCGCGTCTGCGGGGTCATTGGGAAGCCCAGTTTCAGGAACTGCGTCCCCGAAGCGTCGTACTCGAGATGCCGATAGAGCTGCGGATACCCGGCCTCCTCCAGCGCATAGCAGACAAGGTGGCCGTGGTTGTTGCGTTCCACTCCGATCATGGAGTCATAGAGTGCGCCCACCCGGGCCAGCTTGCGGGCGAATTCCACGGGCTCGAACCGGCCGTGCACATAGGCCACCACGCGGAGGTTCCGCGCATCCAGGAAGAAGGCAGCCGAGTAGTCGTTTCCCCCGATTTCGTTGACCGGGTCGCCCTCGCCCTTGTCAATGCCCTCCGCCGGGTCAGCACCGCAGACCACCACCATCCCGCGCTCGTACGGCGCGAAGACCCAAACCCCTTCTTCGATTTCCTCCGGGGCCGCGGCCTTCTTCGTGAGTTCCCAGTTGGCCGCCACGGTGCGGAGGTCGAAGATCGGCCGGCCCGTGGTGATGAAGGCGTCCTGGATGTTGGCAGGGTACTCCTGGCGGAAGGAATCCACGAAGCCGCCCATCTCCAGCACCTTGTCGCGGCGCCACGCAAGCTGCGGAAGCGCAACCTTGTGCTCCAGGTGCAGGAGGCGCTCGTCCTTGTCCAGCGAGGCCAGGAATTCATCGGCCTCCAGGCGGGACAGGGGGCGGGAATACTCGTCATGGGCGAACCAGGGGTAGAACACCAGTCGCCACGCGCCCTTTCCCTCCAGGGAGGCATCCACGAGATCCTTGTAGTGGTTGAACCCGTTGGCCGTGCTTTCGAGGATGATATTGCCGGACTTTGGCACGGCCTGGAACACGCCGCGGAGCAGTTCCGCCCAGTTCTTGTAGAAGGCGGCCTCGGAAGCATGCAGGTTGTGGATGGTAAGGCCGCGGAGGTCCAGGCCCTCGGCCGTATGCACCATGAAGGAAGACGCGGGCAGCCTGACAGGATCTGGCAGCCCATCCGGGCCCAGGAATTCAAGCTCCAGGTGAAGCGCGGACGCCCGGCGCAGCCGGACGGATTGCTTCAGCTCGGGCAGCAGGCAGTCGAAGAAGGTCCGGTAGATGGACAGCACCTCCTGGCTGATCTTGTCGAGATGGGTCAGCACCAGGGAGTTCCGCCCGGGGTTGAGGAGCCCGTCCAGGAAGAAGAGGGAAGCGATGAACGTAGTGAAGCCAAGCTGGCGGGGCTTCAGGATCAGGTCACGCACGCCGCGGAACAGGTCCACCGATGCCTGGGTGCGGTGCTTGAGGCGCAGGCCCGCGAGGTAGTCCATCTGGATCGGGTTGTAGACAAAGGGGGCCAGCCCGCCCTCGGTTTCCTTCGGCGCAATCTTCAAGGCGGCCGACGCGAGGTAGTCCAGCTTCCGCCCGATCACCTGCATGGCCGCATCTTGATCCTCGGGCAGCTTCGAGAGCTTCGCCAGGGCATCGCGCTTGAGCCGGGCCACAATGGAGGCATCGGCAGGGTTCGGGGACAGGTCGGGCAGGAACATCAAGGCTCTCGGTCTTTCAGATCTTCCTCAGCATGGGCCTTGTCGCGGATTGCCCCGAAGCCCCGGTGGAGTACCTCGGGCTTGTCCTTGCTCCAGCCGTTCATCTTGTTTGGCTTGCACATGAGGCAGCCGGCGCGTTGGTTCTTCGCCTTCTTGCGCTTGTGGTGGGTCATGGGGCCTCCTGGTCTGTGGCAAGGTGGGGCGGCAACGGCGAGGGCTCGTCCCATTCGTCACGTTGCCCGGGCGTGGCCGGGGGCTGATTGGAGAGCTTCCGCGCCTCGACCAGGATGGACCACAGCGAGGCGTTCATGGAGGCCGCGGGATGGCCGGACCCATCCTCGGGCGTGAAGCCGAGGGCTTGCATCCCCGGGGGGAGCGTGGGCACCGGAACGCCCATCGCGTGCGCCTGGGCGATCTGGACGGCCAAGGAGAACGCGCCCTGGGACTCGCGGGCCTTGCCGGTCGCATGGGCCATGAGTTCGGCGGCCTTGCATGTCGTCGTAAGCACTTCGCGGAGGTCGCGCACCAAGCATGCAGGCGGACCATCCCGCGGGACCATCTGCTGGAGCAAGGTGCCCACGCCGCGGACGACATCGTTGTGGATGCCGAGGTAGGCCATGCGGGCGGGCATCTCCTGTTCCGCGATCCGTTCCGCGATGCCCTTCTGCCGCGCCCGGGCAAGGTCGGCCTGGAAGATGGCCCTGCGCCCTTCCCAGCCGTCCAGCACGGAGCGGCGCCGAATCTCGTCCGTGGTGAAGTTGAACCGGCGGGCCGCCTCATCCAGCGAGGGCCAGCGGCGCATCTCCTGACCCGAGGCCACATCCACGGCACCCACGGGCTCGCCCTTCACGAAGAAAGACGCGGCATTCACGAGGTCGTCGGAATCCACGATCTTGATTTCCATGGGCTCCAGCTCCACGGGAGGAGGCGGGGGGCCAGGGGCAGGCGGGATCAAGTGGGGCGGGAGCGGGAGCGGAGGCCCTGCCGCGGGCTTCTTCCCTCCCCTCTTGCCTCGGGCGAAGAGGACCATGGCGTCATTCCTTCCGAGCGCCCAGGGCCGCGGCGAAGGCCGCAAACGGGTTCTGGACCACCACGGGGCCGATGGCTTCAACGGCCTTCTTCGCATCCCCCTTCACGAAGACCAGCACGTTCTGATGCCCCTTCCCGAGCTTGCGGGATGCGGCGAACTGGCGGCCGGCACGGATTGGGAGCGAGGCCAGCGGGATCACGAGCACGGCCTCGTTGTAGAGTTCCAGGCCGGCATCAAGGAAGGCCCGGATGGTCTCGGATACGAAGTTCCGATAGATGCCCCGCTTGTCGCGGAAGTCCCCCACGACCCAGCCCGCAAACCGATCCGCCTTCAGCATGAAGCAGGCGTCCTTGATGATCTGGCGGTAGGCACGCATGAAGGACTCGTGATCCAGGTTGGACAGGTCGTGCGGGTCGTCAGAATACACCTCCAGGTCGCCATACGGCGGGCACGACATCACGAAATCGTAGTCGCCCGGGGCAAGCTCCAGCGCATTCAGGGAGTCGCCCACCACCCATGAAGGCGCAGGCCAGTCGAGGCTTCCGCCGCGGGCCACCGTCTCGCGCACGCCCACCACCCAAAGCAGGTCGCCTTCTTCCAGGGCGGGGAGGCACTTGGCCTCGTACACGGGATCAAGTTCCAGGCCACCCAACGCGGTCATCGGCGCGTGCTCGTGGTAGTCGAGCGTTGACTTAACAAGCGTCACCATTCCGCGCCAGTCGGACGGGGCGAACTTGTCGAGGCGGCCCGTGGGGTCGGCGCCCACCTGAACCGCCAGCACCGGGACGGATTGCTGCGCCAGCTTCAGGCCAGTGAGGATGCCGGCCAGGGACATGCCAGAGCCGCAGGGGACCACGATGCGAGAGAACGTGCCCCAAGGCAGGTTCACCACCTGGGACGCGGTGGCGCCCACGGCCGCGGTGCATCCCATCCCGAAGGGAATCTCGGTCCAGCCGGACGCCTTCGCATCTTCCCAAGCGCGGGCGATGATGACGTTGTTGTACCCAGCCTTGTGCTGAACGACTTCGGCGCCGCAGGCCTGGGCGGACGCAAGTTCGGGGGTGAAGTTGCCGGACGGGACATGGACCCGACAGGGCAGGCCCAGCCGGCGGGCGATATGGGCAACGATGTTGACCTGCGGGCTCTGCCGGGAACCGGCGGTGATGAGGCCACGGGAGCCGGAATCCAGGGCCGCCTGGGCGAGCCACCAGCACGTCCGCACCTTGCCCCCAGGGACGCCTGCCACGCGGTACAGGTCGTCGCGCTTCACGAGGAACCCGCCATGCTGCTCAACCGGCGTCAGGTCCGGGATGTTGTCAGGGAGGTCCAGAGGCCGGCCGGCGACGGCATCCCACTGCGCCCGGTTCGCCGTGATCTGTTCGGCGCGGAGGTCAATGCCGGTGTAGGGATGGCCCAGGGCCGCGGCCACGATGCCACGCACCGAACCGCCCGCGAAGGGGTCCAGCACGGAGCCCCCAGGCGGAACGAACCAGGAGTAGAGGAGTTCGCACAGCACGGGGTCGAAGATGCTGGTGCCCTCCGAGACCTTGATGCCGCGCTTTTCGGCTTCCGCCAGGATTTCCTCCCAGGTCGGGTCCACGCCACCATGGGCCGTACGCATCTCGTTCCGCAGTTCATAGACGTTGGTGGATTGGGCAGACTTGGCGAAGGTGAGGTTCCCCGCCCGGCCATCATCGGACTTCAGCCCCATGGCGATCCAGGCGTCCTTCCGCTTGTTCCAGTCGGCGCCGCGGGCATCCCACAGCGAGTAGCACCCGAGGTCCAGCCATGCGGCCATGCGGTTCTGCCAGTAGACCTGATTCGGGTCCAGGACTGTGAAGGGCGGGGCGCCGAACCGGGCAGCCAGGGTCGCTGCCTCCGCAGCATCGGCACCCGACAGGCCCGAGGCCGCGTCCGCACCGAAAAGCACGGCCAGCGCGTCCTGGGTGTAACCGATGGCCTCCATGTCGAAGCCTCCAGTGTCGAGTTCGGCCACCGCGGCACGGAGCAGGGGGTTCGACCATTCGGAGATTTCCTGGAGCCGGTTGTCGGCGATGGCATACCCGAGGGATTCGGCATCGTCCAGGTCCATCACCAGCACCGGGATGTCGGCGGCGGGGTCCATGCGGCGCTTCAAGGCCAGGAGGCGGCCATGCCCGGCGATCAGCTTGTTGGTGCCGGCCTGGATGATGGGCAGGGCCCCGAGCCCGAAGGCATCCAGGGATTTCTCCAGCATCCCGACCTGGGCATCGGAGTGGAGGCGGGGGTTGTCATCCCAGGGCAGGATGTCACTGAGCTTGCGTCGTTCCAGGCGGGGTTCGGTGATGGGGGGCTTGGCGGCCATTTCAGCCTCGGAAGGGACGGACATCGAAGCCGTCAATGACAGGGGGGCCCGAGCCGTCATGCTCGACCATGAAACCCGCCCGCGAGCCCTGCCAGGGGTAGATGGCGACCACCCGAACCGGCGGTCGGCGGCGATAGCGCAGCACGATCAGGTCGCCCGGCTTGTAGGTTTCGGCATTTGGGGCGGGAAATGCAGAAACTGGAGGGGGCAGATTAGGCATTGGGAGCCAGTTCCTTCCGCCGAGCTTCGGCAACGGACGTGAGCGTGAGTTCATAGGCCCGGATGCGGAACGTCGTATAAGCGAAGGGCCGCAGGGCCGCAACCTTGGCCTGCTTGGTGTATTCCAGGAACAAGGCGGAGACGTTGATGCGGGCGGAGCGGAGGGGCCGGGCCATGCGTCCGCGCTCCCGATCCCAGGCCGCCAGGATCAGGGAATCGGCAAGGCGCCAGTTCCGCAGGCGCTCGTGGTAGGCCACCAGGGATGACCGCTCAAACCGGAAGGAGCCCGATTCGATGGTCTCCAACAGGGCCGAGGCGAGGTCCAGGGAGGGGACATGGCGCCCGGTGCACTTCAGCACCACGGACTGGAGGCGGCGGATGGACGAGATTGGGGAGCCGGACACGGAGCACCTCGGGGCCTCCAGGGTATCCCCGAAGCGGTCAAGGTGGCAACAGGGGTCAGGGTTCCTTCATGAGCCAGAGGTAACGGTCCATCAAAGCGTCTGCTTCAGCTTGGGACAGTGGGCGGGCCGGGGCGCACCCATAGGGACAGCGCAGAGCCGGGTCAATTGAAGCCCCAAAGAGACGGCAGATCATCGGACGCTGGTCGTAGATGTCGCAATGCCCCGCCAGGGAATAGGGGCAGTCAATGGACTTCTGGAGGCGCTTGTCTTGGAGGGCCGCCCATTCAGAGCGGGCCCATGGCACGGGGCCACAGCAATCCGTGCAGCCTGGACGGCAGGCGAAGGCAGGCACCTCGGCATAGAGGGCGCGGATCTTGTCGAGAGCGGTTGGTTCAGGCATCAGAACACCAGCGCCTGGGCTTCCGCGGTGGTGCGGAACAAGGTGGAGAAGCGGAGGCAGGGCCAGCACACCGAAAGGGGCCGCTCATGGACGCATTCCCCGTCGCGGTGCTTTGGCATCGTGAGCATGAGTTCGCCTTCCTTGTTGCGGTAGAGCATCGGGACGGCCTGCGCGTCCTGTTCGAGCTGGCTGGTCTCCTTCAGGTCGGACAGGGCCGGCCGGGCGTGGTGCTCGGTTTCCCGGGAAAGCTGGCTGATGAGCAGGATCGGCACGCCGAGTTCCTGGGCCAGCCGCTTCATCGCCATGGAGTTCCCGGCATAGGCCGAAGCCAGGGAGTCGCCCTTGGGCCGGGCGGTCCCGATGTATTGGAAGTAGTCCACGATGAGGAACTGGGCGCCGTGGATTTGCACGGCCTCCGTCATGTAGGCCGCCAGCTTGCCCATCGGGATGCCCGAGGAGTGGACCCAGGACAGGCAATCATTCAAGCAGGGAATGTGCTCCCGAAGCGCATCCAGCGCGGCCTCCGGTTGGTAGGAACCCTTCAGCAGCGACTTGTAGGAATACACCCGGCCGGCGGAGGGGTCCGAGAGCCACCATGCCGCATCCCGGGCCGCCAGTTCCTCGCGGGAGAGTTCCAGGCTGAAGAAGGCTGAACGGATGCCGTGCCACGCGGACACATTCCGAGCCTGGAGGCCGAGGCCGGTCTTGCCACAGCCGGGCCGCCCGCCCAGGACGATGACGTTCCCGGGGGCGCCCACCAGGAGGTCATCCAGCCAGTCCACGCCGAACCAGATCAGCTTCTGCGCGTGGCCTTTCGGCAGGAAGGGTTCTCCGGTGGTAAGGTGTTCGACAAGATCGAGCGAAGTGGTGAAACGAGAGGTAGATGCCGAGGCGCCCTTGGACACCGCGAGGAACGCGGCATTGGCGAGGGTCTGGAGTTCGTCGGGGTTGATGGTGATGTCCACGGCCGCGGCGCGGATGTCTTCGGAGGCCTTCAGGGCGGTGCGGCGCAGGAAGAATTCCTGAACGCGGGTCTTCAGGGGCTGGGGGGAAAGGTCGGCGCCCACGGATAGAAGCTCCAGGAGCCCGGCGCGATCCGCCTCTGATGCGTGGCCGTCCTTGGAAACCTTCCAGAGCAGGCCCATTTCCGAGACCGGCTCCATGGCCGAGGCGAGGCCCTGCATCCCGTCCCACACGCGGCGGTGGTCGGAGATGAAGAAAGCCTCCGCGGGAACATCGAAAAGCATGGCCCGGGCTTCAGGGTCGTTCAGGGTGAGACCGGCCCAAACGGAGCCAAGCAAGGCACGTTCAGCGTCCGGATCAACCGGGATGGTGTGGGGCATGGCGGGTTCCTTTGCGAGGGAAGGAAAACATAGGGCAGACGGTGGCGGGGTGCAAGTCCCTCACGAAAAGGCCGATTCCTGGGGCTGAGAGCCCCCAGGAGCCGGGGGAAGGGCCTGGGGTAGGGGGAAGGCACC
>Ga0315283_10002695_pt1 | contig 14946 bp, 7 predicted proteins | sample YL17G09_0_MG_FD_204541 | JGI IMG/M metagenome (GOLD analysis project Ga0315283, IMG submission 204541) | Sediment microbial communities from Yellowstone Lake, YNP, Wyoming, USA - YL17G09_0 | ecosystem: Environmental > Aquatic > Freshwater > Lake > Sediment | place: USA: Wyoming | collected... | reverse complement strand
CGAAGCCGTCGTGTGGCAACCCGCATCTGATGAAGCTCCTCCTCATCTGTGCCGAGTCTGGTTCCCGGATCATGCGCCAGGAGCAGCGTCACCTGCACCTGCAACAGGGCCTTGACCTGCTCCATCGGCGAAGCACTCGGCGGAACCGGAACAACGGGAACCGGCAGATCCAGCCCTAAGACCTGAAAGACTTTGGGCCGTTGATCACCTGCTTGAGCTCCCGCATCACGCAACAACCCCTCGATCCGCCCGAGGTCCTTGTCCGAGCCGTCTAGCAGCTCGACTTCCAGCTCATACAGGTGTTGACTCACTCGTCGCCCATTCAGTGCGACCACCGAATCCACGACGACGTCAGCCACCGGGCCGTCGCCCCCGCGCACCTGCATGCCCGTCCGTCTGGTACGAAGACGGGCAATCGGATTCAAGGGTAGCCCCCGGAGATGAGCAAAGAGTAGCCTGGTGAGGGAATCAGGTGGACTCGTACGGCCCCCGGTGAATGCTAATTCCAGTCGGGCCGGGCCATGAGGGAGCTTGAGCTGCCAGCCTCCTTTGCGGGCTTCGATCCGATAGCGGAGCGTGATGCCCGCGCGCGCAAGCCGATAGCCTTCCGTGTCAAAGTAGGTCGAGGTAAACAGCCGGGAGGGTAACGGCTCACCAGGTAGTTGCGGCAGAGTAAAATCCCGCGTCACCCTGAGCTTGATCTCACGTTCAAGTGTTTGTTTGTTCGGTTGGCCCATCGATCTGACCAAAAGCGGAGCGGAGCGTCGTCGAGTGGGAAAGGCTAGGCCGACCGCGGGCAGATGTCAAGGATCGGATGAAGGATGTTGTCGTCGCGCTCGGACGAGTTCGGACTTGTTCATGAGCGTCGCGATGAGACAGGTGGCACGCGCGAGGGTGCGAGGTTCAAAGTTCGAAGTTCGAAGTTTTCAGAGCTTCGAACTTCGGATCGCGCCTGTCTCGCATATCTCGCGCTTCCAGCGTGGCTTGTCTGGTTCATCTGGTCTATCTGGTTTGTTTTGTTTATCTGGTTGATTTGGTTCATCTGGTTAGTTTCGTTCAACCAAAAAACGAGACAAACACGACAAACCAAACGAACAAGACAGACGCGTTTAAGAGGTTGGCGGACTTTTTCAGCATCCTGCGGGAGCAGCACTCCTCGCCTGAGCGCGGGCACGCGACGCTTATCGCAGTTCTTCGACTTGTCCCGTCGCTCGAGCCAGATTCACGCGCGACGCATTCGTCCGAAACAATCCATCGATGATATTGTCCCTTCCACGCACAAGCGAAAAAAGCGCGTTGGATAATTCTAAACTGTTTGAGCTCAGCAGACGAAAGCGTTCTCTGGCAAGCTGAACTTCGGTCACCGCCGCCTTGAGTCCGTCCTTGGCGATCCTGAGTTGCTCTTTCGCCGATGTGAGCGTGACCAACGCTTCTCGTAACTCCATCGTGATCTGTCTCGAGACCAAGTTCATCTTGATCTCTTCCTGCAGTAGGTGACTTCGGCTCTCGCCGATCCGCCCCTCACGTTGGCCGCCGTCAAAGATAGGGATCGACAAGGTCACCCCCACGTTGTAGGTGCTTAGCGTTTTATCAAGCTCGTTCCCGATGAGCCCGTAATCTCCTTGTGCCTGCAATGACGGAAGCCGTTCCCCCTTGATCGAACTGAGGGTGAGCTTAGACACCTGGACCCGCTGCTGCTGGGCTTTCATTTCTGGTCGATTGGTGAGCGCCATAACCAGGGCATGTTCCTGAGTCGGGACCGGCTCCTCAGGAGTTTTGAGTTCATCGGTGAGGACGAGCTTCACATCAAAGTCGATTCCCAAGGCATTGATCAGAATCAGCTTGGTCCGCTCGACATCGCTCTTTGCCAATTCCAATCGTTGCCGCTCGTTCTCCAATTGGGTTTCAAGCCTGGCGGTATCGAGACCCGTGGCCATCCCGCCGCTCTGGCGGCTTTTGATGAAGGCCACAAGTTCTTTATACAGCTCCACATTTGCCGTCCGTGCGTCCACGGTCTCGTAGTTCCGCAAGACTTCTAAATAATTCAAGGCGACCGTCGCCATCGTGTCATTCTTCGTCGTGTCTGATTCCCCTTCTGAGACGGCCAACGCCGCACGCGATGCGCGCCAGCGCTCGATCAGACTCCAACTGAAGAGCGACTGTGACAGGGTGGCTCGGCCATCAACGATATCGAATGGTTGGGTGCGGGTCGGACGGACACCAAGCGTACCCGTAAAGAATGTTTGATTCGTGAATTTTGAAGAACCCGACAGGTTCGGCAATAAAGCGCCGAGTTGGGTTCTCGAGGCTCCGCGCGCCGCTTCGATGCGTGCTTTGTACAATTGCACGTTGGGATTTTTGTCCAGAGCCGCCTCAATGGCGTCCTTTAAACTCAGCCTCAGTACCGGCATCTCTTGCGGGATCTGCTGAGGCGACTCGGCAGCCGGACTGCGCTCCGCACACAGAAGACCCGCCACGAGGAATACCCAGATGACGCTCGCATAGATTCGCATACGGTCACATCCCCTTCACTGACAGGCTCTGGTTGCTCTGGTTTGTTTTGTTTATCTGGTTGATTTGGTTCATCTGGTAAGTTTCGTTCAACCAATCAAACGAGATGAACTAAATAAACAAAACAAACCAGAACAACCAGCGATTACGGAGTCTCTACGGACGAGAGTTGAAACTCCACGGTGCAAGCCAGGCCGGCAGAAATCGCATTATTCGGATTCGGCATTTCCAAGCGCACCCCAAACGTGCCGCTGGCGCTATCGACGACCTTATTCACGACCATGATCTTCGCCTGATAGACGGGCTGCCCTTTTCCTTCCGGACGCACATCGGCCCGCATGCCTGTTTTCAATTTACCGAGCAGCGAGATGGGCGCAAACACCTCCACCCGCAGCGGATGGATCTGCGCCAGCTTCATCACGGGCGTCTGACGGGCCAGCTCGCCGGGAGAGAGCAGCCGATCCACCACCACGCCATTAATCGGGCTCCGAATTGTGTGCAGGTGCAGTGCAGCAGTGGCTCGATTCAATTCCAGCTCTGCCAGGCGCTTGTTTTCCGACGCCTCCTGATACGCCATTTCCGCCAAGGCCTTTTCCGTCTGAGCCTCATCCACTTCGTGTTGGGCGATCGAGTTGGTCTTGAACAAGTCCATGGCCCGTTCGAGCTTTCGACTGCTGAACCCGATCTTCACCTGACTGCTCTTCAGCACCGCCTCTGCTTGCGCCTTGGATTTGGCCAACGCGACGGTCGCCTCTTCCAGACTCGATTCGAGCGTCACAATCACCTGTCCCTTCGTCACCGAATCTCCACGGTCCACGGGCACCGTTAGGATCAGGCCCTCCACCGGAGTCCCGATAGAAATCTCGGCAAAGGGTTTGATCACGCAGGCCATTTCCGCTGCCCACACTGCCGGCACCGCCAGGGCAGAGAGACCAGCCGCAACGGTCAGCATGCTCATCAGGCCCAGCCGTGCCAGCAGACATCGTTGCGCCTGTCTCACGTCCTCAATTTCCGATACCAGGTCCATCAGATCGTCCTCTTCTATGTATTCTCCTTCGCCGAATACCCCGTAGCTTGCTGCGGAGCGCTTCATACCCCCCCTGCATGACCATCGTGCAGCCTCCCGTGCCTCATTCCAGTCGTCCAGAAAATGCGAGCGAGGTTTCCAACTGATCCTCATGCTCCAACAAGTCCCGGCGAATACGTACATGCAGGGATTCGGCTGACAGTTGGGCTTGGCGCACAAGGAACGCAGCCAGTTTACCCTCCAGCGGCTTTCCCTGCCTTACAAGCGCTCGAGCCATCCAGCGCCACAGCAGGCGTCGCGACGTCGTGAGGAGATCATCCTCCAGCGACGCGATCGTCTCGAAACTGCCGGGGTCCCCCTGGCGACCCCCGCGACCATAGAGCTGCCGATCGATGCGCCCGGCCTCGTGCCGTTCTGTCGCCAACACATGCAGCCCCCCCGCCTTCGCCACCTCCGGCAGCAACTTGATATCCGTGCCGCGACCCGCCATGTTCGTCGCCACCGTGACGCGCCCTGGCTGACCGGCCTTAGACACGATGTCAGCCTCTTCCTTGTCCTGCCGGGCGTTGAGGATGACGTGCGGAATCCCCGCCGCATTGAGTTTCTCGCTTAGGAGCTCGGATGCAGAGACCGACCTCGTCCCCACCAGGACCGGCCGCCCGCGCTTATGGAGCCCCGCGATACGTTCCACCACGGCGTCCCACTTCTCCTCCGCCGTAGAGAACAGCCTCTCTCCCGCCCAATGCCGCTGTAGCGGACGATTGGTTGGCATCGTGACAGTGGCCAAGCGATACACTTGCCACAATTCGGTGGCGACTTCCTGCGCCGTGCCGGTCATCCCGGCGAGCCACAAATACCGGCGAAAGAATCGCTGATAGGTGATCCGCGCCAGCGAGGACTGCATCGGCGTGAGCGGGCATGTTTCCTTCAATTCAATCATTTGATGCAGCCCCTGTTCCCACGACCGGTCCCCCATGATGCGTCCGGTATACTCGTCGATAATCTGGACCTTCTCGTCCCTGACGAGATAATGGGCATCGCGATGGAACAAATGGAGGGCCGTGAGCGCCTGTCGGACGAGTTCTTCACGCCGCCGCGGCCCGGACCAGAAGCCGGTGAGATCCTTCGCGCGTGCCGTCAACCGGGCCTGGCCGGCCGGCGTCAGGCGAATACTCCGTTCCCGTGGGTCAATCTCGAAATCATATCCGCGTGTGAGGGCACGCGCGAGCACCAGCGCCGTCTCGTAGATCGGCTTCTCCGGCACCTGCCCACCGCTGCCGGAGATAATGAGCGGGACACGCGCCTCATCCACCAGGATGCTGTCCGCTTCGTCCACAATGCCGAAGCACAAGCCCCGGAGCACCAAATTCCTGAGTCTGGTGGCATCGCCATACAGTTTCTCCAGCTGGAGTTGTATACGATTGGGCTGCCGTCCCACGGCCAGGCGATCCCGCAGATAATCGAACGCCAGTTCCTTATTCGTGCAGTAGGTCACGTCGCAGGCATAGGCCGCACGGTGCGCCGCGGGATCTTGCTCGTGGATGATCACCCCCACCGTCAGGCCCAGCATGCGATAGATCGGACCCATCTCGGCCGCATCGCGCGCCGTCAGATAATCGTTCACGGTAATAATATGCACCGGCACGCCGGCCAGGGCTGCCGTCGCGGCAGCCAACGTCGCCGTGATCGTCTTACCTTCTCCCGTCGCCATCTCAGCCACACAGCCATTGAGCAAGACCCACCCACCGAGAATCTGCACGTCATAGTGCCGTTGGCCGATCGTCCGCTGTGCCACCTCCCGCACCAGGGCAAAGGACCGGAACACCAGCTCGTTGCTGAAGCCCTCGCGCCGGAGCTGCTCCCGCACTCGAACGGCCTCTTGGCGCAGCTGGTCATCGCGCAATCCAGCCAGCGCTCGGCCCAGTTCGTTGACCGGCTCCACCACCTCGGTCCGCATCGCGGTGCGCTCCCGCAGCCGTCGCATAACCGGGCTCGCGAGCTTGACCCCCTGGCGATCGAACCAGCTCTCGCGTGGCACCGACCGTTCCGGATAGGCACTGTGCAGCGCCGTCTGTTGCCGGGCCATATCAAACATTGAATCGCGACAAGAATAATTGTCGTCCCTGGCGATACCACTGAACCATGAGCGGTTCCCATCCATGATCAAAGCGCACATAAACACGCCCGCCGACATTCACGAGGCCCAGTTCGAGGGGTAATTGGAGATCCACCTGAAACACTTTTCGCATGGCCTTCTGGCCTTTGGGATCTTTCGGGTCCATCGGTACTTGACCGCCTCCCTCGCTCCCGAGCGCCGGACTCGGCAGTTCATCGCTCGCCGCCGGCACCAGCCGCGTGACCCCTGCATCGATCGGGCTCGCAAGCCGTTCGGCCAACCGCACCTGGACGCTCTTCGTGCTGTGACGGATCAAGTCGATATCGCTCTGATCCACGATGGTGCGCACGGTCAGCGTATTGAGGTCCACCACGTGGGCCAGCACGTCGCCGCGATGCACGAACCGACCCGGCAAGTCCTCCGCGCGAGGTAAGACCAGCGTGCCGTCCACCTTCGCGGTCATCACGAGATCCTGAACCTGTTCTCTCGTGCGGGCGAGTTTCTCTTCGATGTAGTGCTGTTCTTCTTCTAACATCTTCGCTTTGGCGATGTGCTCCGGAATCTGCTCGCGAATGCGTGCCTCGATTTCCCGGAGCTGCGCCTCCAGCACGGTGACCTGCGTCGTCAACACGGAGTCGTAACAGACCACCAACACATCGCCTCGCGACACGTTCGACCCTGGGATGCCTACCACCCGCTCGACGAATCCGTCGGCGCCGGCACGCACGATGGCTTCGTCCGGAATCCACACCACGCCTTCCGCGCGCGTGCGAAACGGCACCGGGGTAAAGCACAGCGCCACCAAGACGATGGCGATCCCTCCGGTCGAGACCGCCAGCGCCCTCCCGCGTACACGGCGGATGCGCGGGCTCGTGAACAGATAGCTCAGGCCCTTTCCCAGCGGGAGCACGAACCAGGTAAAGGCCGTCAAGATGGCGAAGAACATACCGAGCACGAACAACTTGTCGGTCAGAAACATGAGAATGGCGAAGACCACGAATATCCGGTAGATAAACGAGGTGGCCGCATACCCCACAAACCAGGCGCGCTCGCCCGGTGTGGCATGCGGCACCTGCGCCTCCGCTCGGCCAAAAAGATACCGCTCGCACAGATAGCCGAGGTACTGGTTGGCTCGCTGGCGCAGGTTGGGAATCTCGATGAGATCGGCGAGGATGTAGTACCCATCGAACCGGAGCAAGGGATTGGCGTTGAACATGACCGTCGAAATCCCGGCAATCATGATGGTGTTATAGGCCAGCAGGCGGACGGTACCAGGCTCGACGCTCACCCACACAAACATGGCCAGCGACGCGATCACGAGTTCGACGATCATGCCGGCCGCGCCGACGACCGCCCGCTGCCACTTACCGGGGAAGGCCGACGAGGCGGACGCATCGACATACGGTACCGGTGAGAGCACGAGCACCATGATCCCCATCTCGTGCACTTCCCCGCCGAAGACTTTCACGGCAAAGGCATGGCCGAACTCGTGCAGCGTTTTGATGATCGGGAAGAGGAACCAGAGGAGCACCAGGTTCTCCGGCGTGGTCATGCGGTCGATGATATTGCCAGTCAGGTCCGACCAGTGCGCGGCCCCGATCAGCACAGCCGGAACCACGATACAGAGCCACAGCACCGCACCGCCCCACCCGAAGAAGGGACGGACCAATGACACGAAGGTCTGCAGCAGTCGCTCCGGGTCGAAGAGAGGGAACTGCCAGGCAAAGATGCTCATCAGCCGGCGCTGCCACTTCTTCTGCTGCGTCCGCTCGTGTCGATGCAGCAATTCTGCAATGTCGGGGGGGATATCGCACTGCAGCACATCGGCCGCGTGGAGCTGGCTCAAGAGCTGCACCACTTCAGGCTGGGTAGGGGCATCGTCGCCCAGCTTCGTGGAGGAGAGTTCCCAGATATCCTGGACCGTGCACTGCCCATCCATCAGGCCGATGAAGGCGTAGGCCGCGGGAGAAAAGCGATGAAACCGTTCGTTCGACCGATCCTGGAGCACGTACCAGGTCTGGCCGCGATACTGGTGTCGATGCAGTTGCGCGTGGCTGCGCAAGCGTGGGGCCAATATTGCCACGCGATACCAGGAAGGACTAAAGAGAGCCTCACTCATAGGGCACTCACAGGCTGAAGGCTTTTAGGCTGAAGGCTGAAGCATTCTGACCTCCGACCTTCAGTCTGAACCCCTTCAGCCTATCTACCTTATTAGTTACCATTCAGAATTCGCCGAAGGCGGTTAAGGAAGCCACGACCAGACCGCCAATCGAACCCAGTCCACAATCTGATGCGTCCAGATCCAGATCAACGGACGGCGATCGATCTCGATCTTGCCGGCTCCTTCCATCCCGGGGCGCAGGCGATCATGCGGCTGGTCAAACTGCGCCTCGATCCGGAAAAAGTTCCGGCCCTCTTTCGCCGTGGACACCGGCGTGATCTTCTCCACCGTCACGTCGATGATCTCCGAGGGAAAGGCCGACAGCATGAGCGAGCCACGTTGTCCGACCACCACGTCCGCAATGTCCCGTTCATCGACTTCGATGACCAGGCGATAACTGTCGAGCGGCGCAATCTCGAAGAGCACTTTCCCCTTCTCGATCGGCGCGCCCAGCTGTTGACTGAGATCGCCGGTGACGACGATCCCGTCGAAGGGCGCAAGCAACGTGGTGTGCGCGAGCTGATCGTCGAGCAGGGCGATCTCCGCTTGCACCTGATTCATCTGCGCGGTCAGGATTTCCACCTTGGCCGCCTCCCGCTCCGCCATCGCCTTGTGATATTCCTTTTGGTATTCTTCAAACTTGCTCAGCGACTTCAATCGTTCCAGCCTGAGTTCCCGATCATCGAGCGTGCAGAGCACCTGGCCGGCCTGCACCAGATCGCCGGCTCTCACAGGCGCTTCACGGATATACCCGTTGAACGGCGCCGCAGCGGCGCGCTGTACGATTGGCTCCAGCACCGTCTTGGCCGAGACGCGATAGTCTCCCTTCACCAGGACACAAAACAGCATGAGGCCCACCACGGCTGCGCTCACGAGCTTCAACGCGACATGCCGCGGGCCGAACAAAGACACGAGATAGGACCGGACAGAATCCACCGCTTTGGCGACCAGCCAGCGATCATCCCGCCGATGCGTTTCCAGGATCGGACCGACCAGGGCGGCAACGGATTGGCAGAGTTCGATCGCCTTGCTGTCGAACGGCCGATCGATCGGTCGTTCGAGCATCAACGCACCGATCGGCACGCCGAGCGCTTCCAGCGGGATCGAGCACAGAGCCCCGGCCCCATGCTGCCTGGCCAACTCGGCATGCGCGCGCGACACCACGACCGATCCGGATGAGTTGTTGGGGTAGACGATGGTCTCGCGTTGATCCACCGCTTCATCCATGGCCTCGGAGATACTGCGAATGAGATTCGTCTGTTGCTTGAATTCCGCGCTGTGCGACATCGCAAACACGCGCGTGCGGCCATGACGGACGAACCCGATGCTCACGCGCTCGCACTGCAGCTTTGTCGCCAAGGCCGTGGCAAAAGCCATCGCCCCGGCATAAAATCGTTCGTGTCCCAGCGTGGACGAGACAAGCTCCAGCGCGGACTGGATCCGTTCGCGTGCGGCAATTTCCGCGGTAACCGACTCGCGCGAAAACAGCAGTTCCAGCCAGGCTGCGCCCCAGTGGAGGCTGCGCATGGCGGCTTTGAGCTTGGCGTCTGAACGAGTGGACACCTCTAGGACCGTCGCCCCGTGCAGGACCCTACGCACCTCAATCGGGTAGCTGACTTCGTAACAATCGTCGGCCTGTTCACCCCTGGCGGCATCCGCCGCGGACTTGACCAACAGTCCGCGACGTTCGGAGAGGGTACGTTCTGCTGTTTTGGTGAGATGCTTGAGGTTACGCCGCCCGGCCGGCCACGTCGCCATTGGGCGAAAGGGGCCGCGATCGGGCGGGCCGAGCAACACCAACCCGGCCCGCACACCGCCGATCATCCCGCATTGAAGCGCCAGCCAGCTCTGGCAAAACGCTTCGACGGTCACCGCTTCGGCAAACGTCGTCCAGAGTCTATGCTCCTGTTCCTGCTCCATTGAGTGAACAGCTTCGGCCACGACCTGAGCCTCAGCTTCACGACGCGAGGCCTGGCGCTCCACTTCGGTTTGACTGTCCATTGTCCCCCCAGGTAAGAACGCTCGAACGTGCTCGACTCTCCGACTCGCGGACTACTTCGTCGTCTTGTCGGTCTGCGTGATCCCCACATCCATCGAGCCAAACCGGCCTTCGTACTGTTTCACGACTGAGTCCAACAGCATCGCCAAGCGCTTCGCCGCGAAGGGGCTGAGAATAATCCGGTTAGAAAGCTTGACCCGAACCTTCCCCAGCGTCCCGCTCCCACGCATTGTTCATCCCAAACGCCAGCACGACTTCTTCTCGCGAGCTAGATATGTTGCACACGTTCGAGTAGGAATTCGTAATGCCGGTATCGTCGAATCGCACCGTCGGTGCTGCAGCCTGTTTCGGAGTAGCGGTTTCCCCCTGAACTTCTTTTGTCGATATGAAGGCCTCCTTCAGAAAGAGCACAGTCCCTCTCTCCTATGTCCTATGCTCCCTGTCATGTACCACATCCGGACAGCACAGATCGATCCCCCACACGAGGTACTGTCCTCCCCTTTCTGCGCTTTTAATGCTTGTATTGTAAAGGGACTTATGAGGAAGGCGATGCTAACCTGTTGGAAACTCACACTTGGCAGTTAGAGGTACATTCACCATAAATATTAATTATTGGGAGCTGTGCTCTCGGTCAGCGATGTCCTGACTTTCCTAAATCGGCGTGCTCATGATGGTCAGAATTTCCTGTGTAGTCAGTGCGTGGTTGTAGATGCGCACCTCATCGAGTGAGCCCTTGAAAAACTGCTGGGTGTTGTTGTCGGCACCGAGCCGGAACGGATTGCTACGTGCCGTGATGGTCGCCTGAAGCGGCACGGTCGATACAAGCGCGCCATTGAGATAAAACTTCACCTGCGAGCCATCGAAGACGACTGCGAGATAGCTCCACTGGTTGAGTGCGAGCGCGCTCCCCATGGAAGCCGAGAGCGGCCCTCCCGCCGTGCCAACGTAGAACACCGGGACCGTGCCGCCCGCCAGTTCTAGCCCGTACTGATAGTACGGACTCGTCATCGTCGCATTCCAGAACTTGCCCAGGACGACGGAATCGCCCCCGGAGAGCGCTGGATTGATCCACAGGCTCAGCGTCAGTCCGGTTCCAGAGATATTGAGCGAGGGCGAATTCGGTATGGTCAGGTAATCATTGACGCCGTTGAATGTGAGGCCCCCGCCAGAGTGCCCCACCGTCCGCGCGACGCCATTGACGAGCGTGGCCGTATTGTTGTTGCCGGAGCTGTCGGTGGCGCTCGGTCCGGACGCCTCGTTGAAGCTCCATCCCGCCGCGAGCCCGGAGGGAAGAGGATTGGTGACCACGGTGTAGGTGGCTGTGTAGCTCTGGGCGGCCACGGGGACTATGATCGTGTGTTGCTGCGTCCCGCTATCAGACCACGAGGCAAACGTATACGAGCTCGTCGAGACGGTCTGATTGCGCGCCTCGATCGTGTGGGTGAAGCCGATCAGCGTGTCATAGACGAACGGCGCCGTATGCGCGATGCCGTCCACGTACAGGGTGAGTCCGCCGGGTGCCGTATCGAAGGTAAGATTGACTTTATCAGGAAATACAATCGAAGACTGAGTCGCCTGCAGGCCATCGGAGTCGGTGACGGTCAGCGTGATGCGATATCGCGTTTCGCCGGTGAAGTCATGCCCTGACATTGGGATCGAAAACGTGCCGCCGGGCGCACCGGTGACGACAATACCTGGGTGCACATGCCCTCCATGGAGGAAATCGATGTTCCATGTGAACGCACTCGCCGGGAGCAGACCATCCTCGATATCCGTCGCCGTTGCGCTGAAGGAAATCACATTACCCGCCCTGAACAATCCATTATTTGCAGGAGTCGTGGTGAAGGTCGTGATGACCGGTTTGTTTCCCGCACTGATCGAGATCGGCGTCGAGAGCGTCGAATTGACCCCGTCGGAGACGGTGAGGCGAGCTTGATAGAGACCTACGTTCGCATAGGTGTGCTGCGGATTAGCGAGGTCGGAGGTTTGTCCGTCACCGAAGGCCCAGAGATAGGTCAGGGGCACCCCTTCCGGATCGGAGGAACCCGCGCTGGAGAAATTGAACGTGAGCGGCTGCGCCCCTGCTGGCGTTGCCGATGTCGCGACCACCGGAGCCAGGTCGGATTGATTGTACTGTATGCGGCGGATCTTGCTGACCCCGAACGTGCCGCCGACATCCGAGTAGCCGAGATCAACGTAATACAGTGCGCCCTCCGGACCTTCGGTCAGATACACGATGTCGCCGTACGGCCCGTCCACGCTGCCGTCGGCGGGCTCGAAGTTGAAGACTCCAGCGACCGTACCGTTGGCGTCGAACGTCAGCCGCTTGATCCAATTTTGCGTATAGTCGGCAAAGAAGTAGCTTCCTTGGTAGCTGCTCGGGAACTGGGTGCCGTGATAGACAAACCCGCCGGTGATGGACGCGTCGCGTCCGTTGTGCAGATAGGAGTAGATGGGATTGGTGTAGGCCTGGTTGCTGGATGGCCCTTCGACGTTCGGCCAGCCGTAGTTGGCCCCCGCCACACCGACATTCACTTCTTCCACGCTGTTGTAGCCGACATCACCGATCAGCAGTCGACCCGTGGGTGCGTCATAATAGGCGCGATAGGGATTGCGCAGCCCGATCGCCCAGATGGAATCCCAATTAGGCCCCGCTCCGTCGTAGAAGGGGTTATCGGTCGGCACGGTGCCGTCCGGATTAATGCGGTGGATCTTCCCGCGCGGGCTCGTCAGATCCTGTGCCGGGGTGCCCTGGAAGTGCTCGCCGGTGGTGAAATAGATCTTTCCATCGTTGCCGAAGTTGACCGCACCGCCGTGATGTTCGGTATTGGGTATTTGTGGATCTTCGTAAAGAATCACTTCGCTGCCAGGGACGGTTCCGTCGAGTGTGGCATTTGCCGTAAAGCGGGAAAGACGGTCGCGGTTCGGCGTATCGTTAGTGTAGAAGACGTAGTAGTAGTGGTTGGTCGTGAAGTTAGGGTCAAGAGCAAAGTCAAAGATTCCCTGTTGGAGCCCCGCATACCCGGATATGTTGAGGTTCAACTGCAGGAAAGGAGTCGGATCGGCAGATGTATACGGTGCCGGCAACACTTTGATGGTGCCTGTGAGTTCAGCGACCAGCATGCGGCCATCGGGAAGGAACTTGACGGCGACGGGGAGATTGAAGCCGGTGGCCAGGATCTCATTCCGGAAGAAGTTGGTATTCGATACGTTGACCGTCACGGGCAGCGAAAGGGCAGAATTGCCGCTCATATCATACGCCTGGGCCGTCAGCGTATGGGCGCCGTTGCTGACGGTTCGCGTGTCCCACGTCAATGCATAGGGAGCCACCGTATCCAGTGCGCCTGTTAACACCCCGTCGACGAAAAACTGCACGCCGGCCACCCCCACATCATCGGTCGCGAGGGCTCCAACCACCACAATGTCGCTCACGGGCGCCCCATCAGCCGGCTGATTCAACTGTACGACCGGCGGGTTGGGATCGGCGGAGCCGATCGTGCCGACCGGCCTCAGCATATCGGTTTGGATCTCGGTCACCGTGAGGGAGCGGGCGTAGATCCGCACGTCATCGAGTGAGCCCTTGAAAAACTGCGAGGGAACGTTGTCGGCCCCGAGCTGGAACGGATTGCCGCGTGCGGTGATGCTGGCCGGCAGCGACACCGTCGTGACGAGCGTACCGTTGACGTAGTACTGCGCCTGCGAACCATTGAAGACGACCGCAAGATAGTTCCACTGGTTGAGTGCGAGCGCGCTCCCCATGGAAGCTGAGAGCACTCCGCTCGTCGTGCCAACGTAAAACACCGGGACCGTGCCGCCCGCCAGCTCCAGGCCGTACTGATAGTATGGGCTAGCATGCGTCGCATTCCAGAACTTGCCCAAGACGACGGAATCGCCCCCGGAGAGCGCCTGCGGATTGATCCACAGGCTCAGCGTCAGTCCGGTTCCAGAGATATCGAGCGATGGCGAATTCGGTACGGTCAGGTAACCATTGACGCCGTCGAACGTGAGGCCCCCGCCATGGTTCCCTGGCGTCCGCGCGACGCCATTGACAAGCGTGGCAGCGTTACTGTTGCCGGAGCTGTCGATGGCGAGCGGTCCAGATGCCTCGTCAAAGCTCCATCCCGCCGCGAGCCCAGCGGTCTGCGTATTGGCAATCGTGACCGTGATGGGGGACGATGTGGTTACGTTGCCGGCCGCATCACGCGCGCGCGCAGCGAGCGTATGCGTCCCGTTTGATGCCGTCGTCGTATTCCAAGAAATGCTGTAGGGAAACGCAGTGTCTTCCGCGCCGAGGTTCGCACCGTCCACCAGGAACTGAACGCCAACCACCCCGACATTGTCGGATGCGGTTGCCGTAACGGTCACCGTACCAGAGAGCGTCGAGCCCGAGGCCGGAGCGGTTACCGCAACGCTCGGCGCAATCGTGTCGTACGTCACCGAATTATCCGTACTCGCGGACGCCACGTTCGCATTATTCGCGGCATCCGTGGCCACGCCTGCCCCGATCGTCGCGATCACGGTCCCGGTCCCCGTCATCCCCGACACCGCCACGGTGTAGCTCGCGCCGCTGCCCGTCACGGTGGCCGCCGTCGCCCCCGCCGTCTCGCTCAGCGTCACGTCACCCGTCGTAAAGTTCGTCACCACTTCGCTGAACACCACCGTGAAGTTGATCGGGTTCGTGTTCGTCGGGTCCGCCTGGCCCGCCACTTGATTGATCGTCACGGTCGGCGCCGTGGTATCGAGTACGATCGTATCGGTTATTGGTACCGTGGACCAATTGCCCACCGCATCCTTGAACTGGACATAGACGGTCTTGGTGCCGGCGCCCGTCGTGAGCGTCCAGGCCTTCGTCGGCGCATACGCTTCCACCGCTGAAAACGAAGTACCGGTATTGGAAAACCGCATCTGTGTGACGCCGCTCAGGGCGTCGGTCGCGGAAAGCGTGAGGGTAACGGTTCTGCTGTTGGTCGCCGCCGCGCCACCGTTGATGACGAGCGTGCCGGCTGGCGCCGTGGTATCGAGTACGATCGTATCGGTTATTGGTACCGTGGACCAATTGCCCACCGCATCCTTGAACTGGACATAGACGGTCTTGGTGCCGGCGCCCGTCGTGAGCGTCCAGGCCTTCGTCG
>Ga0315283_10002694_pt1 | contig 14948 bp, 11 predicted proteins | sample YL17G09_0_MG_FD_204541 | JGI IMG/M metagenome (GOLD analysis project Ga0315283, IMG submission 204541) | Sediment microbial communities from Yellowstone Lake, YNP, Wyoming, USA - YL17G09_0 | ecosystem: Environmental > Aquatic > Freshwater > Lake > Sediment | place: USA: Wyoming | collected... | reverse complement strand
GTCGACCTGCAGGTGGCCGATGATGGCGATGTCGGTCTTGTCCAGTGCCTGCTTGCGCATGGCGCCCCTTTCGACGGCTCCATCTTACGAATGTCGTGGTCGGCGCGCCACCAAGTTGCGGTTATCATCGGCGTTGTCGGCACCAGTGCCCGCGAGCGGACTGAGGGGCCACACCGCTGCTCGGCGATGTCGGGACGCTCGCCGGGCGGTCAGGCCGGCGTGGCAGCGCCGGCCGGCTCCGCGATGCCAAGGTCGACGCCTTGGCTCGAGAGCGCCCGCTGCAGCGCCGCGACGTCGACGTCTCTGGGCTTCACGCAATCGCGGGCGGCCAGAGCGGCGGCAGTGCCGGCGGCTTGGCCAGTTGCCAGGCAGACGGGGATCAAGCGCAGCTGGACCATCGCATCCTGCTGCGCCGACATACACCGCCCGGCGACGAGAAGGCCGTCGACGTCTCTCGGGACCAGCGACCCGTAGGGGATCCGCATGCGCCGCTTGGAGTACGGCTTCGCGACGGTGTCGTCGCAGGCGCCGACAAGCGCTTCGCGAAGCGTCGGCGAGCAGCCCCCGACGATCCTGCGGGTCTCCCGCACGCCGAGCTGGTTGGCCGTGTACTCCAGCCACGAGTCCTCGAACCCCGGCACCTTGCGCTTGAGGAAGCTGACGAGCCTCATGGCGTGGTCCCGCGTGACTATCTCCGCGTGCGTGAGTTGCCGGGGATCGAGGCCGTTGACGCCGAACATGCTCCCCGGCCACAGGTTGACCTCGCCGCGGTGACACAGGTCGGCGGCGAACACGCCCGGGGCGAAGTACTTGGAGTGGACCTCGAGCTCGAAATCGAGTTCACCGCTTGCCACCGCCTCCTCGACCACGGTGCGGAGATGGCCCCAGTTTCCGAGTTGCGCGATCGCCATCTCGCTGTCAACGCCGCCCAGATTCGCCATCAGGGTGACGGGCAGCGGCTGCTCCTCCGTGACGAAGGCGGCGCCGGCCGAGGCCGCCACGTCGCCGTCACCGGTGACGTCCACCATCACCTTGGCGAGGATCGCCGCGCGGCCGGCCTTGTTCTCGACGATGACGCCGGTGACTGCTGCGCCTTCTGTAAGCGTCTGCACGATGTACGTGTGGAGGAGGACGTCGACCCCGGCCTCGAGCAGCATCGTCATGAAGCGATGCTTCAGGAGCTCCGGATCGACGGCGATGAGCCCGTCGACCGACGGGTCGTCGCCGAGATTCTCGCCCTGACGGTACACGTCGGCGCGCTCGAGCTCCTCGCGGATCTCCCTGTTGATGCCATTGTCGAGCGGAGGAACCGTGATCACCAGTCCGCCCGTGGCGAGCCCGCCAAGGTAGCCGTAGCGCTCAACGAGGAGGACGCGGGCGCCGGTGCGTGCCGCACACACGGCCGCGGCGACACCGGCCGAGCCTCCTCCGCAGACGAGGACGTCGACCTCAGCGACTACGCTCGTCATGCGGGCGGCTTCAGTGATGTGCTTCATGTCGGCGGCCTACGCTTCTTTGATGCGCTGCTTGAGGGTCTGGAACTCAGGGCGCCGGCGATAGAACTCGTCGAGCGAGTAGCAGCCAGAGCCGACGCGGAAGCCCGGGGCGACGTCGCAGTAACCGCAGGTCGTGCAGATGCGCTTGCGCTGAAGGGGTCGACCCTCGAGGACGTCGGCGCACATGTCGGGGTAGCTGAACGACATGCGGCCGATACCGACGGAGTCGGCCCAGCCCTCACTCACAACGGCTTGTGCCACGTTGGGCAGCCACTGCTGCAAGTAGGAGTAGCCGCTGCCGACGTAGATGAGATCCGGCCGCTGTCTCCTGAGGTCCGCGACCAATTCGACCAGGCGAGCGACGCCGACAATGGGATCCTCAGGTGGCTTGTGCGGGGCAACCGGCAGCGAGTTGTACGGCTCCATGACGTGGGAGTTGTACTCTGCCCCGGCCGATACGCAGACCAGCTGGATGTCGAGACTCTTGAGCAGGTCGAGGAAGGCGAGCGGCTCTGTAAGGTCGATGCCCGCTCCCGAGCCGTCACCGCCAAAGGCGTACGGGTAGCTGTCGCCGTCGAATGCCGCCGGCTCGGTCTGGTCGTCCGGACCGTCCGAGAACGGCAGGAAGTCGACGGCGCTGAATCGTACTGCGACCTCGAGGCCTGGCACGTCGGAGCGGATGCCGGCGACGACCTCGCGGAGGAATCTGGTCCGGTTCTCGAAGCTGCCGCCGTAGCGGCCGGGCCGGTCGACGGCGCTCAGAAACTCGTGGCCCAGGTAGCCATGGCAGTGCTTGATGTCAACGAAGTCGAAGCCGGCCGCCTGTGCCAGCCAAGCCGCCGCGACGAAGTCCCGGACGAGGCCCTCGATCTCCCGGTCGGTCATCACCGCTTCGTCGCCTTGCGCGTCGTACCTCGGGTCGAGGATAGGGTGGTGGTAGAGGACCCGTGGTTCGGGCCGGTCCCAATCATTCGGGTGGGAGACGCGACCGGAGTGCGTCAACTGGACGCCGACGAGCAGGTCCTCGGCGGTCGCGAAGCGCTGCTCGTGGCTGCGGACGAGGAGCGCTCGGAGGTCGCCGATCTCCGCGAGGTTGCTCTCGATCATCATGAGCTGGACGGGGCTGCCGCGGCCGTCAGGCCGGACCGCCATCGCCTCGGCGCCGAAGATCAGCTTGGCGCCGCTCTCGCCCCAGCGCTGCCACCGCCGGCGAGTGAGATCGGTCGGCTTGCCGTCCGTCGTGTTATCCCAGCCCTCCATCGGCAGGATCGCGAAGCGGTTGCCGACCACCTTGTCGTGGACGACCAGGGGCCGAGCGAGCGGCGAGTCGGGACCCCATCGCACTTCGTCGTCGAACGGGAGCTCGATGCCCAGCGACTCCAGGTAGCCGCGTAGGGCGGCCGCATCCTTGAGACTGCGGACGTTGCGCTTGGTCGTGCTCACGATGAGGCCCCTCCACGCTTGGCCACCAACTCGCGCAGGCCGAGCTCCTCGAGTTTGCCTTGGCTCGGCATGGCCGTCTGCCGGTCCCACTCCATCGCCGCGCAGTACTCGTCGATCATGGCCTCCTCATCGATCGTGATGCCGGCCGTGGCGCCCTTCTCGAGCGGCGGCCGACCGAGCGATCGCTGGTTGACCGTGATTGTGAGCGGGTTGTAGCCCTCACGGAGATTGAAGAGATGACGCATGTTCTCGATGCGCTCGCCGATCTTCACGCACGACTCGAAGTCGTGCTCATGGCCTGTGAGCGCCGTCAGGAACTCGGGGATGTAGCCGCTCGGATGCGACGTGTAGGCGAAAAGGCAGTTGCCGCACGAGGACATGACGTGGCACATCGCCGCGGCGCGTTTGTGCGATTCGCCGAGCCCGGCGATCGCGTACTTGTCCGCGGGCGCCTCCAAGAACCCGTTGCCCATGATCCACGAGCTGCCGCCGCGCGGGTGGCGACCCGGTGTGGCGTCGAGGCGGTAGACGAGCGCGAGGCTCGGGTAGAAGCGCGGGTCGTGGGCCGAGAGCTCCTGGCCACCCGCGTGGACGGCGTACTCCTCGGCGCCCTTGCCGATCCGCTCGGCGGCACGCATGACACCGTCGGCGAGAAGAGCGCCGATGCCTTCGCGCCGGGCGATCTTCCCGGCCAGCGCGACGACCGCGGCGCCGTCACCGAACCTCAGGTCCATGCCCGCGTCTTCGCGCGTCAGGATGCCGCGCTCGAAGCATTCCATGGCGAACGCCACCGCGCCGCCGACCGAGATCGTGTCCATACCGTAGACGTTGCAGACGTCGTTGAAGCGTATGATGGACTCGAGGTCGTCGTTGCCGCACAACGGCCCGGACATGGCGATGGTCTCGTACTCGGGCACGTGGCTGACCCTCGCGCGGCCCGCCTTGGCCTTGAGATGGCCGCCGCAGCGGATGTGGCAGTGCCAGCAGCCGTAGGGCTTGTCGCGCTCCGCGTAGAACGCGTGCTCGTCGATCTTGTCGAGGCTGATGTCCGAATAGTCCTCGGGGTATGTGCCCGTCCAGTTCTTGAGGGGCGTATCGCCGATCACGACGTTGGGGATCGTGCGGCTCGTCGTCCCATGGGTCTTGAAGTCCACACCTTCGCCCATGAGCTGCCGCGCCCACTTCTTGCGCAGCTCGTTCGCCAGCGCGAGGTCGGCGAGCGGCACCTCCTGGCTGCCGCGCACGACCACCGCCTTGAGCCGTTTGGAGCCCATGACCGCGCCGAGGCCGGAACGTGCCGCGGCGCGGCCCTTGTCGGTCATGATGCTCGAGAGCAGCGACACGTTCTCTCCTGCCGGGCCGATGCAGGCCACGGCGGCATCGTCGCCGTGCGCGGCCCAGAGCTCGTCCTCGGTGTCGAGGCAGTCCTTGCCCCACAGCGCCGCGGCGTCGTGGATCGTCACCACGCCGTCGTCGATGAGCACGTAGGTCGCGGTCTCGGCGATGCCGCGGAAGAAGACGGCGTCGTAGCCGGCGAAGCGGAGATACGGCCCGAAGACGCCGCCGCAATTGGCGTCGCCCCACCCGCCCGTGAGCGGCGACTTGCCCACTACCGTGAAGCGCCCACTGCAGATCGCCGGCGTGCCCGTGAAGGGCCCGGTGACAAAGCCCAGCAGGTTGTCGGGACCAAGGGGGTCGACCCCGGCGGGCATGCGCTCGTAGAGGATCCGCGCGCCGAGACCATAGCCGCCGAGGAAGTCGCGGCACACCTGCTCGTCGAGAGTCTCAACGCTGGACTCGCCGGTCGACAGGTCGACGAACAGCAGCTTGCCCATGTAGCCGTAGATGGTCATCCTCGCTCCTCAGGTCCCGGGCGCGCGTCGCCGCGGTCGGGCGCTGCCAGTCCCTCAAGCCGCTCGAGCTCGTCGGCCACGTCGGCGAGCCCGAGCTCCTCAAGCTTCGCACGTGTCGGCCAGCCGCTGGTCAGGTCCCATCCGCGGTTGGCGTAGTAGCTGTCGAGGATGCGGTCGAACAGCGGCTGGTCGAGCTTGCTGCCGTCGGACTTCTCCGGATACTCGAAGACCCACTCCGCGGCGGCGTCCACCACTCTCGAACGGCCGTGGTTACGGATCTGGAGGGCGCGGTCCAGGTTACGGATGCGTTCGCCCGCGCGGTCGAGGTCCGCCGACGTGAAGGGGATGCCGGTGAGCGGCGCCAGCATGCTCGCCTCGGCGTCGATGTCGCCGTAGTAGTCGTCCGCCGCCTGCAGCGCCTCGGCCGAGTCGAACCCGTTCAGCACTCTCGGGAAGACCCAGTCGCACAGCAGCAGCGAGTCCTTGAGCTGCGCGCGATCGTCGAACCACTTCGTCACCCTGGTCTTGGCGTCGAGGTGCTCGAACCCTGGCTCGAGGATGCCCGGTTCGCCGAACACTCTGGTGAACGTCGCCTCCAGCTTCTTGCGGTCGACCAGCGCCGACCCGCCCTCGAAGTGCGGCGGGAACCAGCAGTGGATGTAGCCCGTCTGATGGTGCGAGGCCAGCGGATCGCGCGAGTCGATGGCCCAGTGGAGCATGTCGAACACCCAGAGGGGGCTGGGCTGCGGCTCGCAGGCCCTCCCGTCGCGGTGCGAAGGGAACCCCCACATCGGCTCGAGCCACCGCGCGGTCTTCTTGACGATCGCTGGCAGGTCAAGGCGCTCGCAGGCCGGCAGAAGGCCGTCGGCGAGGAGGTCGCCGAGGCCCTCGCGGTAGGCGATCATCCGGAAGAGCTCGATCCAGAAATCGACGTCGGTGGGCCGCAGCTCGAGTCCTTCGAGCTCCGTCACCCCGTGATCGAGACAGGCCAGGAACCAGCAGCGCAGCGTCAGGTAGGTCCAGCCCGACAGGCCGAGGGCCTCGATCTGCAGCTGCAGCTCGTCGCCGGCCTGTTTGCCGAGGCCGTCAACAGCTCGGGTGCGCAGCTCGCCGGTGTACTCGGCCTCCATGTCGGGCGTGGGGTACTGATACCACTTCCAGCCGCCCTCGTAAGCCTCCCCATTGCACATGACGGCGATGTTCTTGCGACCGCCCTTGCTGCCCAGCTTGAGCGAGACGTCGTGGGAACGGGTCGCGCACCCGAAGGGGCAGGCGTGCGCGCAGGGCACGTTCGTCGGCCCCATCTGCATTCTGACCGGTGTCTCGGTGGGGCCGGCGTGCACCAGCCTGTGGACCTTCTTGCACGCCTCGACGAACCCGGCGGGGTCGGCGATGCGCACCGCGCCGGTGCCCCGGATCGCGATGGCCTTCAGGTTCTTGCTGCCCATGACCGCGCCGAACCCCGACATCCCCGCGCAGTTCTTCTGGCGATGATGGACGGTGGCCGACACGACGCGATTCTCGCCGGCAGGGCCGATGCAGATGACCTGCGTGGCCTTGCCGTGCCTTGCCTTGAGAAGCTCCTGAGTCTCGAAGACGTCCTTGCCCCAGAGATCACGGGCCGAGCGCAGCTCCACCTCGCCGTCGTTGATCCACAGATAGACGGGCTCGTTGGCCGCGCCATTGATCACGATGCCGTCGTAGCCGGCGTACTTGAGCTCGGGTGTCCAGTTGCCGCCCATGCCGCCATAGGTGAACCACGGCTTCGGCAGCGTGCGTGGCGACACGGCGCAGACTGTACCCTTGCCGGAGGTCGGCGCCAGCGTCCCGGAGAACGGGCCGGTCATGAGCATCAGGAGGTTGTCCGGGGAATACGGTTCGGTGCCCGGGGCAAGCTCCTCCCAGGCTATACGGGTCGCGATACCCTTGCCGCCGATGAAGTCTGGCAGGTACGGGGACGTGGGCACCGTCCGCGTCTGGCGACCGGTGAGGTCCACGCGCAGGATCTGCCCGGCCCAGCCGCCGAGCGGGGCGGTCACGGCCCTCTCTTCTGTTTGTAGGTGAGGGCATCCCAGGGGCACATGAGGACGCACTGTGGGCCGCCGTCGATCCCGCGGCAGAGGTCGCACTTGATGTACACCCTGGGGTCGCTGCCGGTCTTCTCCCAGATCGGCGTGCGCCGCAGTGGGCAGGCGTCGGCACAGGCGCCACAGCCGTCGCACTCGCGTTCGTCGATGTAGCGGGCGCCGGTGTCGGGGTCGATGCACAGCGCCCGACCGGGGTACGGGCAGGCGGCGTGGCACTCGGCGGTCTTGCATTGCCGACAGATGACCGCGGGGAAAGCGAAGGCGAAATCATCGGCGGCGATGTGGATGCGTGAGAGCTGCGTGCTGCAGGCCCCGTCGTGGGTCGCCGAGCACACCAGCTCGCAGATTCTGCAGCCGCGACACAACGTTTGCTTGTGGAGCACCACGCTCGATGCTGGGATGTTCGTGACGGGCATCCGCATACGTCCGATCTGAGCCTAGATACTGGTCACTGGCGGCACGCTGGCGAAGAGCATACACCGACAGGCAAGAAAAGAAAACGATTGCTATTGGGGCTCTCATGTGCTGGACTACGCGGAGTCGGAGAGCGAGCCGTCCGTTCACCGACGATGCACCGGCAACAAGGGAAGTGCAAGGAATGGATTTCGAAAAGGCGCTCATCGAGACCCGCGTCGTCCCGGTCGTGGAGATCCCACGCGTCGAGGACGCCGTGCCGCTCGCTCGCGCCCTCGCGGACGGCGGACTCCACTGTGCCGAGATCACGTTGAGGACGTCCGCGGCGGCGGCGGCCATCGCCGCCATCACCGCCGCCGTGCCGAGGTTCCTCGTCGGCGCCGGCACGGTCCTCACGGTCGCGCAGGCCGAGGAGGCGCTGGCCGCCGGGGCCCAGTTCCTGGTCGCGCCCAACTTCGACGCTGCGGTGGTCGACTTCGCCCGCGCGCAGGGCGTCCCCATGCTCCCGGGCGTGTGCACGCCCACCGAGATCGGACGGGCTCTGGCGAGCGGCCTGTCCATCGTAAAGCTGTTCCCCGCCGAGGCCGCCGGCGGAGTTGCGTACCTGCAGGCCATCGCCGTCGCATTCGGCGACGTCAGGTTCGTTCCCACCGGCGGGATCGGTCCGGCCAATGTCGCTGCCTACCTCGCGCATCGCCAGGTCCTCGCCTGCGGCGGCAGCTGGATGGTCAAGAAGCAGATGATCGCCGCCGGCGACTTCGAGACGATCGGCAGGCTCGCCGCCGAGGCTGTCCGCATCGCCGCCGAGGCGGTCGCGTGAAGGAGGGCACGACGGCGGTCGTCACCCTGCGCCCCGAGAAGGACTGCCGCTGGGACCTTGTGGCCCTTGGTGAGGTCATGCTGCGCCTCGACCCCGGTGAGGGGAGGATCGCGACGACCCGCACGCTGCACGTCTGTGAGGGCGGCGGCGAGTACAATGTCGCTCGCGGCCTGCGCCGCTGCTTCGGTCTGCGCACGGCCGTCGTCACCGCCCTCGCTGACAACTCAGTGGGGCGCCTGGTCGAAGACCTGATGCTGCAGGGTGGGGTCGACCAGAGTCACGCGAAGTGGGTCCCCTACGACGGCGTCGGGCGCACGGTGCGCAACGGGCTCAATTTCACCGAGCGCGGCTTCGGGGTCAGAGGTGCCGTGGGCTGTTCCGACCGCGGTCACACGGCCGTGAGCCAGCTGCGCCCCGGCGATATCGATTGGGACGAGATCTTTGCTGACGAAGGTGCACGCTGGTTCCACTGCGGCGGCATCTTTGCCGCTCTCAGCGAGACCGCCGCCGCGGTCGCGGCCGAAGCCATGTCGGCCGCCCGGCGTCACGGCACGATCGTGTCCTACGACCTCAACTACCGTCCGTCGCTGTGGCAGGCCGTCGGTGGCCAGGAGCGGGCTCGCGAGGTCAATCGCGCGCTGGCGCCTCTCGTCGACGTCATGCTCGGCAACGAGGAGGATTTCAGCGCGGCGCTGGGCTTCGAGGTCGGGGGCGTCGGTACCGATCTGGCCGTCCTCGACCCGGCTCGCTTCGGCAAGATGATCGCCCGCGTCGTGGCGGACTACCCGGATCTGCGCGTCGTCGCGACGACCTTGCGCGCCGTCCTCACGGCGACGCGCAACGACTGGAGCGCGGTCTGCTGGGCCGACGGCCGCGTGTTCGAGTCGATCCCGCGGCCGGGCCTAGAGATCCTCGACCGGGTCGGCGGCGGCGATTCCTTCGCTTCCGGGCTCATCTATGGACTGCTCTCGGAGTTCGACGTCCAGAAGGCCCTCGAGTACGGCGCCGCCCACGGCGCCCTGGCCATGACCACGCCGGGAGACGTCTCCATGGCGACCAAGGCCGAGGTAGAGGCTCTGGTCCGCGACGCTGGCGCGCGGGTCCAGCGCTGATGAGAGAGAAGGCGTAGGGGTGCAGCGAACCGGCGTTTCACTGCGAGAGGTCGCACGTCTGGCGGGAGTCTCGTCGGGCACGGCGTCTCGCGTTCTGAGCGGCTCCGCGTACCCTGTGAGTGAGCGTACCAGGCGCAAGGTCGAAGAAGCGGCGCAGACTCTTGACTACGTCACTAACTCGGCCGCCCGCGCGCTGGTCACGGGCCACAGTGCCATCGTCGGCGCCATCGTGCACGACATCACCGACCCGTACTTCAGCGGCGTCGTGCGCGGGTTGCAGGATGAGGCGGTCGCCGACGGCCTTGTGGTCCTGGTCGGCAATGACGACCGTGACCCCGAGAAACTCGAGAGCTATCTCACGATGATGCTCAGTCAGAAGCCCGCGGGCGTCGTCCTCGTGGGCGGTCAGGTGCGCGACCTGGCCAAGTCGCTGCGTGTCTTCCAGGCGGTGCAGCGCCTCCGCTCACAGGGTGTGCCGGTCGCCGCCGTTGGCCGCTACGAGCTGGATATCCCTCACGTGGCGGTCGACGATGCGGCCGCTGCCGAGCGGGCCGTTAACTACCTGCTCGAGCTCGGCCACCGGAGCATCGCCTTCATCGGCGGCCCTCTCGACTCAACGACGGTCGAGGACCGCCACAACGGGTACGTCGCGGCGCTGAACCGCGCCGGGATCCCCGTCGACGACCGGCTGATCATGCAGGCGCCGATGTCCCTCGCCGGAGGCTCCGAGGCCGCGGTCGCCCTCGTCGCGGCCGGCGTGTCCTTCACGGCCGCGTTCGCGACGACCGACGAGGTGGCCTTCGGCGTGGTCTCAGGTCTGAGGTCGAGGAACTTGAGCGTCCCCGGTGACGTGAGCGTAGTCGGCATGGACGATGTCCCCATGGCCGCCCATTCGGACCCGCCGCTTACGACCGTCCGCGTGCCGGCCCGGCAGCTTGGCGCCGAGGCATGGCGTCTCCTCACAGCGGTGCGCGACGGAGAAGTCGCGCCGCTCGTCAGCCACGTGCCGTTCGAGCTCGTCGTACGCGCCTCAACGGCGCCGCTCACGGCGCGCGTGCCTTCCAGCAAGCAGAGATTCGACAGGTCGGTCACAACAGCTCGAGAGGATGGGTGACACCGAGAATGGCCAGCCAGCGCACGAAAGAGCTCGTCGCCTACGACCGCGAGCACATACTGCACGCCCAGATCCCGCTTGGCGAGAATCTGGGCGTCATCTACGACCGCGCCGAGGGTGTGCGGCTCTGGGACACCGAAGGCAAGATGTACCTTGACGCCTCGTCCCAGATGGTCAGCTGCAACCTCGGCCACGGCCGTAGGGAGATCATCGAGGCCGCCCAACGGCAGCTCGACAAGCTGCAGCACGTCGGCCAGTACTACGGGCACTCGAGCACGCCCATGGTCGAGTGCGCCATGAAACTGGCCGAGATCACGCCCGGCGACCTCGACCACTTCTGGTTCACCTCGGGCGGGGGAGAGGCGACGGATGCCGCCGTGCGGCTGTCCCGCCGCTACTGGACTGCGATGGGGCAGCCGGCCAAGCAGAAGGTCATCAGCCTCTACATGAGCTACCACGGCACCGGCAGTGGGCCGATGAACATGACCGGGATCCCGGCCATGCAGGCGGGCTACGGGCCGCAGGTGCCGGGCTACCTCCACATCCCGGCCTACTACTGCTACCGCTGCCCCTTCGGCCTGGCATACCCGTCGTGTGATGTGCGCTGCGCCCGGCACCTGGAGACGATCATCGAGGCGGAGGGACCCGAGAACATCGCCGCCTTCATCGCCGAGCCCGAGCTGGGCGCCTCGGGGTTCCTGGTGCCGCCGGACGAGTACTGGCCACTGATCCGCGAGATCTGCACGAAGCACGACGTGACGCTGATCGCCGACGAGGTCATGTGCGGGTTCTGCCGCACGGGCACGATGTTCTGCATCGACCACTGGGACGTCGTGCCCGACGTGATCGCGATGTCCAAGGGCATCACGAGCGGCTACCTGCCCTTCGGCGCCGTGGCCTTCAACGACAAGATCTGGGACGGACTCAAGGGCACGCCGTTGATGCACCAGTACACCTTCAGCGGCGCCCCGGCGCCCTGCGCAGCGGCCATCGCCGCCATCGATGTGTACGTGAACCACCATGTAGCGGAGAACGCCACAAGGGTCGGGCAGCACATCGTCGACCGGATCGAGGCCGAGCTCCTGCCGATGCCGTGCGTCGGCACTCACAGCGGCCTCGGCCTGATGCTCGCCATCGAGATCGTCGCCGACAAGGAAACGAAGGCGATGTTCGACCCGCCGCTGGCGCCGATCATGCCGCTGCTCGACGAGGCGCGGCGGCGAGGCTTGCACCTGCGTCAGATGGGCTCCAATCGTATCGTCATCGCGCCGCCCTGCACCACGACGACAGAGGAGGCAGACGAGATCTTCGACATCCTCAAGCCGCTCGTGGCGGCCATCGAACGACCGGATCGAGTCGCCGACTAGGCGATGCAGAAGCACAAGGACCATATGTGCCGCACCGCGGCACGTCCCAGGAGGGGGATCATGAGCAGAAACAGGACCGTGTGGATCATCGTCGGGGTGGTGGCGATAGCGCTGCTCGCCGGAGCGCTGCTCGCGGCGTGCGGCTCCTCGTCGACTGACACCTCGTCGAGCCCCGGCGCAACCAAGACCCTGACGATCGGCGTCCTCATGCCGTTCTCGGGAGACGGCGCGCTCTGGGGCAAGACCGAGCTGGCCAGCATCGAGGTGGCGTGCGAGCAGATCAACGCCGCCGGCGGGGTCAAGGCCGGCAACGACACATACATGCTGGCGACAAAGGCCTACGACCATCAGTGGGACCCGGCGGTCGCCGCGACCACCGCGCGCAAGGCCGTCCAGGACGGCATCCGCTACATCGTGTCGTGGTCAGGGCCTGAGGTCCTGGCCGAGAACGCTGCCGAACGGGGGACGACCGTCCTCACGTTCGTCACCGCTCCCGACATGATCTGCCAGGGCACCAAACACCCGAACAACTTCATGAGCTGGTTCTACTACCCCGACAGCATGACGGTGCTGTACACGTACGCTCACGACACCTACCCCGAGTACAAGACGGTCGTGGCGATCGTGACCGACGACTCCGAGGGGCTCCAGGAGGCCAAGGACATCAAGAAGTACGTCGAACCGATCGGCTTCGAGGTGCTCGACCCGGTGACGATCACGGGGGACGAGACCGACTACTACCCCGTGCTGACTCCGCTGCTGAAGAAGGGCGTGGACATCATCGACGTCGGCTCGCCGGGCCCTGAGGACGTGGGGCTCATCATCAAGCAGGCGCGCGAACTCGGCTACAAGGGCACGTTCGCCATGGCCGACGCGCCGAACATCGCCGAGTACGCCGACATCGCCGGTTGGGACGCGGTCGAGGGCTTCCTTGGGTCTCCCGAGTACTCGCAGCTGACCACCGAGAAGGGCAAGGCCTGGCAGCAGGCCTACAAAGAGAAGACGAAGGGCGACACGGCGACCTCTCCCACCTTCGACTACGACGCCATCCTACTGCTGGCGGCGGCGATCGAGAAGGCCGGCACAGTCGACCCGGAGGTCGTGAGGGAAGTCCTGCCGACGGTGACTGTCGAGGGCGCCAAGGGCGAGGTCAAGTTCGGCGGCGCGGACGTGCTCGGTATCCCTCACCTCATGGAGATGCCGATCAACGTCGTCGAGGTCAAGAACGGCGAGGTCGTCGACGTCTACAACGGCTGGCCACCGCGGATCGCGGCGACGATGTCGCCGTCGCCAGCCCCGTGACGCGAGTCTGACCGGGGCGTCGGCCGGTACATGGCCCGGCGCTCCGCTGAGCGTCGCCGGGACCCGCGTCAGTTGCGGGTGGCGGCAGGCGGAGCGCCGGGCCTCACAGGGAGAAAGTATGGCTGCACAAGTGATCGCGAACAGCATCGTCCTCGGGCTGACGCTGGCGTTGATGGCGATCGGCTTGACCCTCATCTACGGGATCCTGCTCGTCGTGAACTTCGCTCACGGTGAGTTCTACATGCTGGGCGGCGTCGCGCTCTACTACGTCATGAACTCCGCCAGTCTCGGCTACTGGGTCTCCGCCGCGGGCGCCATCGTCGCGGTGGGCGTCCTCGGCTGGGTCCTGGAGGTGCTCGTCTTCCGGCGCTTCCACGGCGACCTCATCGGCGGGTGCATCGCCGCCATCGCCTTGGGCATCGGCATCCAGAGCATCACCTGGGAGGTATTCGGCCCGCGCACGCGCACGGTGGACGCTCCGGTGCACGGCAGCATAGACATCTTCGGCGCCGTCGTCTCCAGCGAGCGCCTCCTGATCGCCGTGGTCTCGCTGGTCACCATCCTCGCCCTGGCCTGGTTCATCAAGTACGCGAAGTTCGGCAAGGCGATGAGAGCCGTGTCGCAGGACAGCGAAGCGGCCCGAGTGCAAGGTATCCCGGCCATGAAGATCAGCGCCCTGGCGTTCGGCATCGCGACCGGGCTGGCCGCGTTGGCCGGCGTCCTCGTGGCGCCCACCACCTTCGTCAACCCGGCGATGGGCTCGATCCCGCTGACCTTCGCTTTCATCGTCGTCATCATCGGCGGCATGGGCAGTGTCACGGGCTCACTCATCGCCAGCATGATTATCGGCCTTCAGCAGAACCTCACGGCCCTGTGGTTGGGGTCCCAATACAGCATCGGCGTGGCGTTCCTGCTCGCCATTGTCGTGCTCGTCCTGCGGCCCAGGGGACTGATGGGCCATGAGTAAGGCGTCACCGCTCCGCTGGGTGATCATCGGCGTCCTCGCGGCCGGCCTGGCCGTGGTCGTCGGCCTGGTCCCGTTCGTCTGGGGCGACTACTACGCCCACATCGGCATCCTAGTGTTCCTGAACATCACGCTGGTGATCGGATACCGCTTGCTGTGTCTCACCGGGCTGTACTCGTTCTGCCAGATCACGTTCTTCGGTATCGGCGCCTACACGTCGGCGCTCCTGTCGTCCAAGCTCGAGTACCCGGTTTGGATCTGCTTCATCGCCGCCGGGATCGTCGCCGCGCTCTTCTCCATGGCGCTCATCATCCCGGCGGCACGCGTGCGCGGCGTGTACTTCTTTCTCGTCAGCTTCGGCTTCCTCGGCGTCATGGACTCGGTGTTCACCCACTGGACGTCGCTCACCGGCGGCGGCGCGGGCGTCATCGTGTTCGCGCCGATCATCGGCACAGGTACGCAGACGCAGGACTACTTCGTCATTCTGGCGTTCGCCATCATCACCGTGCTGGTCATGTTCCGGCTGGAGAGGTCACGCTTTGGCCGCGAGTTGGCGCCCATCGGCAGCGCGGAGGGGCTGGCCTCGGTCAGCGGCATCAACGTCCTCAAGAACCGCGTGCTCGCGTTCGCCATCGGAGCCGCGTTCGCCGGCTTCGCCGGCAGCCTCTTCGCTCACGACGCGGCCTACATCTCCCCGAGCAACTTCAGCATGTGGGGCACGATCTACATCCTCGTGTGGCTGGTGGTCGGGGGGGTGAGCAAGCTGTGGGGACCGGTCCTCGGCGCGATCGTCATGACCTTGATCGCCGAGTACCTGCGCATGTCCGGCATACTGCAGGCGCTGTTCTACGCAGGCGTCCTGCTGCTCGTCGTGATGGCCATGCCCCAGGGCATCGTCGGTCTTGTCGACCACATTCGCGCGAAGGTGGGCCGGGCAGGCACGTCCGGCGACGGAGACGCGCCCCCCGCCGACAGC
>Ga0315283_10002689_pt1 | contig 14955 bp, 9 predicted proteins | sample YL17G09_0_MG_FD_204541 | JGI IMG/M metagenome (GOLD analysis project Ga0315283, IMG submission 204541) | Sediment microbial communities from Yellowstone Lake, YNP, Wyoming, USA - YL17G09_0 | ecosystem: Environmental > Aquatic > Freshwater > Lake > Sediment | place: USA: Wyoming | collected... | reverse complement strand
AAGGAGGAGAGAGGAAGAGCGCGCGCGGGTCAATGGGGTGTGCGCACCATCTCTTCTCTGCACGCCCTCCACTGCCCACTCTCTGTCTCATGTACCTGGGAAGGGCAGTTGACGACCATCAGATGAAATGCCGCCATGGTGGTGCCGGGCTGGGCGGGCGAGCGCAGCCCTGCTGCTGGCCGGGCCGGAGGAGGCGGTCCACCGGAGAGGCGGATGGTGTGGAAGGAAAAAGGGGAGGAACGCCGCGCGTTCACGGCAAGGGCTATGTGTGTGCGTGTAGGCGCGTGTGCGTGTGTGTGTGCGTGAAGGGCGTTCGCAGGCGTAGGTTGTGCCGACCCCCCTCTGTGACGAGCGAAACGCAGAGTGAGGAAAGAGCTTTGGCGCTCTCTCCTTAACTCCCCAACCTCGCCAACCTCACCAGACCTCTCTCTCCACAACCCCCTGATAAGTAACAAAGAATTCGTTACAACACACTTACACAAAATATCACACCCAAATACGAGAGCACAAACATTCCCGTTTGCGCAAGCCACAGCTTCCAAAGATAAAGAGAGCTCGAAGACCATAGGGTCAGAAAAGAAAAGGAAAACGGCAAAACACTGTCTCGAAAAGTAAAAGGAGACGGAACACACCCTAAAACCGCGGGGGTCTCTGCACGCACACGCACACGCACACGCACACGCACACGCACACGCACACGCACACGCACAAGGGCGTGGTGTGTGTATGTGTGCGTGTGATCAAAGGAGCTACCCCGCGCCGTGAAATGTAGAAAAGAAATGGAGAAAACACCCAAAAATGAACTTAACTTGGCACCCTAAAAAGTCAAAACGGCATGCTCACGTGCCGCCTAGCGACGGCCTCCCGCGCCGCTGCGCCGCCCGTCCCCGTCGCGACCGCGATCAGGGCGATCACAGCGCCCTCAGCGGAGAGAGGCGGGATGGCGGGCGGCGTGGGGGCAGGGGCGGCCGGCCCGTCAGCGTCGGCGGCAGCGCCCCCCCTCTCAGTGGCGGTCGCGCGCGACGACGCCCGGGTCGCCGCGTCGTCTTCCAGGGCCGCCTTCTCCCGCTCTAGGTCCCGGATCTTGACCTCCAGGAACTCCGTGTACTTTTCACGGCGCAGCCGGGATTGGAGGGCGGACGTCCGGTTCTTGGCCTTGCGCAGCTCCCGCCGGGCGGCGTCGACGCCAAAGCCCTGGCGGATGAGCGCGTCCAGGGTCGGCGGCGGGTCGGTGGTGGCGGCCTCCTCATCCGCCGCCGCCGCCGCCGCCGCGAAGACGGCCTGGGCGGCCTCCGAGGCCTTGGTGGCCAGGAGTGGGGAGTGGGAGGCCCTGCACACGTGGTGGTGAGGGGCCTGGCCGGCGGCGGCGGCGCCTGCTGCCGGGTCGGCCGCCGCCGCCGCCAGCTCTGCACCGGGGTCCAGGCCGCGGGCCGAATGGCGGCGTTCGAGGCCGCCGTCCGCGCCGCCGTCGCCCTGCTCCTCCTCGGCCGAGCCGGCCGGGCGGGCGGCGGGCGTGGTGGCACCATCGGTGGTGGCGGCGCCGGCGGCAGCGCCACCAGCACCCCCGCCCTCAGCGGGAGCGCCCGGGGCGGGTGAGGCAGCGTCCGTCGCCGCCCCGCCCCCACCCCCGCGCAGGCGCCACCCGGAGGGCCCCGTCCGCCCGCGCTTGGTGTAGGGCACGTTCGTGCGGGCGCGGCCACGCCCCCGCCCGCTCCCCCGCCCACTTCCAGCCCGCTCGGCGGAGGGCGGGGCGTCGGCGGGCGATGCGATGCCTGGCCGCTGCGGCGAGGCCGGCGGCGTCGACCCGCCCCGGCCACCTCCCCCTCCCTCCTCCCCATCCTCGGTGGCGCCCCGCTTCTTGGCGCGCTGGCGGGCCAGGACTTTGGCCCGGGCTGCCGCGGCCTCGCCGGCGGAGGGCGGGGGTGGCAAGGGGCTGAGCTCCAGCAGGGGGGAGGGGGGGGCGCCGCCGGCAGCGGGGTGGTTGGCCACGCCCTGGCTGCCCCGCCGTGCCCGGCCACCCCGCCCGCCGCCACGTGTCCCAGCAAAGACGGAGCGGACCGGGCGCAGGCACTCCTCATCGTCCTCATCCTCAAAGGCCCGGCCGCCCCCCGCACCGCCCGGCAAGGGTAAAGGCTCAAAGGAGGCGCAGCCACCACCGCTGCCACTATTGGGCGGCCCCCCGATCGGGGCGATGGTGGGAGGCAGGCGGGGCAGGGGGCCGCCGCCCGTGAGCGCGGCCAGCCAGCCGCCCGGAACGGGCGCGGTGCCTGGGCCCGGGTGATGGTGGTGGGGAACGCCGCCGCCGCCGCCGCCGCCGCCGCCGCCGCCGCCGCCGCCGCCGCCGCCGCCGCCGCCGCCGCCTCCATGCGCGTGCACGTCCGCCGATTCCAGCAGGCTGGCCAACAGGGCGGACGCTTCTGAGATGCGGGCGGACAGGTGGAGGGGTAAGGCACCTGCTGTGGCGGCGGGCACGGTGGGCGCGGCGCCCGCGGCCGCCGCGACGGCCGCCGTAGCCGCGGCCGCGACCTCTGACACCGCCGCCGCGCCTGCTGCCTCACCCGCGCTGGCGGCAGCAGCCCCGGTGGGGGGAGGCGCTGCCTGTGCCTGCTGTTCCTGGCGGACCGCGGCCGCGGCTGCCGCAGCCGCGGTTGCCGCAGCCGCGGCCGCGGCCGCGGCCGCGGCCGCGGCTGCCTCGGCCGCGGCCGCCGCCGTCGCGGCCGCCGCCGCGACGGCGGCGGCGGCAGGGTCGCCGGGGGCGGAGGCAGGCCTGGAAAGAGAGAAAGAGTTTTTTTTTTCTAGAGATGAGAAAAAAAGTAGTGTGTGTGTGTGGTGTGGGGGGGCGATCCGGCCTCTCCCTAGTGTGTTTGTGTTCACTGTCAAGGCCCTCTCGCCTCCCTCTCGAGCCCCCCAGACCACTCACTCGAACGCGCGCAGCAGGTCGTGGATGGCGGCCGCGTCGGACTCGTCCCACCAATCCGGGCGGGCGCTGCCGCCTGTGAGGGCGGCGACCGCGGCGTGCGCGCCGCCGACGGCGGCGATGGAGGACATGAGCAGCTGGGCGGAGTCAGAGGCCAGGGCGGCGGGGAGGTCGATTTGGCCTGTGGGAGGGGGAATGGAAAGGGGAGGAGGGTGGAGGCGTGAGCACTTGGCGTGGGGTGGGTCGGAGAGAGGAGGGGGAGCTAGGGCACCGGCGCCACGGAGACCATCTCGCGCCCTGCTTCTAAGATCGCGCCCGCCTCTCCACTTAAGCTCTGGGAGCCCTCAAATTGGGTCCAGGCCCGCTGCGCGCGCCGATGAACGTGCTGATGAAGGGCGGCGCGGCACCGCGCGCCGTGGCGCCGAGAGGCGCCAAGTTCTTGGCCAGAAAAAAAAATGAACTCATCCCTTGGCCGCTCGCTGACAAGTGAGCAAAGTCTCTTGCACTACTTCGCACGGCCCGCAACTGGGCCGGCAGCGAGCGCAGACGTGCTGCGCCACCTTCCCGGCGGCTTGCTGGCGCGGCGGGCGGCGGCGACGTGGCAGAGTACGCGGCCTGATAAAAATGGGGAGGGTGCGAGCGCCGCCGCCGCGTCCCCCCCTCTCTCTCTCTCTCTCTTGCCCCCGCCGAGACGTACCCGTCGACACACGTCGCAGTAGGACCGCCAGGTCTGCGTTGGAGGGGCTCTGATCCCCCGCCATCGTGGTGGGTGGTGGGAATGGCGGGCGCAGGGTGCCGTGTGCGGGGCCGGGCCGGGTCGCGTGTGCGCAGAGATGCGGCTCTAGTCCTCAACGTGCTCCTTCACGCTACAGTGCCCCCCTCCTCCTCCCCCCCCCCCCCCGTGACCCCGTCCTCTCCTCTCTCTCATTCACCCCCGCCACGCGTACATGCGCACCCCAAACAAGCCCGCCGGAAACCCCCGCTGCCGAGCGTCCGCCACGGCCGTCAGGCCCGCCGCCCGCCCGAGGTCCAGCATGTACGGGTGGGACCGGGTCAGCGAGCGGTCGTCCTTGTCCACGACAAAGCCGGCCGCCGCAATGTTCTCCTTGACCACCAGGACGCCGCCCGGCTTCAGGGCGGCGGCGGCCCGCCGCATGAAAGAGATGGCGTCGGCTGAGTGAGTGAAAAGTAGGGGTGAGTGAGTGTGAGCGTGAGGAGGAGGCGTGCAGGAGAAGCAAAGACCCCCCCCGCCCGTCTCCATTCCCCATCCATCCATTCCTCCCACCTTCTCCTCCCCGTCCCCCCCTCCCATCTCACCATCCGTCAGGTACAGCAGCGCCCACTGGACCCAGACGACGTCGTACGTGCCGGGCGCCGGTTTCCAGGCCTGCAGGCCGGACTGGACAAAGGCCCGGGGCTTCCCAGCCAGGCGGCCGCCGTCCGCAGCCACAGCCGCGGCCAGGCGGCTCCTGGCCGCGTCCAACAGGTGGGCCGACGGTTCGACCAGGTCGACGGCCGCAAAGAAGCGGAGTAGCAGGTCCTTGGACACCCGCCCCACGCCCGCCCCACAGTCTGCCGCCGTCAGGGCGGCCTGCTTCCCCCCGCCCGCCGCCGCGCCGGCCTCGAGCTTGCCAGGGCCCAACACCTTCCTCAGAAAGGCCTCGCTCTGCTGGACGTCCGCCACACTCACGGCGTCCGCGTGCCCGCCCAGGACTCCGTCATCCGTGGCGGGCTGGGCGTCCCAGTATTCGACGGCCTTCGCGTACCAGCCACCCTCCAGGTCGGCCTCCACCTCCCGCCACAGTTCGGCTGGGGACGCGTAGGTTTTCTTTTGTTTTTTTGTTTGAGGGGAGGTGGGGGAGATGTGTGTGTGGGTGGGGGGGCATGAGTGAGGACTGGTGCATGTGTGTGGCGGGACGGGGATGCGCGTGCGCGTGTGTCTCCAGGTGCTGGTACGCGTACCGAGCCGTCCGAGTCGACGCCGGTGGCGGTGTCCATGATGGAGAGGCGATGGTGAGAAAGAGGTTGAAAAGGAGAGAGCGAGGCGCGCCGCACGCTTGATGGGTGTGCAGAGTGAGCGGGCAGTGCGAGCCTCACGCGCGCGTTTACTTTTCTTCCCAACGCGGTGATCGATCAAGCAAGTAATGCTCTGGCGTGTGCAGGTAGACGTGGGAGGAGGAGAGCGGGTGGCTCACTACACGCGCAGAGAGAAGGGAAGAGTAGTGTCGTCTATTTTTTGATTGGGCAAGTCTGTGGCCGCCCCTACTTGTCCATTTTCCACATGCGGCCCCTCCGCCTGCCTGGGGTGCCCCGGTCAGCAGTCAATTGCCGCCCAGCACTTGCCTGGGTCCACGCGTCGCCATGCATACCGCATCGCCCAGGTAGTGCGCCCCTCACTCGGCTGTTTTCGCCCACGTCCCATCCTCGCCTCATCTCCACTTCTGCTGCCTTTGCTTCGCTACCCGTTCTTGCGATCCTGGCCGCCTGCGGAGCAGCCGGGGCTGCCGCCCAGCACACACCTTATTTACCCCAGCCCCTCCGCGACGCGCTCTCCCCACCCCTCGCCGCCCTTCTGGCCGGTGGTGCAGCGGCCGCCGCGGGCCTCCTCCCACCCACGCACGAGCTCTACGCAACCACACTGACCATGCTCGTCCCCTTGGCCGCCGCGGGTTGCCTTCTTGAGTCGGACGTGCGGGGGCTGGCGTCGTCACCGTCATCGACGGACACGCTGGCCGCGTTTGGCCTGGCGACGGTGGGAACGCTCCTGGGCACGGCCGCCGCCTGGGCGCTTGCCGGCCGCGCCCTCCTCGCCTCCGCGTCCGGCTCCCTGCCCACCGCCGCCGCCGCCGCGGGCGCCCTCGCAGGCAGTTACGTGGGCGGGTCCGCCAACTTCGCGGCCGTCGCGGCGGGGCGCGGGTGGGCGGCCGGCGATCCCCTCATGAGCGCCGCCTTTGGTGCGGACAACGTCGGCATGGCGCTCCACCTGGCCTGTCTCAGCCTGGTGCCCCTGTGGGCGAGGAGGAATTGGAGGGGCGCTGCTGCTGGTGCTGGTGCTGGTGCTGCTGGTGCTGCTGGTGCTGCTGGTGCTGCTGCTGGTGCTGCTGGTGCTGCTGTGGGCCGGGGTGAGGCAGCGGCGGCGGTGGCCGTGCCACCACCACCTGCTGCCGTTCCAGCCACCCCCACCCCTACCACGGTCGCGGCTGCTCTGGCTGCTGCGGCCACCTGCGTGTCCGTGGGCGACTGGCTGGCGGGCGCGGCGGGCATTCCGGGCGCCGGCTTGGCGTTCGCTGCCCTCCTGGCTTCCTCGGCCGCCAGCGCCGCCCCCGCCCTCGGCTTCCCCGGCGCCTTTGCCGGCGCAGCCGCCATCTCGTCTGGCGCCCTATTTCCCATGTTCTTCGCGGCCACGGGCGCGGCTGCTGGCTCCGCCCCCGCCCGGGCTGCTGCAGGCCGCGCGTCCGGCCTGGCCGCTTTTGTGGCCATCCAACTGGCCGTCGCCTGGCTGGTCACGGTCGGCGGGGGGTGGGTGGCGGGCTTGCCGGCGCCTGCCGTCCTGACTGCCGCCAACGCGGCCGTCGGCGGGCCTGGTACGGCGGCTGCGACCGCGGCCGGGCGAGGGTGGCCAGAGCTTGTCCAGCCCGCCATATTGGTGGGCGCGCTGGGATACACGATCGGGACGCCGTTGGGGTTGGCCGTGGCGGCGGCGGCCGTGCGATGGGGCGTGGCGTAGAAGAGAGTGTGGTGTGTGGAAACAAATGTCATCAGTCCCCGCCCGCACACACACGCCGATCTCCATTCTCCACTCCCGCTCTCTCTCTCTCCTCTGAGCATGTTGAGGACATACACGGACAGCGCGAAGCGCAGTCGCGCATGAAATTCTCGTCCATTTCCGAGGAAATGCTAGTGTCTCAAGTTCATTCTCCATTGTGGGGGCTTGGTCTCTCTCTCAATCTCCAGGGGAACTCCCACACCACGCACGCACACACACCACATCTCTCTCATCGCCACCCGCTCGCCTCCTTCTCCATTGAAGTTGCTGGCGTTAATGTATAAATGTAAATAAAAGGCATTTTTTCAGTTCAAAAAAAGGGTACACACAGGATGGCCAGTGGTGAGGCAAAATCTCATCAACCTTTCATGCCTTGGCCGCCTTGCGGCCGCCGAAGCGGCCGCCCGCCGGCCGCCGCGCCTGGCTCGCGGCCGACCCGGCTACTGATGCCGGGCGGCGGGCCGTCGTAGTCGGTGTGGCCGCCGTGGCGGGGCGCTTGGCGGCCCCGCCCGCGCCGTCGGGGGTGGGCAGTCCGCCGCCGCCCGGGCGGCGCCGCTTGCCCGACCGGGAGGTGGGCGTCGCCCGCCCGCTGGGGGCGGCACCACCGCTCGGGCGGGCGGGCGGGGTGGGAGCGGCCTTGAGGGGCTGGCCCACCGCACCGGCAGGTGGCGCGCGGGGTAGGGATGGCAAGGCACCGCCGCCGCCGCCAGCGCCGCCCAGGCAGAACAACGGGTCGGCCGCGCCGCCGGGCGTGCCACCGGCGCCCGCCCGCGCCGTGGTGGGGAGCCCGAACGCGGCCGCCACCGCGGCGGCGGCTTCGGCCTCCGTCTCTGCCACCCGGGCCTCTGTCCAGGGGGTGGGGACGGCCAGGGGCGGGGCGGGGCCACGGCCGACGGGGAGGAGGGACGCGAGGTCGGCGCCCGGCGTGCCGTGGTGGTGGTGGCCGCCCTCCCCGCCGCCCCCGCCCACGCCCAACAGGAGGCCGCCGCCGCCCGCGCCCGCCCCCGCGGACGCACCGCCGCCACCACTACCGCTGCCGCCGGTCGGTGAGGCCGCGCCCGCCGCGTGGGTCCACAGCATGGCGGGCGGGCTGAAGGGGCCGGCCGCCGAGCCGGGCGACCGGCCGCCATTGCCCCCTCCCAGGCCGCCGGGCGAGGGCGACGCAGGCGTCGGCCCCGCCCGGGCGACCCGGGGCGGGGAGACCAGGCCGCCCAGGCCGCCGTCATCGCGGCCGGTCATGGCCGTCCCGGGCGCGATGGGTGGGGAGGGGCCCGGGGCGGTGGAGGGGGGGGAAGTGGCTGGGGCGGCAGCCGCCGCGAGCGCTGCGGCCACCGCCGCCGCGGCCGCCGCCGACGGGCGCCGCGCCCCAGACCGGGGCACGCCCGGCTTGCGGCTGCCCGACCGAGAGCCGGGCGGCCGGGGGCGAGGGGCGGACCCCCCGCCATCCTCGGGCCGCCCTCGCTGGCCGACGGCGGACGCCAGCCCGGCCAGCAGCCCGCCCTCCATCCCGGGCGGGGCGTCGCCGGGCGCGCCCCCGCCCCGCCCGTTCGCGCACGCCTCGCACTTGCAGTGTTCCCCACACCGGACGCCTGCCTGGAAGCATTCGCAATACTTCTTGGTGCACCGGGACTTGCGGCAGTTGCAGCCGCGGCGGTGTTGGTGCGCGTCGGCGTCGGCAGACGCGGCCGCGGCCGCCGCTGCGGCCGGCCCCCCGTCCACACCGCCCTCGCCTGCCACGGCCTCGATCTTGGCCTGGAACGCGCCCGGGTTGCGGGCCCGGACGTGGGCCCGGGTCTCATCCACCAGACCCGCATTGGCCGGCGTGTTGTGGCAATCCAGGCAGGCGCAGGCGGCCGTGCCGTCCCCGCAGTAGGCGCCCGCGGCAAAGCAGTCGCAGTACAGCTTCAGGCACCGCGACTTCTTGCAGTTGCACTTGCGGGGCGGGGCGGGGCCGCCGCCGCCGGGCGGCAGGGCACCCCCACCCAGGGCTTGGGCGCCATGGTTGCCGCTGGAGGCGGCAGGCCGGCTGCCGGCACCACTCCCACCACCACCGGCGGCCGCCCGGGCCCCCGGGGCCGCCCGGTCGCCGGCCGCGCTGAGCCAGCCAGTGCCCCGGGCGCCGCCGCCACCGCCCGAGGAGGGTGGCCTGGCGCGGCCGCCGCCGCCCCGGGCCCGGGCGCGTGAGGAGGGGTGGCCACCACCACCACCACCACCACCACCACCACCACCACCACCACCACCACCACCGCCACCACCACCACCACCACCGCCTTGGGCGGGGGCGGGCGGCGAGGCGCCGTGGTTGCCGGCTAGCCCATCCATGAGGAAGGACGGCGGCGACGCGCGCGGGCCGCCCGGCGGGGCGCCCCGGGGAGCTGTGCCGGGCGGTGCCGGGCCGCCGTCTGAGGCCGCCGCCGCGGTCCGGGCGGCCTTGGCCGCGGCTGCGGCGGCCCGGCGGGAGGCGGCCGGGGTGGCCGCGACGGCAGGCGCCGGCTGAGGTGGGGCGGCGGGCGCGGCCCGCCGGGAGGGGCCAGGCCGGTGAGATGTGGTGGCCGCGGCCGCGGCCGCCGCGGCCGCCGCGGCCACCGCCCGAGGCTGCGCGGGCGCGGCCGCGGCGGCCGCGGCCGCGGTGACCCGGGCCCCGGCCGCGGCCAGGCCGCCCGCGCCCGACCGTGGGATGGCGGCCAGGGCGGCCAGCAGGGCGGCGGGCGGGGAGGCCGCGACCGCGCCATACCCGGCGCCGCCGCCAGCGTGTGCGCCGCCGCCGCCGCCGCCGAACCCGCCCGCCCCGGGCCGACTGGGCGTGTTGACGGGGGACAGGAAGCGGCCGGGGGCCGGGGACGCGCCCCCCGTCATCAGGGCGGGGTGGGCGTTGGTGGGCGGCGGGGCACCGGCGGGCGCCCCGACACCACCCCCACCACCAGGCGCCGCCCCGCCTCGGGGGGACGCGAGCAAGCTCTCGCCCGCACCCCCGCCGCCGCCACGCCCGGGCGACTCGCCCAGCAGGCTGGCCGACCGGTGGTGGCCGCGCCGGCCGGCGCCGCCTTGGGCCAGGGGCGAGAAAGCCGCGGCGGCGGCGGCCAGGGCGGCGGCCAGGTCCGTGCGCGAGGCGGAGCGGGCGCTGTGTGTGGAATGGCATGATGGAGGAGAGCGAGCATGAGCGGGTGGAGGGCGGGAGTTTTTTTTGGGGGGGGGGGGGGGGGGGGGGGGCGGCGGGCGGGCGGGGGGGGGGGGGCGGGCGGGCCGGCGGTGGGGGGTGGGGGCGGGGGGGGCCCCCCGCCCCCCCCCCCTAGCCAATTTCATCACCGCATCAAATGCAGCACATTCAAAAGGGGGCGCGCACACCCACGCCCCCGGATGACTAGTCCGTCTATACTTCTACCTCGCTGGGAGGCCCGACTCGGGAACAGAGAGCTCACGCGCCTCTGGGGGAGCGTGCTGCACTCTAGACCTCTCCGCATCGACTTTCACACCTTGTAGTTCGCCCCATCGAACGCGTCGTACACCGCCCGCAAGCGGCGATCATAGCCGGAGGACATATGGAAGGGCGAATCAGCGGTGCGTGTGTGTGTGTGTGTGTGATCCAGCTCAAGGCGGGCGTCACGCCGGGCGCCTTCTGCACAGTCCCTGCTCGCGCTTTTTGTTATATGTCTGTTCTGACTCCCCACCATTTTTCATTCATTTTCATTCAACCCACCGCCCTGGACCTGGACTATCACACTCCAGGCCGCCTCGCCGGCGAAGGCGACTCCCCATTAACAGCCCCCGACCACCCCGCCCCCAGCCCCCTTCCGCCGCCGCTTCGTCCCGCCCCCAGCCTCCAGCTCCGCGTCTTCTAGGGACGCTAGCGCGGCCGCCCGCCGGGCTTTCGACACCTTGCCCAGGCGTGCCAGCACCGCCGACTCGGCGTCCGCCCCGCTCAACCAGGCGGCGGCCTCCAGCTGGCGCCCGACCGCGGCCTCCACCCGATGCACCCGGTCGACGTCGTACTGGGTGACCAGGGAGAGGGCCGCCCCGGGCCGCCCGGCCCGCCCCGCCCGGCCCACCCGGTGCACGTAGTCAGTCGGGTCGGCAGGCAGGTCGTAATTCAAGACCAGGTCGATGGCCGGGATGTCCAGGCCCCGGGCGGCCACGTCCGTCGCGATCAGGACCCGGGCCCGGCCCGCCCGGAAAGCAGCCAGGGCCGCGGTGCGGGCAGGCTGGGGCAGTTTGCCGTGCAGGAGGACGGACCGGCAGGCGCCCGCGCCCAGTTCGACCACCAGGCGGCCGAGCGCAGCTGCGCCCTTGACCGTGCCCACAAATACGATCGCGGCGCCGACGCCCCGGGCGTCCAGGGTGGCCGGGTCGAGGAGGTGGGCCGTGTACACGTCCTTTGCCCGGGCCGGGATGAGGACGTACTCCTCCGTCAGCGTGCGCGCCGTCTTCATTCTGCGCACAGGAGGGGCGGCGCCTGAGGTGGAGGCAGGGTCGGCACCACCCGCACCCGCGCCCGCCTCGCCTCCTTCACTCTCCTCCTCCCGCCACGCCAAGGGGTCATTGGGCAGCAGGCCCGACTGCAGCTCCACAAGGGCGTCTGTCAGGGTGGCCGAGAGAAGTAAGGTCTGGCGAGAGGCCGGCAGCGCGGCCGCAATGGTGGACAAGTCCGCCTCAAAGCCGGCGTCCAGCAGCCGGTCGGCTTCGTCCAGGACGAGGGCGGCTGCCTTGCCAAAGGCCGTGCCCACATCCGCGTGCGCCGCGATGAGCGAGGCCAGCCGCCCCGGCGTCGCGACGACGATGTGCGGGCGGGCGGCCAGGGCCAGGGCTTGTGGGCGGGCGTCCAGGCCGCCGACGATGAGGCAGACGCCCAGGGGCATGCCGGCTCCTAAAGCCACGCACTGTTCCGCGATCTGGGAGGCCAGCTCCCGGGTCGGGGTCAGAGCCAGGGTGTGGACGCCGTACGGGTCGGCCGCCAGGCGCTGGAGGAGGGGCAGCACAAAGGCGGCCGTTTTACCGGAGCCCGTTTCGGCAAGGGCGACGATGTCCCGCCCCGCCAGGGCGGCCGGGATGACGCCCGCCTGGACGGGGGTGGGAGCGGTCATACCCAGGGAGGTGCAGACGCTGCAAATGGATGGAGAGAGATGGTGATGAGAAGAGAGTGGAGCGGAGCGAGCGCGTGGGTCTTGTCGAGGTTGAGGTCAGGTCCAGGTCGTGGGAAAAAATGCGCATGTGCTTCTCTCTCCTCTTTCTCTCTCCGTGCGCCACACGCATGCAACTCACCGGCACAGCCAGTCGGACACGCCAAGGTCCTTGAATGAGGTCGGCGTGCGGGCGCGAGGCGGCGGCGGCGGCTTTTCATGCGAAGTCGAGGCCTGGCCGCCGCGAGCGGCTGCCGCTGGCAGCTGTGGCAGCCGCAAGGGTGCCTCTGCATTCGTCTCCAACATGTTTGCCTTGCGCCGCCGCCGCGGGGCAAACATGGCGGGCTGGTCATCAGTGGCTGGAGGTGGGACAGCCGTCATGGTCTGCCTCGGCGGCGCGCTGAGCGGCTGAGCGGCAGGGCACGCGCGTGTGAATCCTCTTGAGCAAGTTGGGTTCTCTAATGCAATCTGGTTTTTCTCTTGCAACCTTCACAGCGCCCCCTTTTGCAAACACCCTTTCCTGTCCCGCCGGCACCTCACCCCGTCGCCAGGTCGCGCAGCACCTGATTCCAGTGCCCGATCGAGATGCGCCCTCCCCCCTCCCCACCCTCCCCACCCCCGGACTGGCGCGCCATCTCCAGCAGCATGAGCAGGCGCTTGATGGGGACTTCCACCTCCATCAGCGCGCCGATCGCCAGGTCCACGTCGCCTGGCGCAAACGCGTCCAGCGTCGCCAGCACGGTCCGCATCTCCGGTTCCCGCAGGCGGGGCACGGTCAGGCAGACGTTAAAGGCGGCCGCAATGCCCAGGTCGTCCATGACGGCCGGGACGGAGGTGGTGCCCAGCACCAGCAGGCGGCGCCCGGGCGGGGGCGGCTTCTTCAGCAGGACGAGCAGGGTCTGGAGGACCGCGTTGCTGAACCTGGGCCCGATCGCCACGTACTCCAGCAGGCGCTCGATGTCGTCCAGGATGAGCAGGGACAGGGGCGACTTGTAGGCGTCGTCGAAGGCCCGCGCCAGGGCGGCCGCCTTGGCAGCCTCGCCCTGGCCGACCACGCTGTCGGGCGAGACCAGGCGGACCAAGGGGAAGCCCGACCCCAGGCCGACCGTCGCGGCCAGGGCGGTCTTGCCCGCCCCCGCCCGCCCCTCCAGCAGGCAGGTCAGCAGGGGCGTCTGCTCGGAGGACCGGACCTGGTCGACCAGGGCACGCGTCGTGGCCACCAGGTGGCGGTGGGCGTCCCCGTAGTCGAGCATGCCATTCACGACATGCGCGGCCAGCTCGGCGGGGGAGGCGCCAAACGCCGGGACCACCTCCGCCAGCCCCGCCTCAAAGTCGGCCGCCGTCACCTTGATGGCGCCCTCGTCGACGGGCTGGCCCAGGTTGGAAAAGTCGACCTGAAGGAGAGAGGAGGGAGGAGAGAGAGAGACAGACAGAGGGGGGGGCGTGAGAGAAACACCACACGGGCAAGGGGGCTAGGGTCTGTCCCCCTCTTTAGGCCCCTTGCTCCCCCCCCCACCCCCCACTTTTTTTTTCTCACCTGCCGGTTGAGCGCAAAGCTGGCCGCGCTCTTGACCAGGCCCTCAATCTCGGCCCCACTGAAGTTCTTGGTCCGGGCGGCCAGGCCCCCCAGGTCCACGTCCGCCCCGAGGAAGGCGTGCTCGCTCATACGGGCGGTGTGGATGGCAAAGATCTGGCGCCGGCCCGCCTCGTCCGGCAACCCGACCTCCACCTGCACCTCCAGCCGCCCCGGGCGCAGCAGGGCATCGTCCAGCATGTCCCGCCGGTTGGTCATGCCGATGAGCAGGATGTTGTCCAGGGCGTCCACGCCATCGATCTTGGTGAGCAACTGGTTGACGACGGTGTCATGGACGCCCGCGCCCGCGCCCGCGCCGCCCGACCCGCGCTGCTTGCAGATCGCGTCGATCTCGTCGAAAATGATGACGTGGAGCTCCGACTCCGCGCCCCGGGCGGCCTGCTCCTCCTCGGCATCCTTGAACAGGGCCCGCACATTCTCCTCGGACGCGCCGACGTACTTGTTCAAGATTTCGGGCCCATTCACGATTTTGGGGTCCCGCCCGTTGAGCATCTTGCCGATCTGGCGGGCGATCAGCGTCTTGCCCGTCCCAGGCGGGCCGTACAGCAGCACCCCGCGCACGTGGTGGATGCCCAGGCGTTCGATGACGGCGGGCGGGAAGACGCGGGACGCGAAGGCGCGGCGGAAGATCTGCTCAAACTGGGCGTCCAGGCCGCCGATGCCCAGCTTCGCAAACGAGACCTCCGACCCCTTGAAGAGGGAGGGCGGCACCCCGCCCCGGGCCTGGCCGGGGAAGGCCAGGTGGGCTCCCGGCGCGGCAGCGAAGACGAGGGCGGTGTCCGGGTTGAGCAGGCCGGCCGCCGCGTCGTGGGCGGCCTTGCCAGGCGGGGCCAGGTGGTGGCCGTCCGGTCCGCCGCCCCCCCCCCCCCCCGCAGTCGCGACCGCCAGGATTTTCGCGGTGTAATTCACGCCCTGGAACTCAAAGGCGGCCGCCTGGTTGACCGCGAAGACCTGGCCGCCAAAGCGGGCGAGCAGGTGGGCCGCCAGCTCGCCGGCGGGCAGGTCGTCGGGCGGCGTGCCCTTGGCCGGGGGCGGCCGGCGGGAGACGTGGTCAACCTCCACCTGCGCCAGCACGCACGCCAGGGGGCCGCCGCCGGGGACCACCACGGGGAAGGGGCGGGCGTCGACGCCATCGCCCGACGACACGCGGGCCGCCCGGCGCTGGACGGCGTTGAGGGCGAGGGTGCCGGGGGTGAGGCCGGCCGCAGCCTGGGTCGCGAAAATGCTTGGAGAAAAACGGGGGAGAGTGGTGGTGAGGGTGTGTGCCCTGTGCCTTCCCTCGCTCCGCGCTCCCCTCCCCTTTTTCCTCGCTCCAACGCACCAGCCGTTGACCTCCAAGAAGGCGTGGCCGACCGCGGGATCGTCCACCGACACAAAGGCAAGGTTGGTCTTGGCGAGGTCCTGAGGCGAAGGGGAAAGGAGGAGAGAGGAAGAGCGAGCGCGGGTCAATGGGGTGTGCGCACCATCTCTTCTCTGCACGCCCTCCACTGCCCACTCTCTGTCTCATGTACCTGGGAAGGGCAGTTGACGACCATCAGATGAAATGCCGCCATGGTGGTGCCGG
>Ga0315283_10002688_pt1 | contig 14956 bp, 11 predicted proteins | sample YL17G09_0_MG_FD_204541 | JGI IMG/M metagenome (GOLD analysis project Ga0315283, IMG submission 204541) | Sediment microbial communities from Yellowstone Lake, YNP, Wyoming, USA - YL17G09_0 | ecosystem: Environmental > Aquatic > Freshwater > Lake > Sediment | place: USA: Wyoming | collected... | reverse complement strand
TTATGCAGCAACGAGCAATCGGAATAAGACTCAGGATGGTTTCTATTTCGACCTTGGCAGTAAAATAAATTCTGAGTGGGAAATTATCGGGCGATTCGATTGGTCGGCTAAATATCTGAAAATGGTAGATCAGGAATGGATTTTAGTGAAGGATATTAATCGAAAATATATGGCTGGTGTAAATTATTTTCCACTAAAAGATTTGAAATTGCAGATCGACTATGAGCGAGACCAAACGCTCAAAACTAATTCCGGTTGGTTAAATTGCCAATATGCGGTGAATTTTGAGTAAACCACTAAAATAAAGCGCTAAGGAAATATGACTCACGACATTAAATTCGGCACTGACGGTTGGCGCGGAAAAATCGCCGAGGATTACACATTCGATAACGTCCGCAGATGCACACAAGGTTTTGCTGAATATCTAAAATCGGTTTACCAACCAGACAAGCTCTGGCGTGGAGTAGTCGTCGGTGGCGACCGGCGATTCCATTCCGAAAACTTTGCATCAGCAGCGGCAGAAGTGCTGGCTGCAAATGGAATTCCGGTTCATTTCTGCGGTGGCGGAGTGCCGACACCAGTTATCTCTTTCAGCGTAAAAGCAAGAAATGCAATTGCAGCTATTAACGTCACCGCGAGTCACAATCCAGCCGCCGATAACGGCTTCAAAGTGCGTGATGAAAACGGCGGCGCTATCGACCCGGATGGATTGATAAAAATTGAAGCGCTGATTCCAAAAGACATTTCGTCCGTTAAAAGAATCAAATTCGATGACGGAATTTCCTCCGGCAAGATATTAAAATTCAACGCTGATGAAGATTATATCAAACAAATAAAAAAGTTAGTCGATTTAGAACCGATAAGGCAGGCTGGATTTAAAGTCCTTGTAGATCCGATGTGGGGTAATGGAGCCGGCTGGTTCACACGATTGATCGGTGGTGGTAAAACTCAAATCATTGAAATCCATAGTGAGCGAAATCCTATCTTCCCAGAGATGAGCAGACCCGAACCAATTCCACCAAACATTGATGCAGGCCTTGAAAAAGCAAAAGAGCTCGGCGCTGATGTTGTAGTAATAACTGATGGCGATGCAGACCGCTGCGGTTTCGCGGATGAGAACGGAGAATTCCTCGATCAACTTCGTGTGTATGCTCTCCTGGCAATGTATCTGCTTGACGTCCGCAAACAACGTGGTGCAATAGTGAAAACGCTTTCTACCACTTCCATGCTCGAAGCACTTGGAAAAATCTATAATATCCCTGTTCATGAAACTGGTGTCGGTTTTAAATTTGTCGCTCCAAAGATGATGGAAACTGATGCGATCATTGGTGGCGAGGAAAGCGGCGGTTATGCTTTTCAAGGCCATGTTCCTGAAAGAGATGGAATTCTTGCCGGACTTTTCTTCCTCGATTTTATGGTGAAAACAAAACTAAAACCCTCTCAGCTTCTTGCAAAACTATTTGAGAAAGTGGGACCACACTATTATGATCGTATCGATACTATCATTGATGCTAATCAGAAAGACGCCATCTTACAAAATCTAAAATCAAATCTTCCAAAGAAACTTGCAGGATTAGAAGTTGTCAATACCAATCTAACCGATGGATTCAAATTCATACTGAAAGATGGAAGCTGGCTTTTGATTCGCTTCTCTGGCACCGAGTCGTTGGTAAGGATTTACTCTGAAGCATTAAGTAAAGAACAAGTGAGTATTATTCTTAATGAAGGGAAGAAACTCATTAAAAGATGAGAGGTGAAAGATGAATGATAAAAAGATTTATGATCTGAGTAGGAGAACAATTGAAATGGAATTACATTGTTGCTTTCCTTTTTATTCTTGGTTCGGTTTATTTTGCTTTTAAAGAGTGGTGATGAGAATATTCAAATATCATATTATCATCTTATTCATCTGCGTAATCACTTCGACAGTTGCATTGGGGCAGTCCTCAAAAAAAACAGATAAGAGAAAACCGCAGACAAAAGAAAGTTCTCCGAAGGTTAGTGCCAATTATGGCAAGTACAATTTTTCATTTAGAACACTTGATGGAAAAACTCTCAAGTTATCTGATTATGCTGGTAAAGTTGTTCTCGTAAACATCTGGGCACCATGGTGTTCACCATGTAGGATGGAGACACCAGGATTCGTACGTTTGCATGGAAAATACCATCTTAAAGGATTCGAGATTATCGGTATTGCCGTGCAGACGAATGAGAGCGATGTGCGAGCTTTTATAGAGAAGTACAAGGTGCGGTGGCAAGTCGGTATCAAGGACGAGATAGCAAAAGCATATGGCACATACGGTATACCTGATAGTTATTTATTCCGACATGATGGTACGCTGATCAAAGAATTTATTGGTTATGCAAGTGAAGAAGCGCTTGAGCCACTGATTAAAGAAGCATTAAAATCTGTGAGATAAAATTGCACACCGATTTCTCACACAGTCAGAGCTTAGAAAGAAAACGGAATTTCACAGAAGGATAATATCGGGTAGAACAGTCTGATTTTCAAATTTTTCCATCGCTCAAATTCTTGAGATTCTCTTAACTTCTTTTTATATTCATACACCCACAATAAACTGAAAATTCAACACTGGAGCCACAAATGATTCACATTGCACAACGTATGAGCCGACTCGGCACTGAGACGGCATTTTTAGTTCTCGCTAAAGCAAAAGCGCTTGAAGCACAAGGTAAAAAAATCGTTCACCTTGAAATCGGAGAACCCGATTTCGATACACCAATAAACATCAAGTTAGCAGCAAAAAAAGCACTCGATGATAATTTCACTCACTACGGACCCGCACCCGGATTGCCTCCTCTTCGTGAAGCAATCGCAAAACATATCTCACAAACACGCGGTATCGAAGTTAAACCCGATAATGTTGTAGTAACACCGGGCGGTAAGCCGATTATGTTCTATCTTATATTGGCAACTGTTGACGAGGGTGATGAAGTTATTTATCCTAATCCCGGTTTTCCAATCTATGAATCGGTGATTGAGTTTGTTGGTGCTAAAGCTGTACCGCTTGCACTGAAAGAAGAGAACGAGTTTCGAGTAGATATCAACGACTTGAAAAAACTTATCACGAAGAAAACACGGCTGCTGATTTTGAACTCACCGCAAAATCCAACCGGCGGAATTCTTACACAGGACGACCTGAAGCAGATTGCGAAACTTGCTGTTGAAAATAATTTAATTGTACTCGCGGACGAGATATACAGCCAGATTGTGTATGGCGATTTCAAACATTACAGCATAGCTGCGGAACCCGGTATGCAGGAGCGGACAATTATTCTTGATGGTTTCTCTAAAACTTTTGCGATGACCGGCTGGCGGCTCGGTTATGGCGTTATGCCTGTTGAGTTAGTTCCACTTATAGGACAGCTTGAAATTAATAGTGTATCCTGCACATCGAGCTTTTCACAGATTGCTGCAGCGGAGGCACTTAATGGTCCGTGGCAAGATGTTCACAAAATGGTGGACGAATTCAAAAAACGCCGAGATGTAATCGTTGATGGATTAAATTCTATTCCCGGCTTCAAGTGCCACCGACCGCATGGTGCCTTCTATGTTTTCCCGAATATCAAAGGTACAGGAATGAGCTCGCGTGATCTCGCCGAATTCCTTTTGAATGAAGCCGGCGTAGCGTGCCTTTCCGGTACTGCATTTGGTAAATACGGTGAAGGTTACCTCCGCTTCTCTTATGCGAATTCAATCCCTAACATTGAATGGGCATTGGATAGCATAAGGAAAACGTTGAAGAAGAGATAATAGAAAATTTGTAGATTTCGGTTAAGCCGATTTATTAACGTGAATCGGCTTTGATTTTTAAAAATCCAGCACTTATAATTTTGCATCTATTACCAAAGTGCTACATTCTATATCTTCCATATTTGGATACCCATTCTTCCTTTTCCTTTTTGAGTTTTCTCTCATAAAACGCTATATTCCATCATGAATCCAATACAACCAAAAACATTTTATCTTGCAATTGCATGGAATTGGGAGTTTGATTCGGATTTTATTGCGGTAATTGAGCGAGAATGTGCCGTGCGGGGAATCTCAACTTATCGCATTGATACTGATCATCTGCCGCAAGTTCTCAAATCACTCAAACAAGGTGAGCTTGCTTTTCAAGCATTCTTCGACCGCGCAACTGATGCTAATCCAGAATTTCTTCCACTGGTTCGCTGGATGGAAGAACATGCTACGTGCTTAATCAATCCGTACCATCTGGTTGTACATGCAATTGATAAAGCAACTATGCATCTTGAGTTCATCACAAACGGACTTTATGTTCCAAATACAATTATCCTCCCGCCGTATAACGAGCAACGATGCACTTCGCTTTGTGAAGATGAATTGAAACACGTCAGTACACCATTCGTCATCAAACCGGCAAATACGACCGGCGGCGGAACTGGAGTTATATTAAACGCAACTACCCTGCAAGAGGTAATCAAAGCACGGCTGGAACACAAAAACGATAAGTATCTCGTGCAGGAAACAGTCGTACCAAAGCTGTTTGATGGAAAGAGAGCTTGGTTCCGTGTGTACTTTGCGTTCGGCGAAATAATACCATGCTGGTGGAACGATAAGACGCACAGGTACACAGAATTAACAACTGAAGAAGAGATCTGCTATCAACTGCAAGGGCTAAGGAGCTCAATGGAAACCATCCAGAGGATATGCAGACTTGATTTCTTCTCATCAGAGATCGCAATTACGGAGAGTGGTAAATTTGTGGTCGTCGACTATGTAAATGAGGTCTGCGACATGCGGCTTCAGTCAAAATACTTCAACGGCGCACTGGATGCTATCGTTCATAAAATTGAACAGCTCATCGCTGAGCATGTGAAAACACGCCTTAACCAGAAAAATGGAAACAAACTTTAATGATCAATCGCATTTTAAATCTCACCCTTTCCAAATATCCATCACTACAACAATCCCAAAAGATTTATCCCCGATTTGAATTTCATATTCTTGCTTCCGTTCGGAAAAAGTATCAGGTAGATGAATCGCTTTTCACAAACAGTGGAAATGTAATCTTCCCAAACTATCACACCGTCCGGCTGCTCGCCCAGAAGATGAATGCCCAGCGTGATTTACAGAAACATCCGAAACAAACAATTCGCACGGGACAACTCATCGCAATGGGTTTAATTGATGAGATTTACCATTATGTACTGCGACTCTATGAAGAAACGACGAGTCCAAAAGTTTTTAGTCGAGCAGAGAAGAATCTGTATCAGTCGGTCGATTCATATAAAGTGAAGGAAACTCTTCAACAGTTTGTAAAATTTTTTCCACCGCTGGATGTTTTTCTCGGCAAGAATACGCTTGAAACCTATCTTAAGTCATCAAGTGGCGGTAAACCACATACCGAGGTAACGCTGGAAGAACTGATTCTTTTATATTTTTCCAATTTCAATCCTGCTAATACTTCCTTCAAAGAATTATTTGATGACAGAGATTTGAAAGAGCGGACATCGTATTCTCAATCTATCGTAGAGCTGGAGAAATTTTTCCAAACTGAAAAACGATTCGGTCCGCAGAATCAGTTTATTTTCGATCTTCTCCGTGCACCTATTATTGCAAGCCCTGACAGTTTAAAAGGTCAGCTTGACTTCATCAAGAAACACTGGGGGTTAATTCTCTCGGACAAATTTCTCAAGAAAATTTTAAGCGCGGATGATTTGATAAAGGAAGACGTGAAGCTTATCTTTCATGGTGCGCCCATAACGCCGCCCGTACCGACATACAGCATTGAGAACATGAAGGGAGTTGGATTGCTCGATCTTGAACGCTTCACATCCGATTTGGATTGGATGCCGAATGTAGTTCTTCTTGCTAAAAACATTTATGTATGGTTAGACCAGCTTTCAAAAAAGTACCAACGACCGATTACAAAACTGAATGAAATACCGGACGAAGAATTGGATCAGCTTGCTCGTTGGAACCTTACAGCTTTATGGCTCATCGGAATCTGGGAACGAAGCTCAGCTTCACAAAAGATTAAACAATGGACGGGAAATCCGGAAGCTGTATCATCAGCGTACTCGGTTTATGATTACGAGATTGCAGGCGATCTGGGTGGTGAAGAAGCATTTCAGAATCTTCGCCACCGTGCATGGCAGCACGGAATTCGGCTTGCCGGCGACATGGTGCCTAACCACATGGGCATTTTTTCGAAGTGGGTCATTGAGCAGCCTGATTATTTCATCCAATCTAACTATCCACCGTTTCCGAATTACAAGTTTAGCGGAGGAAACCTATCGGAGTATCACGGTGTTGAATTACGAATCGAAGATGGATATTGGAATCGAAGCGATGCGGCGGTTGCTTTCCAGCGTGTGGATAAACAAAACGGCAATGTCCGCTACATCTATCACGGCAACGACGGGACACATATGCCTTGGAACGATACGGCGCAATTGGATTTTCTGAAAGCTGAAATTAGAGAGGCAGTTATTCAGACAATATTTCATGTTGCCCGAAAATTTTCAATCATCCGCTTCGATGCGGCTATGACGCTGGCGAAACGGCATTTCCAGCGTCTCTGGTACCCGCAGCCGGGAAGCGGCGGTGATATCCCATCGCGCGCCGATTACGCTTTATCGACCGAAGAGTTCAATAAACTTTTTCCGAATGAATTCTGGAGAGAAGTTGTAGATCGCATTAACCGGGAAATGCCTAATACATTGCTGCTTGCTGAAGCATTTTGGCTGCTTGAAGGATACTTTGTCAGAACACTCGGCATGCACCGCGTTTACAACAGCGCCTTTATGCACATGCTGATGAAGGAAGAGAACTCCAAGTACCGCGAGCTTATCCGCAATACAATGCACTACAATCCGGAAATTCTTAAACGGTACGTCAACTTCATGAGTAATCCCGATGAGCAGACAGCGATCGATCAATTTGGGAAGGACGATAAATATTTAGGTGTTGCACTCATGATGGTCACACTGCCGGGGCTTCCCATGTTCGCTCATGGTCAGATCGAAGGTTACACTGAAAAGTACGGTATGGAATATAAGCGTGCTTACTATAACGAAGCACCCGACCAAAATCTCATTCATCGGCATGAACAGGAAATCTTTCCACTTCTTGGAAAGCGGCATTTATTCAGTCAGGTCGCAAATTTCGAGTTGTATGATTTCATAAACAACAATGGCAGAGTGAATGAGAATGTGCTCGCTTATTCCAACAAATCGGGAAACGAAAGAGCTTTGGTTTGCTATCATAATAAGTACGAGGAAGCTTCCGGTTGGATTAAAAATTCTGTCGGTAGAAATATTGCCTCTTCTGATAATCCCAATCTTATATATCCCACACTTGCTGAGGCGCTTGAGCTTTCGAATACTGAAAACGTTTATTACACTTTCAAAGATTACAAGACGAATCTCGAGTACATCCGTTCCGGAAAAGATTTATGTGAGCGCGGATTGCACATCCAGCTTAAAGCATTTCAATTTCATGTATTTCTTGATTTCAAAGAAGTGTATGATACGAATGGAGAGTATGCACGGCTTGCATCCCATCTGCATAGGGGTGGGGTCCCCGATATTTTCCAGGAACTACTGCTGGTTCGCGCTTTCCCAGCTCATGTTAAGTTGTTCAATTTAATAAATTCTAAAACTGCCGATATATTTCTAAAACGGTGTATTGAAGTCGACAAGCAAGCCGCCCAAACCAACGTCGATCTTGATCCGATCATCAGCGGATTTCAAAATTTTGTCCGCTCTATAGATTTGATCCTCACTGATCAGTTTAAAGAAGCCGAGCTTGTTGAAACATTCAAAAACAAACTAGATGCAATTCGGCAAATATCATCCGATGATAAACAGATTATAAAAGAGGTTGGATTACGATTCGAAATTGCCGAGCACTATAACTGCATTTTCATCTATAGCTGGGCGATAATCGATAGTCTTGATTGGAAAGATAAGATAAATATCTTTGAAAAGTTACGATTAGATAAAGCATTCAATGATATATTTGAAAGTTTCAATTTCGCTAAAGAATCGGTCAACCTGTTGAAATTATTGGTGTCGGATAATATCTTTCTATTAACTCAACCGAAAGAAATCGAAGATTATTTCAATCGGCTGGATGTACAGGATTTTATTAAACTCAATGAACATGAAAATATTTTATATTTCAATAAAGAACGATTCGAAAAATTGATCCATTGGGCGCTGATAACCGCAGCAATCCGGTTGCAATCTATTGAAGTTGAAAAGCAACCTTTATTATCATTCAAACAATTGAATTTAACATCAACGATAATTTTGGAACTATGCGAGGAAGTTGGTTATCGTTTTGAAGAGTTTAAGACAAAATTAAATAAGTTACTTTTAAAACAGAGGGGAAGATAAAATGCAAGACGTATTAGCAATTATTTTAGGCGGCGGACGCGGCGAGCGGTTATTTCCGCTTACCAAATTACGGGCGAAGCCGGCTCTTCCGCTTGCCGGCAATTATCGGCTTATCGATATAACGGTAAGCAACTGCATAAATTCAGATATAATGAAAATTTTCGTTCTCACACAATTCAACTCTGCATCGCTGAATCGTCATATATCTACAACATACTGTTTCTCACCATTCATAAAAGGTTTCGTTGAAATACTTGCCGCACAACAGACAACCGAGAGTCCGGAGTGGTATCAGGGAACAGCAGACGCTGTTCGGAAAATTTTATGGGTGATCGAACCGCAAAAGGCAAAAGACCTTCTGATTCTTGCGGGAGATCACCTCTACAAGATGGATTATCGATTGTTCATTAAATCTCATCGTGAAACCAATGCCGATGTCAGTATCGCAGTAATACCGGTTGCAGAATATCACGCATCAAGTTTCGGATTGATGAAGATAGACGGCAGCGGCAGAGTTATAGAATTTAACGAAAAACCGACCGGCGAAGCATTAGAGCACATGCGTGTTGCCACAAGCTCGCTTGGTTTTGTTGATGCATCAACGTGGGGAACTTCATATCTTGCCTCGATGGGAATTTACATTTTTAAGAATGAAGTCATCACCAACCTTTTAGAGCGGTACCCGCAGCATACCGATTTCGGCAAACATCTCATTCCAGAAGCGATAAAAGATTTTAAGGTACAATCGTACATTTTCCGCGGATACTGGGAAGATATTGGAACGATTGAGTCTTTTTACCGTGCAAATCTTGCACTTGTAAAGCAGCCGAATCCTGATTTCAGCTTCTTCGACGAGCAATTCCCGATTTACACACGTCCACGTTTTCTACCTCCAAATAAAATTCTGGATAGCAAGATTGAACAATCTATGATTTCGGATGGATGTATAATACGAAGCGCCAAGATAGTAAATTCTATTATCGGTATTCGCACACGGATGGAAGAAAATTCACACGTTGAAAACGTATTGATGATGGGTGCAGATTATTTCCAATCGGATAATGAACGTGAGAATGATTTGAAGACGGAAATACCCCCTGTCGGTATTGGAGCGAACACAACCATACGCAACGCGATCATCGACAAGAACGCGCGTATCGGATGCAACGTGAAAATCGTGAATAAATCAAGAAAACAACAAGCCGATTGCGAGAAAGAAGGTTATTATATCCGAAGCGGTATTATGATTATCATAAAAAATGCAGTCATACCTGACAACACTGTAATATAAATCATTGAAATATCTGATGGCTCAGGAAATGAAGCATATCATCATGCTCGCATCGGAAAATGGCGCGCTCATCAACGGGAAAATTGGCGGGCTTGCCGATGTTATCAGAGATTTACCGAATGCTCTCGCTGATTTCGGATTTCAAGTCACCGTGATTATGCCTGCATACGGATTTTTGCATAAGGATAATCCATCCAAAATTTTATCTACTATTAATTTTCCATTTGCTGGTAAAATTGATAAGGGTGAAATTTGGGGGGTAATCCCAAAGTTCCGTAAACAAAATGTAACTCATCTTGTCTTCGAGCATCCAAGAATTCGCGGAACGCCGATTTACAGTCAGGATCCACACGGACAACCGTTCGCGCAGGATGCGACTAAGTTTGCTCTTTTCTGCTCGGCAATTGGGCAATACCTAAGAGGATATTCTTCATCTTCAATAATCCATTTACACGACTGGCATATGGGGGTAATGTTTCTATTGAGGGAACTTCATCCAGAGTTTGCCCATCTAAAAAAAATCAAACATGTGTTTACAATTCACAACCTCGGTTATCAAGGTAATCGTCCAATGCGCGGTAAGCACGCATCAGTTGAACAATGGTTTCCCGAACTTTTCAAAAACGAATCATGGATAGATATTTGGAAAGATCCTCGATATAAAGAACCGCAACTCACACCACTCGCTGCTGGAATCAGATTTGCTGATAAAGTTAATACAGTCTCTCCCACATACGCACAAGAAATATTAATACCGAGTGATCATAGGAATGGATTCTACGGCGGTGAGGGACTCGATCAATTTTTGCGGCAAGCAAAAAAAGAAAATCGCCTCTTCGGGATACTAAATAGTATCGAATATTCCCCATCTGGCTCAGCTCCTCGAATTACATTTCGAGAATTATGTACGCTGCTGATAACAGAAGTGAAAAAAGAGACTGAAAAAAATCCAGAGCCATTAGGAACTGAAGTAATTTTACGTCTTGAAAAATTTAAGACAATGCAACCCAATGTTCTTCTTACAAGCGTAACACGCATTACCGAACAAAAGGTTCGATTATTATTCGAATCAGGATCCGATTCAAAAGCTGCACTTGAAAAAATCTTTAATAGATTAAAGCAAATCAACGGATTATATATCCTCCTGGGAAACGGTACAAAGGAATATGAAGAAAAGTGTATAAAAGCATTTAAACAGCACGAAAGATTTATATATTTAAAACTCTATTCTCCCCTAATTGCGCAAGCACTCTATGCAAATGGAACAATCTTCATGATGCCAAGTTCATTCGAGCCATGCGGTATCAGTCAGATGATTGCAATGCGAGAAAGACAGCCGTGCATTGTACACACAGTCGGCGGATTAAAGGATACAGTTATTGATGGAGTGAATGGATTCCAATTTTCAGGAGAGAGCATCAAAGAACAAGTAGATAACCTCATTGCTACAACTAAGAAAGCAATCGATATTTGCCTTAATGATAAGACACGATGGGGAAATATTAAATTAGAGGCATCAAAGGCAAGGTTCGAGTGGAAGGAAAGTGCAAAGAAATATTTTGATCTGATGTATCTGTGATGTTCTAAAAAAATCGAGCCCAGCGCTTGCACGCACCGGGCTATCTCCATCAGTATTCAGCAAGCTGTGGAGATATCAACTTGCAATTTCAATTAAATAAAATGCTGACACAAGTGTTGTGCTTCTCCTCACCCGTTTACTAAAATTTCCTTATTTCCGAAAATATAAAATGTGTACGTACGTCAACTTTAAATATTGACACCTGCGTTTGTGGGAGTGTGCTTTATCTTAGAATAATACGGCTTCCTTCGTCTTTCAGTTATTCCCAAACCCGCCCTGTACAATAACGGTACTTTAAACTTCCTGCTCGAATCAACATTATTTCCCAATGGCTGCAACAACCCGACATCAAACATAGCGCGAATTGCTTCATCGCTTTTTGGAGATAACGGCTCGAAAAGCATATAAAGCTCGTCACGATGGAATACTGCGCTCTCGCTGCCGCGGAATACATCGAAGTGTTTTGCAAGATGTGGAAATTCCGAGTATAGATAGGTATCGCATCTGTATTGAGATATCGATTGGAATGCTTCCTTCATCGCCCGCATACTTATCAAACGTGTAGTTGTGTGATTACCTTCGAGCCGGTTATATTCCCGCTGCTTTTCAACGGCACGATTACCGAGATGAATCAGCTCGCGCGGAAAACTATTTCCCATCCCATCCACCAACCGTTTAAGTATCCATTGATGAGTTGATGCGGCTGAAAGATCATTTTCCCCCTGATGATCTCCCGCTTTCTCAAAGATAGTATAAAATATCCGCTGAACATATTCCTCTGTGCCAAGAATAACATTCGTAACGTCAACTTGCTCACCTGACATTTCCTCACAGTGTGCTTGAACATGTGGATCAACCACTGCACGTGCAACTAAAAGTTTCAGTAAAAGGGGACCACGCCACTTCATCTCTATGGTATAACTGATGAGATGCGATTTATTGACGATATGCAATTGTCGATAGATATCGTTCCTTAAAAAAATCTTGAAATGGATATTTTTAAATTGATTTCCATATTGGACTAATAATTGAACTAAACCGGTTATCGACGCTCGCAATTTCTGGATGTCATCAACAAAAAGAAGGTCTAATTTATCAAGCATAATCCATGCGAGACAATTCGTTTCTTGAAGTATTGCATCTATTGCCTCTAACATTGCGATAATACTCACTCCGGTTTTCTGCTTGAAATCTGCCGCAATATGTCGGTCGTATCCTTTTGTAGAAGACTTGTATAATTTCGACTGCTTCATCTTATGATATTTGTGAAGAAGTTTTGCTACAACTCCCTTCTGTTCGTTAAGCCCAACATCGACAAGCAGATGTTTCAAAGTAGCATGGGCAGTTTTTACTCTCTCATTCTTATTCTTTAAAATTAGCGACTGCATCCTTTCATCCCGGAGAAGCGTGGAGGAAACTTTCAATCCAAGATACAACAGCCAGTAATACCGAAACTCATCGACAGTATTAGGGATTAGCTCACGGAGCTCAATATTTGGAAGGTATTCTTCACTTTGGAGACCATACGCAGGAATACAAAATATTTCATCGAATTGTTTAGGAAGCAGTGGTTTCACTTTTTTCAAATCCTCAACAAGAAGCCGACACATTGCACTCTTTCCCGAACCTTTATTCCCAACAACAAGAGCATGTTGAGGCAGAAGTACCTGGCGAAGCATTTCTGTTCCGATGAAGCACTGCTCAAATCGGTTATCGGTTTCACCGACTACCCTGCCGAAATTCATGTGCGACACTATCTGCTGCAAGTCTGCCATAAAGTTTTTCCCTCTTATTTATTTTCTTTCATTCAATACACACAATTTCACTGCTTTTTCATTATATAAATATATTTAATGTATCCTTATTCTTCAATGGAGGTTGTGGCATTGCTCACAGAAATCGACGGTCCTCAAAAAGAATTTCTTGATAGAAAGGAATTAAATCGTTGATTTCGTTCAAATAGAATGAAACAACCATATTAACCGCAAAATGCCAATACGAATACCCTGAGAACCGTTATATAACTATTAAGGTTAGTTTGGCTCTATACATTGTATTGTATTGTTTGGTATCGGGCTAATCTATAACTTTTCAAAAATACATGTACGTTAAGAATTATAATCTTTTGTTCGGCTATGGCAGTAATTTTAAAAGAAAATAAACGAAAATATTATTCGTCGATTCAACGACAAATCTCATCGTAAAATTGTTTAGCTGGTTCAAACTGTAGAGTTTCTAAGGCATGTCGAAGATCGTGACAGGCGGAAGATTTATCACCAAGCTGAAAATGCGCTACACCCCTATTCACATATGCTTCACCGTAATCATTTTTTAGTTTGATAGCATCGGAATATGCTGCAACAGCTTCCTCGAAGCGCCCCAGATTCGCACAAGCATATCCCTTGTTATAAAAGGCAACGGCAGAAAATGGATCTAAGATGGTCACCTTTGTAAAATCCGATAGAGCATCGGCATATTTACTCAAGGCAACATACATAACTCCTCTCCCGATATAAGCAGCAAGACAAGAGGTAATGATGCAGCTGAAGCTTTTGATAAAATAGAAAAGCAAAACAGCACAAAGGAAAAATAATAATACTTCGACTCTGTGCTTTTATAGAAATACTTAACGTAGCTTACGATAACGCCTAGAAAGAAGATGGAATATAACACTTCTTCTCGAGCCGAAATCTAGGCGACTGGTTCAACGTGCATCGGATGAACTCCGAAAAGAATTGCAGTAATGAATGCTGTGGTGAGATTGCGACCAAAAAGAAAGATCAAGACAAATACTAGAGTTGTATTGCCTAAGTGAAGTATTAAATTAGTAACATGATAACCAAGCGGTTCTAACTGAAATAAATGATAATCAACGGCGAGTGATGTAATTGTCAATGGATGATAATTTCCCATATACTGAAATGTTGACCATATTGTACTCAACCCAACAAGGGAGGTATTTTTAATAAATGGATTTTGCAGAATGTATATCGGATCGTCCCAATTAGTAAATCCATTGTTAAGAGAAGGGAAATATGTCAAAGCGTTTATGACCACGACAATGAAGAGTGAAAGAACATATTTCCGGTTTATCATAATCATGATGGAAATGTATCAATAAAGACTCAGACTATCAAGAGCGGAAATGGGATTTTAATTCATTAAATACCCTTCCCGAAGATTTGCACCGACTGTTATTGAGCAACCATTTGAGAGGTCAGCTTTAAAAGTAAAGTTCAAATTCTATTACTACCGTCCAAACCTATAAAACAATCCCCACCGGTACAGTGATGAAAATTCTGGCTTCTTCATCATAGCGATAATTGCATCGTGGTACGCTTGCGATGCAGGGAGTCCGGCTTTCAGGCTTGTATAAAACATCTCGCCAAAATATTTCTTTGCCTTTCGATCCCCCTGCCACATCGTGGATATTACTGTGGGTGTACCGTTTGCTAAAAAAGCTATCGGAGCATAACGGTAAAATCCCCCAGCAATAGGTGAGATATTACTGAAAACAAGCGCCATCGGCGGTGCAATTTTCAGTGCTTCTCCAAGCGTAATTTTTTCCCCTCCATAAAGTTTTTTTACATCGGCAAACACCATTACTGAATTATCCGGCACTCTATAATCTAAATCGAATTCAACGGCAAAATGAAGAAGGTCATAACTCACCGTATCAAGATAACTCAGCAGTGACG
>Ga0315283_10002686_pt1 | contig 14958 bp, 13 predicted proteins | sample YL17G09_0_MG_FD_204541 | JGI IMG/M metagenome (GOLD analysis project Ga0315283, IMG submission 204541) | Sediment microbial communities from Yellowstone Lake, YNP, Wyoming, USA - YL17G09_0 | ecosystem: Environmental > Aquatic > Freshwater > Lake > Sediment | place: USA: Wyoming | collected... | reverse complement strand
GCTGACGATGTCGCCGCACCTGAGCGGGCTCTACCGGGAGGCCGCCGGCGGGAAGACCGCGAAGGTGTACGGCAACCTCGCGGAGGCCGTCTACAGGAGCCACAGCTACTCCGACGCGGTGAGCCGAGTGACTCATATGCTGGGCCACGAGGTCGCGCATCTCAGCGAGGACGTAGGTGAGTCCGGGCTGCGCATAGAGCATGGGTATCACTTCGACGACCTGGCCGGGTACGTGGACCGGCTGGTGAAGACGGAGGAGTGGCAGCGGGATGCCCAAGAGACCTTGCGTAAGTCGGGCTTCACGGAGGAGGTCTACGGGAAGCTGAAGGGCGACCTGGCTGACCAGTTCAGGGAGGCGAGGGATGAAGTCCGAGGACAGGGCTGGCGGGGAGCCGAAGCTGTCGAGGGAGTTCCTGCTGGGGCAGCTGAAGGCGGCGCTCCGGCCCAGCCAGGTCTCGCTCAACGAGGTCCGGCGGCTGCTGCGGGTGATCGCGCTGATGGGCTACAACGTGGCGGAGATGTACATGGAGGCGGCGCAAGACCGGCCGGAGGTGTACGACCCGGTGCCGCTGCTGACCAAGGTCGCCCCGAAGGAGTCCGTCGGGGAGAAGCACAAGGAGCTGGACCTGTCGCAGGGCGAGGTCGCGGTGGCGCCGAAGCCTTCACCGCGGGACTTGAAAGCGTTGACCAGCCCGCGAGTGTCGAAGGTGCCCGCCGGGCACTGAACGAACTGGTCAAGAGCGAGGCGGTCTCCGTCACTCGGGCGGAAGAGCTGGCAATGGAGTGGGCCTCGAACCTGTCCGAGAAGATGTCGGATGCGGAGATCGCGGCGAAGGTCAAGTCGGCTCCAGACCCCCGGGGGCGGCCGGGTGTGGAAGCCAGTGGGATGAACCTGCTGGTCGACATCCCCAACATGTCGGATCGGTCGAAGGTCCGGATGCGTCTGTACCAGGACTTCATGGACGACGCGGGACTGACGTCTCGGAGCAAGGTCCAGCACTGGGAGGATCTGGATCAGGCAACGAGGGACCTGTTCGAGACGAAGACCCCCGAGGAGTTCGCGAAGATGATGCAGCGTCGTCGGGGGAAGGGAGTCACCTCCTCCGAGGTGAGGCAGCTGCACACGGTACGTGACGAGTTCGCACGGCGCACGAGCCGGATCAAGGACCTGCTGGCGAAGCAGCTTGAGGAGGGGGTGGACGAGGCCACGATCGCCGACACCCTGAAGGAGTTGAAGACAGCGCGGAACAACGAGGCCGCGGCGATCTCGCTCGCGACCGAGGCGGCGACTGGGGTGGCGAGGGCGCTCGGGGTTCACCGGGCGGCCGGGATCGAGTTGGATGCACAGGGGATGTTCCGGGCGAAGGCTCGGGCGTCGATCTACGACTGGCTTCACCACAAGATCAAGGACACGGGAGAGCTGAACCGCAAGACCGACGAGCTGCTCGGGAAGTTCTACGAGCAGCTGGACAACGGGAGCCGGACGTTCTCTGAGTTCCGCAAGGCTCGGGACATCGCCATGGGGCGGGTCGGAGCCAAGGCTGGGTTCTACAAGGCCCTGGATTGGTTCAAGGCGGGGCTGCTGGGCTGGCCGTCGGAGGTGGCGAACGTCTCGGGCAACGGGCTGATCTATGCGGCTCGGTATGGGGAGAACACGATCGCGGCGCTGTTGGACGCGGGCTACGCCAAGCTGAGCGGGAAGCCCCGGGAAGTGTTCCTCAGCGAGGGGAAGATCAAGCTGAGGGCCCTGCGCCGGTCGATGCTGGAGGGGATGCCCGAGCTGCTGAAGGCCGAGGGGAACGTGCTCTGGCTGAAGGGTCGGGACATGCGGAAGGTCATGGACGCCGGCGCCGCAATCGACGACCTGATGATGGCAGGTGGGGCGATCGACGGGAAGTTCGGAAACCTCGTCCGGATGCACCTCGACTCGATGGGGAACTGGGACGACCTCGCGAAGCTCACGTCGAAGAACGACACGCTGTACACCGAGATCTACCGGAGGCTGCGGAAGGGCGAGGAGAAGTGGCTCACGAACCGCATGAAGACCGGCGAGAAGATGGAAGACGCGGTCGAGCGGATCGTTGGGGACATGCGGGAGAACCTGCGTCGGTGGGAGAAGGGCGAGAGCTACGATGAGGTCCTGTTCCACCGAAGCAAGCCGATGTTCGACAAGGCCGACAAGACAGCGCTGCGGGACACGTATCAGGCGGAGCTGGGAGACACGGGGCGCGGTATCCAGTCGTTCCTGCGGCTGCATCCGTGGCTGCAGTTCCTGTTCCCCTTCTACCGGACGCCGACGAACATCCTGAAGGAGACGATCACCCGCACGCCGGTCGGGTTCTATCAGGCCTGGAAGCACCGGGCCGAGCTGAGCCGGGCGGAGATGGTCGGGGAGCTGGCGAAGCCGATCATGGGCACGGCGATCATGGGAACGATCGCGACGCTGGCTGCCCACGGTGAGATCACCGGCGGCGGGCCGATGACGTTCGAGGAGCGGGAAGCGCTGCAGGCGACGGGCTGGCAGCCGTACTCGGTGCGGGTTGGGGACCAGTGGGTCTCGTACGGGAGGCTGGAACCGATCGCGTCGCTGATCGGAATGGCGGCGGACGCGATGGAGGGCCTTCGGGCCGGCGACTTCCAGGCGTTTGACACGGGGTTCCACAAGGGGATGACCTCGATCTCCGCGAACCTCACGAACAAGACCTTCCTGTCGGGGCTGACGTCGCTGACCGGCGCGATCGGCGATCCCAAGAGAGAGATGGGGAGCTTCCTGAAGCAGCTGCAGCAGAGCGCGGTGCCCAACTCGATCGGCTTCATTCCGTTCGGGCACGCGGCCCGAGCCATAGATCCGGTGTACCGGCAGACTGACCCGGCCGCATGGAGCGTCTTTCAGGCGAAGATCCCGTTCGCCTCGAAGATGCTGCCGCCGATGTACGGGCCGACAGGAGAGGTGAGGACGAGGCCGGGGACGCCGCTGGAGATGCTGATCTCGCCGTTTGCGAGAAGGCCGGTGGAGACGGGGCCGAAGGCGGCGGGGTCGGAGGAGATGGTGAAGCTGGGTGCGGTCCCGAAGGCCCCGATGCGGTACTGGACGAGCCCGCAGGGGTTCCGGGTGGACCTGAAGCCGCAGGAGCGGCAGCTCCTGGCGAAGGCCCTGCAGGACGCGACGGAGCTGATCGGGCAGCGGGTCGTGAAGGACCCGTCCTACCAGCGGCTGCCGAAGGACGAGATGGACCCCCGGTACCAGTACGGGCAGAAGACCCAGAAGGACGTGCTGGAGGGGATCATCAACCGGGCGCGAAGCCGGGCCCTGCGGCAGATCATGCCGACCTTGAAGCAGCGCTCACGGCAGGCCTACGAGCAGAGGGAGCTGTAGGTGGCGACGGGGCGGAGGATGCTCGGTGGGTTGCCGCGGTTCTCCGGGCGGGCGTGGGAGGACGTGTCGTCCCAGCTCGACGACCTGCTGCGGAAGCTGTGGGATTCGCAGGTGGACGGGATCCCGCCCGGCTTTGGGAACGAGATCCCGACTGAGGTCACGGCCCCGGTAGGGACCCAGCCCGGGGACCCGGGGACGCAGGAGTCGGGGTGGGCCGCGGCCGACCACCGGCACGTCGCTCCGAGCGGAACCCCGATGTCCCTGGAGATTGGTGGGGCGAACTTGGCCGGGGTCAACATGGGGATCGCACGCTCCGACCACGTGCACAAGGTCGTCTCCATTCGGCGGGTAGGGGTTACGGTCGACAACTACTCGGCGGGGGCCGTGGTGAGCACGGGGTTCAAGGGGTTCGTCGCGTGTCCGAACCAGGGACGGATCATCGGTTGGAAGCTGATCGCGGAGCAGGCCGGGGACTGCGTGTTCGACGTGTGGAAGGCAGACTACCGGCCGAGCGTGCTGAACTCGATCTGCGGTGGGTACAAGCCCAGCCTGACTGGGGAGGCGACCGCGGCGGGTGGGCCTGTTGGGTGGGCCAACACGGATGTGGAGCCGGGGGACATCTTCGGCTTCCACCTTGACTCGGTTGCGACACTGAGTCTGGTGACGCTCGTCGTGGAGATCATGGAAGACTCGGCGGGCTACGTCAACAGCAGCTTCTTCACGCTGGAAGACGGTACCGGGGACATCGTTCTGGAGGACTAGATATGAGGACCTTGGTACTCAGCGGACTGCTCGTGGTCTTGGCGGGGACAGGTTTCGCTGCCGACAAGAAGATCAGCGAGCTGACCTCGGGGAGCCCACTCCAGGCCATTGACATGATTCCCATCGCCCGGGCCGGCGTGAACTTCCGACTGGCCGGAAGCGATTTTCTACCTTCTGCAGGCGGCGTGCTTACTGGGCCGCTTCTGTTTCCAAACGGCACCGCCTCCGTACCAAGCGGGGCCTTCACGAATGCGACAGGGACTGGGTTTTATCTAGCGCCGGCTGGAACAGTGTTGGATGGGGGCTTTGGCACTACTACCGGCCCTTCATTCTCGCTGGCCGTACCGTTCTGTGATTTTACGTCTGCAGCTTGCTATGGATTATTGCTAGCTCACAGTCAGAACGTAGCAGTAACAGGTTTCGCCTATCCATCGCTTTGGGGGGCGTACATAAATCTGAGTACTACTGGTATGTTGCCCAGCGGTAAGACGCTGTTCCTGAACGGGCAGTCGATTGTCTTCACTCACGGGGCGACAATGACCGACGGTACAGCAAGTGCAATCGTTAGTGGAATCCATGTATACGTATATTTGGAAGAGAACACAAACACGGGTCTCGGGCAAGCAGGGGCCTTCCATGCTGTTGCTAAGACAGGGACAACGCATGAGTCAGTTACTGGAATCTATGGAACAATAACCATGGAGGATACCACTGCTGTTACTACTGGAGCCTACGCTGCAAAGATCGAAGGCACTCCAAATCCAACCGATGGGACTGATAGTTCAAAGATCTTCAAGCTACATGCCAGCCTTTATGGCCGCTCCCTCATCGACCAGCCCCGCGACACCGACTACGCGCTGGAACTGACGGGAGGTCAGGGCCTCTCGGTATCGGGCAAGACCAACCAGCTTCAGCTATCCACAGCGGCAGGGGGTGCGAAGCCCGCCTGCGCGGCTGGAACCCGGGGGAGCTTCTGGTATGAGGCGGGGGGAGTGGGGGTGGCGGACACCGTCGAGGTCTGCCGCAAGGACTCGGGGAATGCCTACGCTTGGGTGAGTGTGATCTGAATGGAACTGCTGCTGGGGTCGGGCTCGTCGAGGGACAAGCGGATCGTGGTGCCGGGGCGGCCCAAGGACTGGGAGAAGCTGGTGACGGTGGACTGGGTCGGGAGCCACAAGCCGGACGTGCTCCACGACCTGAACGTCACGCCCTGGCCGTTCGAGGACAACCAGTTCTCGGAGGTCCATGCGTACGAGATCCTGGAGCACCTCGGGAGCCAGGGGGACTATCAGTCCTTCTTCCTGCACTTCTCGGAGATCTGGCGGGTGCTGCAGGACAAGGGAGTCCTGTGCGCCACGGTGCCGGACTGGAAGAGCATGTGGGCGTGGGGGGACCCCGGGCACACGCGGGTCATCAACTCTGGCAGCTTGGTCTTCCTCGACCAGACCGAGTACGCCAAGCAGGTGGGCGTGACGCCGATGTCGGACTACCGCGACGTGTGGAAGGGCGACTTCGAGCGCATCGGTCAGCAGACGCGGGGAGAGAACTTCGTGTTCTGCCTCGAAGCCCACAAGCCGGCGAGGGCCTGATGCTCCAGCTCCAACTGGAGACGATCGCGGCGTGCAACGCCCGGTGCGTGTTCTGCACCTACCCTTCGATGCGTAGGCCGAAGGGGAGGATGGAGGATGCCGTCTTCGAGAAGATCGTCAACGACGCCGCCGAGATGTCGATGTTCATCGACCGGATCTTCCTGCAGGGGCTGGGTGAACCCCTGATGGACAAGGCGATTGTGGAGCGGGTCCACTACGTGAGAGGGAAGTTCCCGAACGCGGAGATCTCCATCTTCACGAACGGGACGCTTCTGACGCCCACGATGTCGGCACGGCTGAAGGGGGCGGGCCTGAGCCAGCTGGTGGTGAGCCTGACTGGGACGAATGCTGAGGAGCGGAAGGGGGCCATGGGGCTGGACGACTACAACACCGTGGCCATGCAGACCGACGTGGCCCGGAAGATCCTGCCCACCAAGGTGAAGCTGATCGCCTCCCGGGACCTGATCGCGGACATGAACACCACGGCTGCTGCCTTCGTCGAGCGGTGGGGGCAGGATGCGATGGTGACGTGGGAGGGCAACTGGGCGGGGGAGAGCTTCAAGTTCCGGGGAGCCCCCCACGTCAAGGCCTGCCACCGGGCGCTTGAGCAGCTGATGTTCCTGTGGGACGGGACCATGGCCCTGTGCTGCTTCGACGGCGAGGGTCACATGACCTTCGGGAACGTCAAGGACAAGACGGTGCTGGAGTTGTGGGAGACCCCGGAGCGCACCCGGGTGCGGGAGCAACACCTGTCGGGGAAGCGGGCGGAGATCGACCTCTGCCGGAACTGCACGGGGATCTGATGAAGGCCTACACGCACACCAGCCTGACCCCGCTGAGTGTGCAGCCTTCTGCCACGCCCAACCCAGCTACCGTCGACAGCCCGGTGACCTTCGCCTCTGGTGTCTACGGAGACATCCCCCCCTACACTTACCTGTGGGACTTCGGGGATGCCCTGCCGACAGTCAACACCACCGACCTCTACGGCTACTGGCCGCTGGATGAGACGAGCGGGAATCCGAGGTTGTGTACTCTGGGCTCTGGACCTGATCTTGCCGAAGTAGGTGGAGCCGTCTCTCATACCGCTGGAAGATTTGGAAATGCTGTTACCAGTACGATAACTGCTACTTCAGCACTGAGAGCTACTCTCTCACCTACAATCGCAATGGCTGACGGTCTAACGATTGCTGTCTGGTTCAAGTGGGGCGCGTTCGTTGCCCCGGCCGCTGCAACTACGCTGTTCTGTCTCAACGTGAATGGGCAAGCATTTCCGGGGCTACAGGCTGGCAGATTCTACGACAGCAACTACATGTTCGCGGAGTTCTCTTGGGCGCCTTGGGCGAGCGGGAAAGTGGTGAGTCTCTCCCCTACCCAGCTTGGCCCCTACGATCAAGGTGTATGGCATCTCTTTGTTCTGACATACGATCCAGCCACAGGGAACTTCACCGGCAGAATAGATGATGGGTGCTTTGCCTCTGATCTGGTCTGGGATTATGGCCGGGATGGTCTACCGGCCGATTACCTTCAAATGACAGTTCCACCGGCAGACTTAGCCACAGCGAATGCGGCTGTGTTCAACTGGCTCAGGGTCTCAGAGGCATTCAACGGCAACTATGCTGACTGGGGCGGAGAAATCGACGACCTCCGCATCTGGACCCGCGTCCTGACTGTTGCTGAGATCGCCGACCTCTGGTATCGCTCCGACGAGGAGACCCCGACCTTGGGTCTGCTTGGGAATGGACTCATTCACTCCTGGGCCTTGGACGAATCTCCGTCTGGAACCCGCCACGACTCCAAGGGGACTTGTGACCTAACAGAGGTAGGCAATGTGCCGGCCGTAGCTGGCCTTGTCGGAAATGCCGCGGACATGACGAGTGGATACCTTTGGGGCCCAGCCTTGACGGAAGCGCTGACCCAGAAGTTCACATTCGCAATTACATTCAAGGCTCCAGTGACGGACGGTTCTTACTGGGGATTATTCTACATCGCCAACGCTTTCTCCATTAGGCTAATCCAAAATCGGGTCTACGCGGAGGTCGTCGCCTGGACTGATCCTCACGCATCGTGGGGGCATGTTTCGGCGGACGGCCTATGGCATACGGTCATCCTTTGGGTTGATCGAGACGAGGACAATCGAATCCAGTCTAGCTTGGATGGTGCCGCAACCGTCTACAGCGCGTTACCGATCACGGGTACATTCAATGTTGATCCTGGGTTGGGGAGTTCCGTCTACGTCGGCAACGTCGGTGAGAACACGGGAGTGCCTACTGGGCTAGTAGTACAGCGACTTCTCTGGTGGAATCGGTCGCTCACTGCTGAGGAGAGGGCCACTGTCCTCACCTACCAAAGCGGCGAGGAGACCCCGACCTACAGCTACGGGGAGGCGGGGGCACAGACGGTTACGGCTACGGTCACGTCGGCGCATGGGTGTGTGGCGAGCAGGAGCATCGAGGTGGTGGTGTCATGAAGATCGCGTTTGCCTGCCCGAGCTACGGGCCCATCGACGCGAGGGTGGTGCATGCTCAGAGGCACGCCATCATGATGGCATGGGCCAACGAGATCGAGGTTCATGGGGACGTGTGGATCGACCGGGCGGGCTGGGACACGGCCCGGAACCGGATCGCGGACGGGTTCCTCAAGGGGGACTCCGACTTCGACGGGGTGTTCTGGTGTGACGCGGACACCGTCCTGAGCCCCGATGCCATCGTGCGGCTGGCCATCCCGGAGGTGGATGTCTGCACGGGGATCTACTACGGGAGGCACCCTCCCTACGAGCCCCAGATCCATGTGTACAACGAGCCTGCCGATGCATGGAACCGGATCCTCCAGTGGCCCGACGACGGGAAGATCTTCCCGGTGCACGGGCACGGGTTCGGGTGCGTCTACACCAGCCGGAAGGCGCTGGAGGTGACGCAGCAGGTGGACTTCGGGGGGCCCCCGATGATCATGGGGGACGGCTCCCTGCAGCCGGTGGAACGGCGGTGGTGGTTCCGGACGGGCCGGTGGGGCGAGGACCTCACTTGGTGCCACTACGCGAGGCAGATGGGTCTCATACTGTGGTGCAACCCACAGGTGGTGGTGGGACATCAGGGGGATGTCGATACGGTTGGACCTGAGCACTTCCGGCGGTACTACACAGAGCACAACACTGAAGTCAAGCCGGCGGCGATGACGTTGATGAAGTCGGATGACGGGCAGTTCTCAGCAGTGGTCGTGGACAACTTTTCGGTCGGGACCCCGGATACAACACCCGGGACATCGCATTCTGTGGGCCTTGAAGAACACTTGCGGATGACACCATCCGCGTAACGAAGGAGACGCACATGGAGAACAGGGACGAAGCGGCGACCTTCTCGCTGCGCGGCTGGAGCCATTGGGAGCACATCCGCGACGGGCAGGTGATCGACGTTCGGGACGTGCCGAACGCAATCGTGAACGCGGGCAAGGCGCAGGTCGCCTACATGATCCAGGCGCAGAACACCGGGACCTACCTGCCCTTCACCTACATCGCCATCGGGACCGGCACCACCGCGGCCACGGCGACGGACACCGGCCTCGGAACCGAGACCACCACGGCGGGCAGCGGCAGGGCAGCGGCGACGGTGTCGACCCAGACCACCACGGTGTCCTACGACACGGCGCAGCTGACCAAGACGTTCACCTTCACCACGAGCGGCACCTTCGCCATCTCGGAGAGCGGCGTGTTCAACAGCAACACGGGCGCTCCGATGCTGTGCCGCCAGACGTTCGCCACCATCAACGTCATCCCCAACGACACGCTGGCCGTGACCTGGAAGGTCCAGGTCTCGTAGCGTCGTTCCTACCCGATGGGGGTTGGACTACCCAACCCCCACCCCTTCTTCTGGGAGAGTGAATGGGTGTAAACCGCGTCCAGAACGCGACCCGCATCTTCGCGGACGGGGCGGCCTCCGTCTCCATCTCGACGGCCTCTTCCGTCGTCGCCGGGAACCTCGTCGTCATCACGGTCGCTAGGTTCACGAATGCTGGGCCGAACCCGTTTGTCGTCGGAGACATCTCGAAAACGGCGGGCACGTCCGCGGTCGCGAACGGCTTCCTGCTCGACAAGGGGCAGCAAATTCTTCAGACGGGGTCAAGCTATTTCGACGCCGGCGTCTTCTCGGCCAAGGTCACCACGGGCGGGACGCTCACCGTGCAGGTTGGGGGCGGAGGCAGCGGAGACTACTGGGACATCGGGATCACGGAGTACTCGGACGTCGACACGACCGCGTCTCGCGTCGAGGCGTCGAACAGCAATACCGGCACTGCCACCCCCGTCACATCCGGCAACGCGACTTCTGCGGGCGCCGCCCTGTTCATCGGCTGCTTCTCCATCGCCATCGGCGACTCCGGGACCATCACGCCGCAGGCCGCATTCCTCGAACTGTGGGAGAGCCAAGACGGCACGACCCACAACGCAGGCGCGGCTGAGGAGCAGATCGTTACCGGAGGGATCACTGATCAGGCCGAGTGGTCCTATACGGGATCCCCGGGCGACTTATGGGTCGCGGTCGTCGCCGTCTACAAGGTGGCGGCAGCGACAGGACGGAATCCGGTACGAATGGGGTTCGACTTGAGATGAGCATGAGTGTGGTGCGCGAGAGGGAGTTCGGAGCCTACGTCGGGGAGAACTGCCTCAACCTTGGGTGTGGGGAGGACCCAGAGCCGGGGTGGACCAACGTGGACTTCAACCCAATGGATAGCAGCGTGGAGCGGTGGGACCTGCGGATCCAGCCGTGGCCGTTCGACCGAGGAGTGTTCGACACGGTTAAGGCTATCCACCTGCTGGAGCACTTCCGGGGCGAGGAACTGTTCAACATCATGCACGAGATCGGTTCGGTGTTGAAGGTTGGAGGGCATCTGATTGGGGTGGTGCCATACGCTACTCACAGCGTGGCCTACGCCAACCCCTTCCACAAGCAGCTGTGGGACCAGAGCACTCCTCCCCAGTTCGCCCGCTCTCTCTACGAGTTGAAGGGTACTTGGGGGAGTGGAGCCCACCAGTTCATGCCACTGGCAGACTGGAAGGTGCTGGAGGTGGGCCTGATCCCCGATCACAACTGGAAGGACAAGCCGTTGGACGAGATCTACGCGGCTTTGAAGGACCGGCTCCATGTGATCGTGGAGATGCAGTTCGTGATGAGAAGAGAGAGTTGAAGAAGAGTCGCTGAACACCATGGTGAGCTAGATGGCCCTAACGTATGTTGGTGGCAACTCGAACACCGGGACCGGGGCTACCATTGCGGTCAGCCTCACTGCGCTCACGGGCGGCTCCAACTCTTCGCCGTCTGCCGGTGATCTTGTCGTCGTCTTCTTCGGGCTAGGGGCGAGCGGTAACTGGACGACCACGCTCTCGGAGCAGAGCGGCAACTACACCCACTTCGGCACCCAGAGCCGAGGCAACGACACCCGCGATGCCGTGTGCCGAGGCGCATACCGCATCCAGCCCGGGACCCCTGACACCAGCGTCACGGTGTCAGGTCCGAACAACACCGCCTACTCGGGCTGGGCTGCGGTGCAGGTGTGGCGCGGGGTTAACTCCGCTACGCCCCTGACGGGCACTGCCAGCGGCACCGCGGGGATCGACTCCAACCATGCTGACGCGGCGGCGATCACCCCCGGCGCGAACAACGCGGTCGTCATCTTCGGCTTCTCCGGAACGGCAGCGGCGGGGACGGCCGACTCCAAGACTCTGCCCACCGGCTACACCACCTACGCCATCAACACGATCTCGACAATCGGGTCCGGCGCGGAGTGCTACTACGGGGTCGCCGCCAAGCTCCTGAGTGGGGGCAGTGGGGTCAGCGAAGACCCGGGGGCGCTGTCGGGAGGGACGACCAGCACCTCGGACGGGTGGGCTACGTGGACAGCAGCCCTCAACCCTGCGCCTGCTTCGCAGACATGCACCGAGGTGTCCACCCTCGGTGACGTGCTGACGGTCAAGCTGACCAGCCGAACGGTGAAAGAGACCCTCACCCTCACTGACACTATCCGCATCCCCTCCAAGACGCTGACCGAGGTCATCGGGATCAGCCACGCCACGATGAAGCTGGCCGGGATCATCCTGATGGAGGGCCTTGCCCTCACCGATCCCACCGTTGTCACCGAGAAGGTGACTGCCGGGAACAACTACACCGTCACCCCTCCGCCGACCGAGCTTGCCACCCTCTCGGACACCCTCCGAGTCGTCAAGGGCAGCCAGCAGCTGACCGAGACGTTGGTGCTCGGGGGCACCCTCCGGGTCATTCCCACCAGCGAGCAGCTGACCGAATCCGCAACCCTCACCGCCACGGGCAGGATCGTCAAGGCCAGCCAGCAGGCGACCGAGTCGGTAGTCCTGACCAGCACTCCTCAGAAGGGGGTTGGCCGGCAAGTCGTTGAAGCGGCCACGCTGGCTGACACCCTCCGGGTTGTCGCTCAGACGAAGCAGCTGACCGAAGGCCTCATTCTCAGCGACCCCATTGTCACCACCGAGAAGATCAGCGGGGGGACTGCCTATACCCTGACCCCGCCCCCGACCGAGACCGCGGTCCTCGCCGACACCGTCCGGGCTGTTCTCCGAACGAAGCAGCTGACCGAGTCGGCCGCCCTTGTCGACACCCTGACGAAGGGCACAGGTAAGGTCCGCACCGAGACAGCAACCCTCGCTGATGTGGTGACGAAGGGGGAGGGAAGGGCCCTCGCTGAGATCGCTACCCTAACGGCTACCCCCACTAAGGGTGAGGGCCGAGCGGTAGCGGAGGTTGTCGCCCTCGTCGATGCGGTGCGTGCCCCCAAGGGGACCCAGCAGCTGTCGGCCGCGGCCGTCCTGGCCGATACGGTGAGGGCTCAGAAGGCGGTCCAGCAGCTGTCGGAGTTGGTGGGCCTGACCGACCTGACGGTCGAGACCCAGAAGACCAGTGGCGGCGGCACGGCCTACACCAAGAACCTCACCGAGACCGCGGTCCTCGTCGACACGCTGCGTGCGGTGGCAGGGACGAAGCAGCTGACCGAGTCGGTGGTGCTGGCAGACACGGTACGTTCGAGGGCAGGTACCAAGCAGGCCAACGAGCTTGTCACGCTAACGGCTACCCCGACCAAGGATGTCGGAAAGGTCCGCACCGAGACGGTGACTCTGACGGCCACCCCGACCAAGGGGACTGGGAAGCAGGTCACCACTCAGGTGGCCACGCTGACGGACACCCTGCGGGCACAGGCGGGGACGAAGCAGGCCACTGAGACGGTGGTACTGGACGCGAGCCCGACCAAGGCGACGACGAGGACGCTGACTGAGGGGCTCGCGCTTACCGATCCGACGGTCATCACACAGAAGGGCGGGGTCGGCAGCTCGTACAGCGTGAACCTCACCGAGGATGTCGTCCTGAGTGGGGGCTACCTCCATGTCACCGCACTGGTGATCACGGAGGAACTGGGTCTCTCCAGTGAGCTTGCCGCAAACCGGGTGATCATCCTTCCTCCGATCACGGTCAAGGAGTCCCTGTACCTGACCGATGTCGTGGAGTCGAGGGTGGTGGGCCGTGGACTGTCGAAGTCCCAGAACGTCCAGCTTCGGGACACCGTCTCGATCGTGTACACGACTCGCCTCACTGCTCGGACTGAGGTCGTAGGGTTGGTAGACGTCCTCGACATCACGGGCGTGGGGAAGATCCTGACCGAGCAGCTGAGCTTGGGGGCCGCGGTCCTGGCCCCCGACACGTATGCGACCGAATCGTCCCTGGTGTTCGCGGGGTGACAAGGGTCATTGACAGGGAGGGTAGAGACATGGTTTCATGGCAAATGTGGGGGTGTAGGAAGGGCTCCACGCGCCGGCACACTCTAGCCCAGTGGGTCACGGCGCCACCCCCACACTTCAACCCTCCCTCTCCCCGGGGGAACCGATGAGCGATCCACGTACGCAGGCCTCAGCCCTCGCCCGGCAGATCGACGTGCACAGGCCATGGGACGACCCAAGCCTCGACCCCATCCAACCTACCCCGAAGCCCACCCCTCCGGGGGCCCCGGTAGCAGCGGTTACGTCGGAGCCCTACACCTACCAGATCCCTGACCCGGTGGGCCTTGCCGAACAGTTGAAAGCCCTGCGTGAAGTGTGGAAGTCGTTCATTCCTGAGCGGCTGTGGAACACACCTCGGCCGAACCCAACTCCTCTTCCCCCGGGGAACCAGTGAGCACGATCGCTCCGTACCAACCTACCTTCCGCGACGCCCTCCGGGAGACCGGACAGTACCTCACGGGCGGGATCCAGCCGATGGAGGCGGGGCTGTCGACGACGGTTGCAACCGAGCCCCTCAAGAACTGGGCCGAGCAGCAGGGCCCGGTCGGCAGGTTCGCCTCGAACCTCATCCCCGGGACCCGCGAGGAAGTGATCGGGGCCGCCGCTCAGGCAGCGCTTCTGGCCATGACCATGGGTGGATCGGGGACAGCAGGGGTAGTGGGGGCAGGCAGGACTGGGGGAGCAGGGATCGCCAGCCGCCCCGTTGTGACTCGGATGGCAGAGGCCACCCCCGGGGCCCTGCTCGAAGACCCCAAGAGGTACGCCTCGTTCATGCGGTCACTGGGCAAGCCCCAGAAGTTCTCCCGCCTGGAAGAGGCCTTTGCGGATACGGTCAGCCCATGGGGACCCTACGGCACCAGCTTTGAGTTACCGTTCATCGAGCAGGTCAAGAAGGCAGGTCTGGGGCTCGCTGCGGATGCCGCGGCCTTCATCAACAAGGTCGGGCCCCAGAACCGGGATCTGGGGGACGATGCGGCCCGAAGGTTGAGGGTAGCCTTCGGGGGCCGGGACTACCTGACCGAGCCCAGGTAGAGCAGGACGGCCAGCCCTAGCATCGTCGCCACCCAGGCGGCGAGGACCATGCCGAAGTTGATCGGGTCCGACGGGATCCGGATCGTGTGTCTCTCTTCCATCAGGTTGATGTGCATCATCTCGTGTCTCCTTGTGTGAGTGGCCCCGGCAGGATGGTACCCACCGGGGCCTGTTGGTCAGGTCAGCACTTCTTGCCGGACTTCTTGCCGCCGCTCTTCTTCGCCTTCTTCGCCAAGCTGATCACCTCCTCTCCCATGTCTTGATCCATTGTTGGTCACGCTCCTGGGTTGGCATCACTCGGCTCCACAGAATCGGATGTAGCGGAAGTAGGAGACCGAGGTGAATACGTGTAGGTCGGTCTCCTGGATGGCGTCGGACGCGGCGCGGAAGTTCCCGGAGGAGCAGTGGAT
>Ga0315283_10002682_pt1 | contig 14966 bp, 14 predicted proteins | sample YL17G09_0_MG_FD_204541 | JGI IMG/M metagenome (GOLD analysis project Ga0315283, IMG submission 204541) | Sediment microbial communities from Yellowstone Lake, YNP, Wyoming, USA - YL17G09_0 | ecosystem: Environmental > Aquatic > Freshwater > Lake > Sediment | place: USA: Wyoming | collected... | reverse complement strand
CGATGGTGTTGGTCAACGTGATGCGCGGCGGCCCTGGTCTGGGCAACATCGCCCCTTCACAGGGCGATTACAACCAGATCTGCAAGGGCGGCGGCCATGGAGATTATCATCCCATCGTGCTGGCTCCTGCCTCGATCCAGGAGGCAGTTGACCTGATGCCGGTTGCTTTCGAATTGGCCAACAAGTATCTGAACATCTGCACCATCCTGATAGACGGTTCCATAGGACAGATGATGGAACCGGTCCAGTTACCAGAGATGCAGCCGGTCGCCCGGCAGGAATACGACTGGGCAGTGAGCGGGGCAAAGGGACGCAAACGCCACCTCCTGAGTTCGATCTACCTCGATGTCCCGACCGAGGAAAAAGTCAACCTGCGCATCCTCGGACGCTGGCGCGAAGCCCAGGCCAACGAAATCCGTTTCAAGGAATATTTCCTGGAGGATGCCGATCACATAGTCATCGGTTTCGGGACTGCCGGCCGGATTGCTCTTTCAGCAGTACGCGCCGCCCGGGCACTTGGCATCAAGGTGGGGCTGTTCCGACCCATCAGTGTCAACCCCTTCCCCTACAAACGTGTGGAGGAACTTTGCAAGCAGGCCAAATCCTTCCTGGTGGTCGAAATGAACACCGGGCAGATGCTCAAGGACGTCCAGACGGTGGTCAGGAACCAAATACCGGTACGATTCTATGGACGGTTGGGAGGCGTGATGCCTTTCCCGGATGAATTTGTCCACGAGATCCAGGAAATGATCAAGAACCCCGGCAAGCCGGAAGACGATCCCGCTGACCTGTGGTATCTGCGGATGATGGCACGCTGAGCTGAGAGGTATTTATGGCTGCAACTATCGTTAATCCTGAGAATCTGGTCTACTCCCGCCCCAAAGGGTTCACGGACACACCCTCGCATTATTGTCCCGGCTGCACGCATGGGACCGCGCACCGTCTGGTGGCCGAAGTACTGGAAGAAATGAATTTACTGGATAATGCCATCGGCGTGGCGCCGGTCGGTTGTGCGGTGTTTGCTTACAATTATATTGACACCGATTTCGTCGAGGCCGCCCACGGGCGCGCCCCGGCTATGGCCACTGGCATCAAGCGCGTGCTGCCGGATCGCATAGTCTTCTCCTACCAGGGTGACGGTGATCTGGCTTCGATCGGCATGGCGGAGACCGTCCATGCCGCGGCGCGCGGGGAAAACATCACCATCATCTTCATCAACAACGCCATTTATGGCATGACCGGCGGCCAGATGGCTCCCACCACCCTGCCTGGCATGAAAACGACTTCTTCGCCCAACGGTCGAGATGTGGAAACGCAGGGCTACCCCATCCGTGTGTCCGAGATGCTGGCCACCCTGGACGGGGCTGGGTACATCGTCCGGCGCAGTCTGCATGACCCGAAGAACATCCGCCTGGCGAAGAAAGCCATCCGCACGGCATTCGAAACGCAGGTACACGGCTTGGGCTTCTCGATGGTGGAACTGCTATCCACTTGCAGTACTGGCTGGAACGTGACGCCGGTCCAATCGCTGGCATGGCTGGAAGAGCACATGATCCCGGCCTTCCCGCTCGGCGATTATAAGATTGCGCCGTCGGTGGCAGCTCTTAAATTCTAATATGTCTTCCGCAGAGCACCAGAGCACGCGGAGCGACTCGGGTTTTCTTTGGGCACTTCACAAACTCCGCTAATGGAAGGGAAAATGCATAATGCAAACTGAAATTTTTCTGGCTGGTTTCGGCGGACAGGGAGTCATGTTCGCCGGTCAGATGCTATCCTATGCCGCCATGGATATCGGCAAAGAGGTGACCTGGATCCCCTCTTACGGCCCGGAGATGCGTGGCGGGACGGCCAACTGTACCGTCGTCATCGCGGACGAGGAAATAGGCTCGCCGATGGTGCAGGATCCACCAGCGGTCATCGTGATGAACCTTCCTTCGCTGGATAAATATGAGCCGACTGTCAAACCGGGCGGCGTGTTGATCGTTAATTCCTCAATGGTGGATCGGGATGTAACCCGCAGCGACATCACTTGGGTCGCAATCCCGTGCAATGAGATCGCCGAGGTAGCTGGCGACCGCCGGATGGCGAATATCGTCGCCACCGGTGCTCTGCTGGCGCTGCTGCCTGTACTGACCCCGGAAGATATCGAGTCTGCCTTAAAAACCCATATGCCGGGTCGCCACAAGCACCTGTTGCCCATGAACGTTGAAGCCCTTAAGCGCGGTGCAGAGTATGCAAAAAAGCATGCGCATCTTCTTCAGACAAAGTAAATAAGCCAAAGCAAAAAGCAATATAAAAACCAGAGGCCATGCCAGCACGGCCTCTGGTTTTTATATTAAGAACCCCTTCGAGCCCGTTGTGGTCCAATCACTTCTCCACTGCCTCCCGGCCGGCTTGGAAGGCCTTCCGGTTGAGTTCGATGTGTTTGGGAGGCACCCGCTCCGTAATGACCTTCAGCCAGATTTCCGTCGTGAGTTCCTGACCAGACAGGGTGCTGCGCTTCAGTAAGGCTGAGAGTGCGCCCAGCAGGACTACATTCGCCACCCGCAAATTTCCCAACGACCCGGCGATATCTTCACCATTGATAAGTTCGACATGCGAAGTGACTTGGGCGAAGGCCATTCGCAGAGTCTCATCGCTTGGGTAGATCTGGTCGCCGGAGATGACAGTCAGGGGCTTGATGGTGTGTGCATTGATGAGTGCCAGCGCCTGCGGGTGCAGGGATTTGAGGTTGCGCAACGCTTCCAGTTTCTCGAACGCCAGCAGCACATCCACCTCGCCGACGCCTATCAGCGGGGAATGAATGGTTTCCCCCCAGCGCACGTGACTGGTCACACTGCCGCCGCGCTGTGACATGCCGTGCACTTCGGCCTGTTTGGCCTGGTATCCGGCCGCCAGGCCAACATTGACCAGCACATCACTTGCCAGGATGGTGCCTTGTCCGCCCACACCGCACAGGAGGAAATTGATGGTCTCCATCATGAGACGCTTCTTTCCACGACAGTTGGCTTAAACGTGATCGCCTCGCGCGGGCAGATCTGGGCGCAGACCTCACAGCCGGTGCAGAGACTGGCGTCAATCAGGGCCTTAGGTCGCTGGGATTTCTCGTCCAGTTCCTCGCTCTTCAGGATGGCCGGACAGCCGATGCGGAAACACAATGTACATCCGTTGCATTTGTCTGCCAGCACTTCAAGCGCAAGCCAGCGCTTGCGCACATCCGGCAGGAGCGCGCAAGGTTCCACCACGATTAGCACCGCAGGCTCGTCCAGTTTGACATATACCTTCAGCGTCTTTTCTATGGCGTCCACATCGTAACCGGGGATGGTCTTTAGGTGCCGCACGCCAAGGGCGCGCACCAGCGGTTCGAGTTCTATCCTGACCGTTTCCTCTCCGAGAAGCGTGCGGCCTGTGCCGGGATTTTCCTGGTGGCCGGTCATGCCGGTGATTCGGTTGTCCAGAATGATAGTTGTCACCGGGCTGCGGTTGTAGACAACGTTGACCAGCGCCGGGATGCCTGAATGGAAGAAGGTCGAATCACCGATGACCGCGACGTGATGCTCGGGACTACCGGCCTTGGCGGCGCCATGTGCCACGCCAATTCCAGCACCCATGCAGCCGCAGGTGTGGATGGCGCTCAACGGCGGGGTCAGCGCCAGCGTATAACACCCGATATCCCCATTAACCGGGACCTTGAGTTTGTTCAGGATGTAGAAGGTCGGGCGGTGGGGACAACCGGGACAAAGCACCGGGGGGCGCCCGGGCAGCAAGCCTGTTTCCAGGTCCGGCAGCGGGATGTGTGCGGATTCGGGTAATAGATCGGATAGGATGGCTGATTCCCGTACCACGCGCGGGTCGAATTCGCCGGTGATCGGGAAGATGCTTTTCCCCTCCACGGCGATACCCATTAATTTAACGGCCTCCTCGATGAAGGGATCGAGCTCCTCGACGACGATTAACCGTTCCACCGATTTCGCGAATTTACGGATCATCTTTTCGGGCAGAGGCCAGGTCATACCGAGACGCAGGATGGACGCCTCCGGGAAGACTTCTCTGGAGTACTGGTAGGCCACCCCGCAGGTGATGATGCCCAGCGAACTCTTGCCAGGTTCGAGACGGTTATAAGGGAAGGTCCCGGCGATGGCTGCGATGTCCCGCATACGCTGCTCGATGACCGGGTGGCGCTTGATGGCGTTGCCCGGCACCATGACGTATTTGGCCGGGTTGCGCGGGAAAGGCCTTGGCTCCGCGGCGGGTGCGGTCCGTTCGCCAAGTTCCACCGCGCTGGTCGAGTGGCAAATGCGGGTGGTCAGGCGCAGCAGCACTGGTGTGTCGAAGCGCTCGCTTAGTTCGAAGGCAGCGCTGACCATGTCCTTGGCTTCCTGGCTGTCCGAGGGCTCGAGGCAGGGGACGCGCCCGAACTTGGCAAAGGTGCGGTTATCCTGTTCGTTCTGGCTGGAGTGCATGGCGGGGTCATCGGCTGTGACGATAACCAACCCGGCCTCCAGGCCGGTCATCGAAACGTACATAAAAGAGTCTGCAGCCACATTCAGGCCAACGTGCTTCATGACGGCCATTGCCCGGCGTCCGGCATAAGCCGCTCCGACAGCCACATCAACAGCCACTTTTTCGTTTGGCGCCCATTCGGCGTAAACATTCGGGAAGTGGGCGTAGTTTTCCAGGATTTCCGTGCTGGGTGTACCCGGATATGCGGATGCCACTACCACACCTGCCTCCCACATACCGCGGGCAACAGCCTCGTTTCCGGAGAGCATTTTGATCATTCGATTGGCTCCATTTGATTACAAAAGAGGTGATCGGATTTGCTGGTTTTTATTGTAATTCAGAACTTTGCACGGAGCTAATGCCTTTCTTCCCATCCTGTTGTTATCTTCAACACCTGCGGCTGTGACTTTTCTCATTCGGGCTCCGCATCCGGCAATCGCGTTATAATCCCTGCCATGAACTTCCTCATCACCGGCGCGGCCGGATTCCTCGGCTCGACCATCGCCAACCAGCTCGCTCGCGAAGGCCATCAAGTGCGCGGCCTCGATGATCTGTCCACCGGTGACCCGCAGGTGCTTTCACCGGACGTACACTTTACACGCGGCGACGTGAACGATCGCCCCAAACTCTGGACCCTGCTCCAGGAAGTGGACTGTGTGTACCACCTGGCGGCACGAGTCTCCGTGCCGGAGTCCATCCTGTACCCGCGCGAATACAATGCTGTCAATGTGGGAGGGACCGTCAGTCTGATGGAGGCCATGCGCGATGTGGGTATCAAGCGTGTAGTATTTGCTTCCTCCGGTGCCATCTACGGCAACCAGGATATCCAACCCCTTACCGAGGGACAGACTCCCCACCCGAGTTCGCCGTATGCGGTCTCGAAACTGGCGGCAGAATATTATATTCGCACCATTGGCGGATTGTGGGGAATTGAGACCGTCTGCCTGCGTATCTTCAATGCTTACGGCCCCGGCCAGCACCTGCCGGCCTCCAACCCGCCGGTTGTGCCTTATTTCCTGCGCCAGGCTGTACGCAATGGGACGCTGGTCGTCAATGGGGATGGCAGCCAGACCCGTGATTACGTCTACGTGGACGATGTGGTCTCAGCCATGGTTGCCGCCGCGACTGCACCGAATGTCAACGGGTTGGTGATCAACATCGGTTCCGGGGCAGAGACGAGCATACGTGCCCTGGCAGACACGATACTAAATGTAGCTGGCAGCCAGACCAATATTGTCTTCAGCGCCCAGACTCCCGGCGGTGTCTCACGTCTTTGTGCTGACCTGTCATTGGCGACCCAGAAATTGAATTACAAACCATCCATTTCACTGGAAGCAGGTCTGCGGTTGTTTTTACAAAGGGACGTGCGCTTCAAAGGAACTAAAGAGTTGACCAGGCACAGAACGAGATAGGCGGCATGTGTTTCAGCCCGGATGCTAAATAACCTTTCCCAGACTTTTTATGACCGCCCCACGCTTACCGTCGCCCGCGAACTCATAGGCGCGCGACTGGTGCGGGTTTTGGATGGCGTGCGCCTTGCTGGTATCATCATTGAGGCCGAGGCATATGTTGGCGAAGCGGACCTGGGCTGTCATGCCAAATCCGGAAAGACGAAGCGAAACGCGCCCATGTACGGTCCGCCAGGGCATGCCTACGTCTATTTCACTTATGGCATGCACTGGATGCTGAACGCGGTAACGGAACGGGAAGGCTTTCCCGCCGCGGTTCTGATCCGTGCAATGGAACCTGTTGAAGGCGCAGACATCACCTCCGCCCGCCGCCAGGGACGCGACACAAATGGTCCCGCCAAGTTAACCCAGGCACTTGGCATTGATGCGTCCTTGAATGGGGTCAGTTTGTGCGACCCTGCCACAGGTCTTTGGATCGAAGCTGGAACCCCTGTCTCCGGTAGTGATATTATCGCCAGCCCACGCGTGGGATTGGATACAGTCCCTGAACCATGGAAATCCGTCCCCTGGCGCTTCCAATTGCGGCGAAGATGATAAAATAAGATTCTCTCTGGTGAAAAAAATGTTCAAACGCAATAACCAATCAACTCCGTCCCCCACCGTGCAGACAGTGGAACGCATCACTTCAGTACTCGGTGCAGGCGTCATCTGGCAGGGTAGTATTGTCGGTTCCGGTGGTGTACGTGTGGAGGGAATCTTTGAAGGGCAGATCGCCTTGAAGGGTTTGCTCGTGGTCGGCGAGACCGGCAAAGTTACCTGCGACAATATCCGGGCGGCCAATGTCATTGTTGCCGGGGCGGTCAAAGGCAACATCACCGCCCAGAAGGTCGAAATACGCGCCAATGGGCGTGTGTGGGGCGACATCCTCACAACCGCTTTCGCTACCGAGGAAGGTGCCTTCCTGCGTGGCCAGATCCGCATGGAAGATGCCGTGGACCTCGGCTTGGATGCTCCCCCCGAGACACCTGCCGACCTGGAACAAAGTCAGCCTGATAAAGTGTAGATTCTCTTGAACAAGAAAATTATCTCCAAAATCGCAATGTCAAGCCCCGACCTGACCGATGCCGAGCGTCAGGCCGTGTTTGACGTGCTTAATACCCCCATTCTCAGCATGGGGCCGCAGGTCCGGGCCTTCGAGAAAGCCTTCACCGGCTACACCGGCCTGGGTCATGCCATCGGCGTCAACTCCGGGACAGCCGGGTTGCACTTGTGTGTACGTGCTGCGGGCATCGGACCGGGCGATGTGGTCCTGACCACTCCGTTCTCATTTGTCGCTTCGACCAACGTGCTGCTATTCGAGAACGCCGTTCCGGTTTTTGTGGATGTGGACCCACGGAGTGGTAACCTGGATCCGCTCCTGCTCGCCCAAGCAGCGCGCGACCTGACTGCTGGCGGCGAAAGGGCTCAACAATGGCTGTCCCGTAAAGGGTCTGCCTCCCGCCGCGCCATTAAGGCCATCCTGGGAGTGGACGTTTTCGGCCAGTCTGCCGATTGGGACCCCATCCGCAAAGTGGCTGATGAGTTCGGCCTGAAAGTCATCGAAGATTCCTGCGAGGCGCTGGGCGCGGAGTACAAAGGCCGCAAGGTTGGGACACTCGGTGACTACGCTGTGTTCGCTTTCTACCCAAATAAGCAAATCACCACTGGTGAAGGCGGCATTATCGTGACCGATAATGGGGAGTCTGCAGACCTGATGCGCGCCTTACGCAACCAGGGCCGCGCCCCCGGTGACACATGGCTTTCCCATACCTACCTGGGCTACAATTATCGCCTCGACGAAATGTCTGCCGCGCTGGGTGTCGCCCAGATGCTTCGGTTGGAGGAACTGCTGCGTAAACGTGAGCAGGTGGCAGCCTGGTACGGGGAGCGGCTGGCTGAAATCCCCGGCATAGAAGCGCCAGTCGTCGAGACCTCTACCACCCGCATGTCATGGTTTGTGTATGTAGTGCGCTTCGACCCGGCGATTGACCGGGATGCCCTGGCGAAACGCCTTGAAGCCAGACGTGTGCCGGTGCGGCCGTATTTCCTGCCCATCCATCTCCAGCCTTACATGGTCGAACGCTTCGGCTACCGGAACGGGGATTTCCCCGTCACCGAAGACCTGGGTCGCCGCGGGCTGGCCTTGCCGTTCTCCGGCGTCATGACCGAAGATCAGGTCGAGTTTGTCTGCCGGGCCATCCAGGCAGAATTGGGGAAATTGAAGTAATCCATGACAGATTATCCACCTTCCCGTCGTGGACGGTCCTTGCAGGTCACACTGATCAGTGTGGCGACCACCCTGTCTGCGTTGTTTGCTGTACTTGGTTCGCAAGAACCAATCGGTTTACGTTTTACAATTTATTTTCTGGTGGCAGCGTTCGCCTTCTTTCCCCTGCCTTTCCTGGCTTATTGGCTTTATTCCCTGAACCGCGGCAACTATAGTCTTGACCGGGATAAACTGACTCTCACCTGGGGCCTGCGGGTGGAGCAGATACCGGTCTCGGAGGTGGAGTGGGTCCGCCCGATGGAAGCCATGGCATCGCCGCTGGCATTACCCTTTGTTCACCTGCCGGGAGCGATCACGGGCTTCCGCCGTCACCCGGATCTCGGACCGGTCGAATTCATTGCCTCGGACTCCAAATCCTTGCTGCTGGTGGCCACCTCCAGGCGAGTGTTTGTTATTTCACCGCAGGATAAGGCCGGTTTCATGGAAAATATCCAACATGCCATCGAAATGGGCAGCCTCTCCCCAGCAGAGCCTCAGTCGCTATTTCCGGGCTTTGTCGTGGTACAGGCCTGGGATAGTATGCAGGTGCGCTATCTCTGGTTGACCGGCCTGTTCCTGAATATTGGCTTGCTGGCCTGGGTCACTTTGCTTATTCCCTCGTTGGGACTTATTCCGCTTGGCTTTATGCCTTCCGGAATGCCGGGTGAACCGGTCCCGGGCGCTGGATTGATTCTGCTGCCGGTTGTCAGCCTCTTTTTCTATTTCACTGGCTGGGTGGCGGGTCTTATATTCTATCGCCGTCCAGACCACCGTCCGCTGGCACACATCCTCTGGGCCAGTGGCGTGTTCTCAACATTGCTGTTCCTTGTTGCAGTGATGTTTATTGTTGTCACGCCTATATAATTATTTATACAGGCAAACATCTCCACCCATCCATCCTGGTGAAATCATGCTTCTTCAACTCTTGGTCGGTCTCCTCTTTGCTGCCCTGATTGCCTTTGCCGCCTACCGAGCCCACAGCCTGAGCAAGTCCGGTGCGTGGGGCGCTTTTTTGACCGGCACCATCATCTTCGGCCTGGGCGGATGGAAGTGGGCTGTGCTTCTGATGGCCTTCTTCGTCTCCTCCAGTGCCCTGACACGCTTATTCGGAAAAAAGAAAGCCTCCCTGAACGAAAAATTTGACAAGGGTGGAACCCGCGATATCGGACAGGTGCTCGCCAACGGTGCGATTGCCTCCATTTTTGCCGGTCTGCACTTCTTCTTCCCCCTCGCCTCATGGACCTGGCTGGCGTTCGCTGCTTCACTGGCAGCGGTCAACGCCGACACCTGGGCCACTGAATTGGGCGTTCTCAGTCCGTCTCTGCCGCGCTTGATTACCAACTGGAAACCGGTCGAACGCGGTACATCTGGTGCCATCTCCCTCTTCGGGACTCTGGCGGCTGCCGGTGGTGCCACCTTCATTGCCCTCCTGGGAGCTTGGCTGGGACCAGCCGGTCATTTTTGGGCCAGCCTGGAAATTATCATCATCGCCGGTCTACTCGGCTCGTTATTTGACTCATTCCTGGGTGCCACCGTCCAGGCGATTTATCGCTGCCCGCAATGTGCCAAGGAGACCGAGAAACATCCCCTTCACACCTGCGGCGCGCAAACGGTTCAAATCCACGGCTGGAGTTGGCTGAATAATGATATTGTCAATCTCGGATGTGCGCTGATGGGGGCTGTGATCGGGCTGGTTTTATTATGCAGCTAAGTATGTGCCACTGGAATCGAGAACGCCCTCCAGATTGATCCGGAGGGCGTCATTTTTCTACGCCAGCAAATGTGCCAGCAAAACCCTGACCCCGATCAGAATCAGGATAATTCCCCCGATAAGCTCCATCCGTTTTCCGAATTTCTCGCCCAGTTTGTTCCCTATCCTCAAACCCAGCCAGGAGACCAGCCCGGTCACGATGCCGATGACTACCGCGGGAGCCCAAATGGTCACGCCGAAGATCCCCAGGCTGAGACCGACCGCCAGAGCGTCGATACTGACTGCGATCGAGAGCAGCACCAGCGTCCAGCCGCGGGATGGGTCGTTTTTCTTCTCTTCCATCTCCGGATGAAGACCAGACCAGACCATGCGCCCGCCCACGAAAACCAGCAGGCCGAAGGCGAGCCAATGGTCATAGGCGGCGATGTAGCGCTCAATTGTCACGCCGGCAAACCATCCAAGGACCGGCATCAGGAATTGGAACAGCCCGAAGTGGAATGCCAGCCGGAATGTTGACCGCGGACCGGTGGTCTGCTCCTGTGTTCCCGCGCCGAGACAGACGGCGAAGGCATCCATGGCCATGCTGAGGGCGATGAGAAGGATTTCGATGAAATTCATGTGAAACTCATGCCTTCCAGATCTTGAAATCTTTCAGGATTGATCCCCCAATGAACTCGCGCAAGATCGAATTATCCGGGATCAATTCCGCATCCACGGGCAGGAACCACTCGAGAAACGCCAGCAGGCGTTTGGCCTCGATGAATTCAGGTGTGCCGCGCGGCACCTGGCGCAGGAGCGGTTCGGCCAGCGGTTGCAGGGCCGACATTTCATAGACCAGCGCCGAGTTGAACATTACATCCGCGTTTTCCTGGTAAGGGAAAATGTAGAGTTCCTCGCCGCGCCGTACCGATTCCCAGCGGGAAATCGTCTGTTGGGCGGTGTAGCCGCGCTCGCGCGCATCCCGCACGATGCGCCGGATGAGACGTGTGTCGGCGGTGGAGACGCGGTTGTGGCGGTCGAGGTTGAGCTGGGTCAGCGCCGCGCCGTAGATGCGGAAGGCGCGACCAGACACGGATCCGGGCAGCAGGCGCGGGTCCAGCCCGTGGATGCCTTCCAGGATGATGATCTGGTCCGGTGTCAGTTGCACCGCATCCCCGGTCACTTGTCGGCCCGCCTTGAAGTCGTAGCGCGGCAGGGTCACTGTCTCCCCGGCAATGAGGCGGGTCAGGTGATCGCCAAGCAGGTTGAGATCAAGAGCATCCAGCGCCTCGAAGTTGAACTGGCCCTTATCGTCGAGCGGAGTTTTCTCCCGGTCGACGAAATAACTGTCAAGTTCGAGGGCAAAAGGCGATAGACCCAGCGCCAGCAATTGGATGGCCAGCCGCCGCGAGAAGGTGGTCTTGCCCGAAGACGAGGGCCCGGATATGAGCACGATGCGCGCTTCCCTGCGGCGGTGGGCAATCTGACGGGCGATGTCGGTGATGTTTTGCTCGTGCAGGGCTTCAGACACGAGGATGATCTCGCGGCTGCGCCCACCTTCAATGGCGTTGTTCAAGGCCCCCACATTGTCAATCCCCAGACGTTCCAGCCATTGCCCGTACTGGTGGAAGGTGGCCATCAGTTTGGGATAGTCTTCGATGGGTGCCAGGCTGGTGGGCGCCCGCCGGCGCGGGTAGCGCAGGGTGAAGCCGCTATTGGCCGGGTCCAGGGCGAACCACTTCAAGTAACCCGTGGAAGGCACCATGTAGCCGTGGTGGTAGTCCATGTGCTCGCCAATATTGTAAAGCGTGACATAGGGCTTGCGCCGGTGCCGTAGCAGGCTGACTTTATCGGGATAGTTCTCTTGCTCAAAATAGGCAATGGCCTCTGCCACCGGGATTTCGCGGCGCACGAAGGGCAGGTTGGCATCCACCAGGCGCTTCATTTCGGCTTCAAGCCGCTGGAGTTCTGCCCGGTCGGGCACAGGGCGTCCATTGACATGGCAATAGTAGCCCCCCGATGAGATGGAATGGTCGATGATTAGGACAGCTTCCGGGAATATCGCCACGAAAGCGGTTTCAAGCAGGAAGGTCAACGAGCGGCGATAGACGCGGGCCCCGTCGGCATCAGCCATGCTGACAGGTGCGAGGCTGGCATCCATTTTGATGGGAAAGGTCAGTTCGCGCAAGTCGCCATTGACGATGGCGGCCACCAGAGGTGCAGAGCCGGGAATAGGGTTTGCCAGCAAGAATTCCCCGGCAGTTGCGCCCCGCGGCCCTGAAAGGACGCCTCCATCTGGCAGATGAACTTCGACAGTATCGCGGGGTGTGACGGGTTGGATTTTATCGTTCATAAGAATTCGACCACTGAGAGCATAAAGGAACACGGTAGGTCAATGAATTCGGGCGAGAAGTTTTTCAGGCAGATGGGAATAAGTTTCCAGAGGAAGTTCGCCTTGGGTGAGTTCCAGAAGAATCCCGGTCAGCAGCTTGTTGACCGGTGTCGGCACTCCAGCCTTATTCCCGTAACGGACGACCGCGCCATTCAGCCAGTCCACTTCGGACTTGCCGCGACCCGAGTGCAGGTCAATGTGGAAGGACGGCATCTTTGCACCACGTCCTCCGCCGACCGCTTTTAGCATCAAGGGGCGGGCGACGAACTCCGGCAGGTGCGTTCCCAGCGCAAGCGCCCGGACCGGGACGCCCGGCAGGTCCATCACGCGCAGGTGGTTGGCTCGCATCACCGTCAGGGCTTCGCGTAGCATACGCATCTCAAGCCGGAATAAGCCGGGGTGGGCGAACACTTCCCCGGCAGTCATGTTCAGGATGGCAGCGGTGACGTTGGCTGGCAGGTTGGTCAGTAATTTGGACCATTTCATGTCGGCGGCGTGCAGGCAGAGATGAGCATTTAAGCCTGCCGCGTTGAGCACCTCTGCCACGAACAATGAGAGCGGATGCCTGTCTGCAACGCCGACCCCGCGCAGGCGTTCGAGAACAATGTCACCCACACCGCGGCGTCCCACCGAGGAGGTGACCGTCCCGGCAATGACTTTGTCCGCACCCAGAATGGCGGCGAGAGCTGGTTCGTTATCCACACCGTTGGAGAGACATAAGATGGGAGGGAGTCGCTCGGCGAAGGGTCTCATCGCCTCCAGTGCGGCGGCAGTATCAAATGATTTCAGAGCAAAAATGGCGATATCGAAGGGGCCTCTGCTCAAGGCTTCATCAAGGCTGGAAACGAATTCGACCGAGGCTGGGCGATAAACCTCCGGTAACGAGTCATCCGCGGTCAATCGTCCACGGTTTATGCTCAAATCCAGAACAAGCCCGCGCTGGGTCAGCTCCAACACGGCTTTTGGCTGTTCCACAAATACCACATCGTTGCCGGCCAGAGCCAGCGATCCGCCGATATATGTCCCGATGGCACCCGCACCGAATGTCAGAACGTTCATTTTACCCACATCAATCTTCCTTCCAATGCGGTCGGTGGTCGAAATTCAACATGCGCCAGTTGTGGTGTTCCGGCTCGTAAGTGAACATGGCGAAGGTGGTATTGTGGAACATAAAACGCGGCCCGGTGAAATCGGCCTGGATGGGAATTCCCAGAATGCTGTACATGGTCATATTCAAAATCCCACCGTGCGCAGTTACAAGGTAACATCCCGGCGGGAGGTCAAGGATGCGTTGTATGGCGCGCCCGGCGCGCAGGTACACTTCCCAGCGGCTTTCGCCGGTTCGCCCAAAGCGCGTATAGGGGGTCATGAACTTTGGGCGTGGAACGGCTTGGTTGGCTTCATCATCATTAAGCCCTGCCAGCAGGCCGTTGTTGATTTCCATCCATTGCGGGTCAAGTTCGAGCGGCGCATCCAGAGCCGCACAGACGATTTCGGCTGTCTCACGGGCGCGGGCGAGGGGGCTGGAAAAGACCCGGTCAAAGGCGCGACCCTCGGTCTGCCAGCGTTCAGCCAGGGCGCGCGCCTGGGCACGTCCGATCTCGGTCAGCGGGAAGTCGGCATGGCCTTGAAAACGGTTTTCCAGGTTGCCGACCGACTCACCGTGGCGCAGAAAGGTGATCTGGTAGAGAGGGGAGTCAGCCATAGGGTTGGAATTTTACCATCAAAAAAAGTAGGGGCGACCGATGGCCGCCCCTACGGGTTCATAATCGGATCCCATGCCTGTCCGCCAGGATCTCGAGGGAACGCTCCACCTCGGCTTTCTTCTGCGATCCGTCCCAGCCGAGACACTCGCCGAGGGCGTTCGCCAATTCATCCACCAACGGACGGGAGAGTAGCCCCAGGTAACCCAGCAAGGTGCGGCGCAGGAGCAGGTCGTCGAGATGTACAATCTTCTCACGCTCCGCCATCTCTGAAATTTCGCCGCGCGTATAATACGGATCGGTTTTGATCGGCGTTGAATCTTCCCCTGTGCCGACGGGCAAATTCTTCGTGTCGGCTGTGCGTGGCAGGCCGATGAACGCCAGGGCGCGGTCGGTCACCTGTTCAGAAAAGGCGCGGAACGAGGTCCATTTACCGCCCACCAGCGAGTAGACCGGGATGATCCCCAGTTTGTCTTCCTGGATGTGGTGGTCGCGCGTGATTTGCCCGGCATTTTTGGCTTTGGTGAACGCCAGCGGGCGAACACCGGAGAAGCGGAATACGATCTGCTCGCGGCTGACTTTGATCCCAGGAAAGATGCGATCCACCATCTCGATGAAGTAGTCCACTTCCGCTTCGCTGCAGCGGGCAGTGTCAGGGTCGTCAATAGGCAGGTCGGATGTGCCTATCATTACTTTGTCGAACAACGGGAAGATGAGCACAATCCGCCCGTCCTTGTTCTCGAAGAAAAACTCGTGGTCGCCGATGGTTTCACGCAGTTCGGGATTTTCGAGCACCAGATGCGAGCCTTTGGTTGGGCTGATGTAATGAGTCGGCAGACCCATCGTACCGTTGGTTGCGTCAATCCATGGACCAGAGGCGTTAACGATCAACTGCGGTCGAACATCGAACGTCGAACCAGTCAGTTCGTCGCGCATCGTAACTGTGTCCACATTCATACTGACC